>Ga0194119_10006732_pt1 | contig 16550 bp, 7 predicted proteins | sample TA2MahC100mmetaG_FD_148620 | JGI IMG/M metagenome (GOLD analysis project Ga0194119, IMG submission 148620) | Freshwater microbial communities from Lake Tanganyika, Tanzania - TA2015018 Mahale Deep Cast 100m | ecosystem: Environmental > Aquatic > Freshwater > Lake | place: Tanzania: Lake... | reverse complement strand
AATTTTTGTATTTTTTTATTGACACATTTTACACCTTTTACACCTTTGGACATTTAAAACGCCGAATAAAAAAGAGGTTTCCCTCATTTTTATTTTTATTTTTATTTTTATTTTTTTATACTTTAATAAAACGTTGTTCTGTTCTATTTTGTCCGATAGAGGTTTGTAAATACTTGCATTTATTTATAAGTTCAAAATATTTATCCCGATTAAGTGTGCCAATTACTTCAATATCTCTAACATAGGCAACCATAGTTTCAGTATGTGTGTAATCACAACTATTTTTACCAGTTAAACATACTTCAATCTCTTGAGTGCCATATTTATTACTATAGTCACTTTTTTTATATATTGTTATTTCAGGAATTTCTTTTTTATACGCTTCACTTATAATTCGGACACATAATACAGACTTTTCACCAGAAGCCAATACAATACAATAATCACCTATAGCAATATCGTCAATGTATTTGTTGCCTTTCTTATTATTTGGGTTGCGAGCATTCATGTTATCTGGACATGACTCAGAAGAATGATAACCTGAGCAGATAATAACATTTGTTGTTTGAATAGTGTTAAACACACCTGTGGCAACTTTCCACATATTTTGTCTTAAGCTCCATTTAATTTCGATTAGTTCTGATGACATTTTATAATTTGTTTAATTGTTTGATAAACTAAAAGTTAAAAGTATTTCAATTTTTTTTATTAATAAGTATAAAACACATTTACTTAAAATTTATATTAGTGAGGTCGTCTTTTAGACCAATATCTTTTTATTCGGCGTTTTAAATGTCCAAAGGTGTAATATATTCTTTTACAAGCCCTGTATTAACAATGGCAGTAGGACAAATGCAGTTAATCCTAAAATTAAATCTTTTAGCTATTGGTTTACAAGCACGAACAAATTTTTCTATTCCTCCTTTGCTAGCATCATATACTGGACTTAAATTTAAGTCTATTGCCGTAAAACTAGCAAGCGAACCAGTTATAACTATTAAGCACTCCTTTTTAGCAGGTTCCTTTAATGAGTTAGTTATTTGTTTTACATACAATTCAGTTCCGTATATTGGAGCTAACAAATTTGTTTTAATTATATTTTCGTTATTACTAAATAATGTATTAATAATACCAGCGTTTAATACAACCAAATCTAAAATTCCATCAGTTGCTAATTCAGACGCTTTATTAAATGCTTGTAAATAATTCGCGTTGTCCATTACATCACAATATATCCCTAATACGGTTTGATTAGGATATTGTTTACGCAATTCATTTGCTTTTTTATCAGCATTTTTAATATCTAATATAGCAACATTATATCCATTATCTAATAATATTTTTACATATGCCTCGCCTATGCCTCTAGCGCCACCAGTAACTAATGCAGCTTTTGAACCTTTTTTAATGCTTAATTTTTTATCATTTATATTAACTCTGTTTTCAAATAAATAAATAAATACATTATGTAAATAATGTCCATACAGATGTATAATTAAAAAAAACACTAAAATTGTGCTTATAACAAAAAACTTATAATTGTAAAAGTTTGGCATATTATATTATATTATTTCAATTCCAACAAAAATATATGGAAATTCTCCTTTTACAATTCCTCAACCCACTTCAAATAGTTCAGGTTCCTTTAGTTACACTTCTTCTAATACATCAGTAGCAACTATTTCTGGAAATACCATAACAATTGTTGGTGGTGGAACTTCAACTATCACCGCAACTCAAGCAGCAACAACAAATTACACATCAGGAACAATAACAGCAACATTTCAGGTAAATCAATCAACGCCAACAAATCCAGTAATTATGACTAATAGTAATGAGTTATTAAATTTTATGAGTACAACATCAATTTATGGTAATATTACAAATAATTTAGTAATTAATTATGATTTAATAACATCAGGTGCTAAAGTATTAACAGGTAATAATATAAGAATTACAAAATAATGGAATGTTTATACCCTTGGACATTTAAGTTCGCACAAAATATAATAAAAAATTATATAAATATTTTTTACTATATATGTATCGTTAACAGTACATCATATACAAAGATGGACTTAATGCATTATCAGATTTTTTAATAAGTTTATCAACAATGTCTTTTGTAACAGTAAATGGAAAATCAACTTTTAATGACATATCTTCTTCAAATAAATTTGAACCTGGACGCATCAAACGATACAAATTTAATTTTGTATAGATAATTTCTAAACATCTCTTAAGATTTCTTACGCCATCTTCCTTATTACAATGATTTTCTATCATATAGTGGAGAGTTTGGTCTGGAATAATAATATCATCAAACAAGAATTTTACTTGTTCTCTGAGCTTTGGTAACAAGTAATTATTAGCAATAATTATCTTTTGCTTTTGATTGTAACCCTTCGTCTGAATACGATACATTCTGTCTTTCAAAATTGGATTTACCTTACTTTCATCATTATAACTAAATATGAACAAACATTTGCTCAAGTCAAAATCAATCTCTGCAAAATATTTGTCATGAAATTGTGTATTTTGTGATGTATCTGTCAAATGAGTTAAAATACCAGTAATCTCTTCGCCTTTTGGTGTATCACTAATTTTATCCAATTCATCAAAGTAAATGACAGGATTCATACACTTTGTATCAATCAATATTTGTACAATTTTTCCCCATGTAGAACCTTCATAAGTATATCCGTGTCCTTCTAAGAAACTACTATCTGTAGCACCTCCCAACGCAATAAATGCAAATGGTCTATTTAAAATTTTACTAATACCTTCCTTTACTAAACTAGTTTTACCAGTTCCAGGAGGTCCATGAATTGCTATTGCTGAGCCTACTGCTTTTGGATTTGTAATTAACTGACCAAGCATTTGCATAATTTGCATTTTAGCATCATTTAATCCGTATACAGCTTCATCCAATGTTTTTTGTGCATTTGCCATAAAATCATGACACTTATCTACGCCATCTGTAATTGATAATGGCAAAGTGTCATATTTGCTAAATGGAATTCTCATAAAGGCATCTACCCAATTTTTAATTTTATAATATTCTCCAGAACCTGTCTCCATATAGCGAAGTGAACTAATTTTTTTCATAGCAGCAGCCTTAAATATTACAGGAATATCACTTTCTAATAAAGTTAAACGATATGGCTTTTCAATTCTGGTTATTTTATTAATTTCACGCAATTCCTTAATTATTTTATTTTGTTGTTCAATTTCAAGCTTATCATAAAACTCAAAATCATTCATTGTGTTTTTGTCACGTAAAATTCTTTTAAATATACGTCCATTTCTTTCTTTCTCTTTTTTAATCTTCTTTTCTTTCTTTTCCTTTTGTATTTTAACTTCGGTTTCATATAATTCAATACATTTTTCTATTGATTTGTCATTAGGATTTTTGGATTTAAGTTCCTTAAGCTGTTCTAATACTCCTTTAGAATCTCCTTCCTCTTTTACATATTTCTCTGTATGTTCTGATGGTTTATCATTCTTTGTTTCAACTGTCTTTTTTTTAGATATTTGTTTTTTTTTCTTTTTTCTTGAAGTTTCTTCCTCTGTATTTTCCTCTTCATCACTACTAATAGGATCATCTTCATTTTCAGTGTATGAATCAGAATGACTTTCCAATTCATCACCATCCTCATCGTCAAACATATCTTCAAATTCATTAACTTCACCTCTACCTCCAATTGTAAATATAATATTAAACTTACTTGCCTTATGGGTTTCTTCCTCTTCATTTTCTGAATATTTATTTTCTGAATATTCATCTTCTGAATATTCATCTTCTGAACATGAATATTCAGAATCTTCTTCATTTTCATCTTCACTTACTACAATTTTTTTGTTTTTTTTTGATTTTTTATTAGGTCTAATTTCCTCATCTTCCTCTTCCTCTTCCTCTTCCTCTTCCTCTTCCTCTTCATCTTCCTCTTCCTCACTATTTTCTTCTTCGCTTTCATCTTTTAGATTTTTTTGTTTTTTAATTAATTTTTTATTTGATTTCTTTGTCTTTTTCTTTAGAGATTCTTGTTCTTCATCTTCGTCACTATATTCTTCTTCGCTTTCATCTTTTATATTTTGTTGTTTTTTAATTAATTTTTTATTTGTTTTCTTTGTCTTTTTCTTTAGAGATTCTTGTTCTTCATCTTCGTCATCGTCTAGCGCTTTCTTAAGTTTATCTCCTGCCTTTATTTTTTTATCTAAATGTTTAGATGGAAATATATTTTTCAAAAATTTGCGATATTCATGTACATCCATTTCATCATCATCATCAGTGTAGAAAGAATCATCATCGGAAGATTCAGACTGCTTCTTCTTTCTCTTAGCTTCTTCCTCTCTTTTTTTAGACTTAATTAATTCTTTATTAGCCATTTTAATTTGCCTATCTCTTGTCATTATTATTTATATAGGTATATTAAATTATATTCAATTTTTTATTTAGATATTGTAACAAAATTACTTGAAACATAGTTATAAAATATATAAATAATAATTGCGTGTTATCTCCTTTACTACGCAGCTACGCAGTTGTTTCTAGACGGTGTAAATTATTATAATATTATCCTCGTTATTTGTTCCATTTTCACAAGTTTCTTCTTACAAAGTTGAAAAATATTCAAAGGTGTAGTAATAAATAAAATTGAAATTAAACAATCTAAATATTATTTATTATATATAAGAAGAATGTTAAAGAATTCTGGAAATATTAAAAATATAAATAGTTCTAAGGTCATTGGTATTCAATTTAGTATATTATCCCCAGAAGAAATTCGCAAGGGTTCTGTAGCGGAAATTACTAGTAAGGAAGCATATATTAATAATAAGCCAGTTATTAATGGGTTATTCGATCCAAGAATGGGAGTTTTAGAACCAGGTCTAGTTTGTCCCACAGATGGTTTAGATTATATGCAAACCCCTGGATATTTTGGACATATTGAATTAGCTCGTCCAGTATTTTATATCCAATATTTAAGTACCATCCAAAAAGTGTTACGAAGTGTGTGTTTCAAGTGTAGTAAATTATTAGTGTCTAAGGAAAAATATAAACAAGCACTTAAAATGCAAAATCAACATAGATGGAAATATGTGTTTGAATTATGTAAAGGTATTAAACGTTGTGGCGAAGATACAGAAGATGGTTGTGGTTGTCTTCAACCTAAAAAAATAAAAAAAGAAGGTATGTCATCATTATTTGCTGAATGGACAAATACATCTGAAGAAGAAGAAGATAAAAATATAGTTATTCCTTTAACTCCTGAACTTGTATTGAAAATTTTCAAGAGAATTTCTGATGAAGATGTAACATTTATGGGATTTAGTCCTATTTGGTCACGTCCTGATTGGATGATTTGTCAAGTTTTGGCGGTTCCTCCACCAGCAGTTAGACCATCGGTTAAACATGATGCTCAACAACGTTCAGAAGATGATTTAACTCACATATTAGTTAATATTGTTAAAAGTAATAAAACATTACTTGAGAAAATTCAAAATAATGCGCCTGAAAGTACAATTAATGACTGGTCAATTGTGTTACAATATCATGTTGCTTCTATGGTTGATAATAAATTACCGGGAGCAAGTCCAGCAGCTCAAAGGTCAGGTAGACCATTTAAATCAATTAAAGATCGTTTAAATGGAAAAGGTGGTCGTATGAGAGGAAACTTAATGGCTAAACGTGTAGATTTTAGTGCACGTTCAGTTATTACAGCTGACCCTAATATTTCAATTAAAGATGTAGGCATTCCTATGAAAATAGCAAAAAATATTACAAAACCTGTTGTTGTAAATAGAGTTAATAAAGCATTCTTAACAAAATTAGTACAAAATGGTCCAGATATTTGGCCGGGAGCAAAGATTCTTGAAAGAAAGAATGGACAAAGTATCACTCTTAGATACTTGGATAGAAAGAGTATTGTGTTAGAAGATGGAGACATAGTTCATCGTCATATGATGGATGGTGATCCTATTCTATTTAATCGTCAACCATCACTTCATAAAATGAGTATGATGTGTCATCTTTCAAAAATTATGAATCGTGGTGATACATTCCGTATGAATGTAGCTGACACCAAACCATATAATGCTGATTTCGATAAACTCTCTGTCGAAAACATGGGGCGTTAAAAACGTGTTACCCCATAGTAAATAAATTAATATAGTTGTTAGACCCCCAACTTGATTTGCCTCAAGGTTAAGGTATATATTGATTTATTTGCGAAACACCTTGTTGTTCGGGAAGTCCCTTAGAGCCTATCTAGTCTAATAAACTAGAGTATCACTACCAAATTCATATGGGAAACCTATGGATGGCCGAGATTAGAACTCGGGTATGGTAATAATGTGAAGGATTGGGTAATCCGCAGTGTTACTTCCTAATGTCGTTTAGCAGACAATGGAAGGCATTCAGAGACTGAACGGGTGTTGGTGAACTATGAAGGATTAGCTATCTGGAGTTTGCTTAAGATACAGTCCGACCCCCTTGGAAACTTTGGGGATTCGTCGGGAGACGAAATGAATTTACATATGCCACAGGATCTAGAGTCAGAATCAGAATTAAAAAATTTAGCTGCAGTTCCTTATCAAATTATTAGTCCTGCTAATAATTCGCCAATTATTGGTATTTATCAAGATTCTATGCTTGGTTCTTACCGATTCACAAGAGATAAAATAGACTTTACCCAAAAAGATGCTATGAATTTACTCATGATGTTTAATCGTATTAATCCTAGTACTTTACATAAAAAGCCAAATGAACGCATTTCTAATTTTGAAATTCTGTCACAGATTATTCCACCATTATCCTTGAAGGTAAAAAATAAACAGTATGATGGTGATAAAGAAAAACCTGACACTTCAAATAATATTATTGAAATTATTAATGGAAAGTATATTCGTGGACAAATGGATAAGGGTATTTTTGGTTCTGGAACTAAAGGTCTTATTCACAGAGTTTGTAATGATTTTGGTAATATGGCATCAGCTCAGTTTATAGATGACTTACAAAATATTATTACAGAATATATGAAACAAAGTGCATTTAGTGTAGGGATAAGTGATCTAATTACTGACTCTACTACTAATGAGAAAATAGTTTCAATTATTACCGAAAAGAAAACAGACGTTAAAAATCTTATTGACCAGATTAAATTAGGTGTATTTGAAAATAATTCTGGAAAGACAAATCAAGAAGAATTTGAAACTAAGATTAATAATATTCTTAGTAAAGCACAGAATGAAGCAGGAAGAGAAGCACTGAAGAGTTTAAGTAAGGATAATCGTTTTGTTGTTATGTTTAATGCAGGTTCTAAAGGTTCCGAGATTAATATTCAACAAATGACCGCATGTTTAGGTCAACAAAACGTAGATGGAAAAAGAATTCCATATGGTTTTGAACATAGAACCCTGCCTCATTATACAAAGTATGATGATTCAGCAGTTGCTCGTGGATTTGTTGAAAGTTCATATATTAATGGATTATCACCTCAAGAATTATTCTTCCATGCTATGGGTGGTCGTATTGGTTTGATTGATACTGCCGTAAAAACTTCTACAACAGGTTATATCCAAAGAAGATTAATTAAAGGTCTTGAAGATCTTATGGTAAATTATGATATGACTATTAGAACTAATAAAAACAAGATAGTTCAATTTTCATATGGCGATGATTCTGTTGATACGGTAAAAGTAGAAAATCAAGATTTACCTATTATTGATATGAACATTCAAGATATTTACTCACACTTTGCTATTATTGATGAAAAATCCAAATCAAAGTCATTTTCAGCAATGTTTGTTAAATCGGCATATAACAGACAAAATAAACAAGAGACTGAGTTAAACAAGAAATGCTTATATTATATTAATTATATGATTGATAATCGCAATAGAATTGTTAAAAATGTATTCAATAATAAATATGAAAAAGTAGTAAGAGTACCTGTTGCATTTGCCTATATTATTCAAAATGTTATTGGTCAACAAGGAATTAATAAAAATTCTTTAGTTGACATTACAATGGTTGAAGCATTTGAAATGATTGAAAAAGCATTCGAACAATTAGAATTAATAGTATTTGCTCCACCAAGTGAGTTATTTAAAGTGTTATATTTCTATTATTTGTCTCCAAAAGATTTATTACTAAATAAAAGATTTAATAAAAATGCATTAGAAATTTTACTACAAACAATTATTCTTACTTATAAACGTTCAATTGTAGCTCCAGGAGAAATGGTTGGAATGATAGCAGCCCAGAGTATTGGTGAACCAACTACTCAAATGTCGTGTATATCCAGTGAGCATATTAGATACGCAAAAATTAATAAAAAAACTGGAAAAATGTATATGTTCTTGGAACAAATTGGACAACTTTGTGATAGTATAATTGAATCATATCCACAATTTACATTTAATACAGGACACGCCAACAGCGTTGAAACATTATTAGATGAGTTGGAGAATGAATATTATATTGTTGGAGTTGATACACAAGAAAAAACACATTGGAATAAAATATCATGTATAAGTCGTCATACAACTAATGGAGACTTAGTAAAAGTAACAACTAAAAGTGGACGTTCTACTACAACCACTCTAAGTCATTCGCACTTGATTCGTGATGAAGTAACACAACAAATTATTCCAATTAAAGGTTCAGAATTAAAAGAAAAAATGCGTATTCCAGTTGCTAAATATATTCCATGTAAATTTGTAAATGAAACAGTATTGATTGGAAATGAACCCCGCAAATTAGATAAATTATTTGGATGGTTTATTGGAGCTTACTTAGCAGAAGGAAATATAAACAACAATTCTATAAATATTACAAATATGTCTGATTATTACATTAATAATGTTACACAATTAGCATCAGAATTTGGAAAAATAGCATTAGTTAGAAAATATGAAGGAGAATATGGACCGTCTATTAGCACATATTTTACTGATAAAATATTAGCACAATTTATAGTTAAAACTTGTAATAATGGTTCATTCGTAAAATATATTCCTGACTTTGCATTTACAGCTCCTAACGAATTTAAAGCAGGTCTAATTCAAGGTTATATGGACGGAGATGGAAATTTCCAATGTGACGAACTACATCATCAAATTAGAACATGTAGCAGAAGCAAACAATTATCAAGTGATATTGCATTAATGCTAAATTATTTTGGAATATTTGCTTCTATCCGTGAAACAAAAACAAAGGGTTCTCAAATGTATCATGTTGCTATAAGTGCTAAGTATGCTAAATTATATCAAGATAATATAGGAAGTTTAGTTCACAAAAATAAGTTAATGAATTTAGTTAAATATGTTGAAAGAAATGATGCTTACAATTTATCAGATGAAATAGATAAAATTAATGGTTTAGGTTTAATTATCGCAAAATGTGGAAAAATTCTGGCTTTACCTGGACAAAGTCGCACTTATGGACGTTGGGCTAAAAAAGATTCTATTGGTCGTAGAACATTACAAAAATATATAGAAATATTTGAAGCACAGCCTAATAGCAATTTAATAATTGATGAACTTAATATATTAAAACAAGCGGCTAATTCTGATGTTATTTGGGATGAAATTGTTAACATTGAGATTATTTCTGGGGATACAAATGAATATGTATATGATTTTACAGTTCCAGCAAATCAAACATTCATGCTTGATAGTGGCATTATAGTTCATAATACATTAAACACTTTCCACTTTGCTGGTGTAGCATCTAAATCAAATGTAACTCGTGGTGTACCAAGAATTGAAGAAATTTTGTCATTATCTGCTTCAATTAAAAATCCATCACTTACTGTTTATTTGAAAGAAGATGAACAAAGTGACAAGGACAAGGCAAATACAATTCAGTACATGTTAGAACACACAAAATTATCTGAAATTGTAACAAGTGTATCTATCTGTTTTGATCCAGATGAACTAAATACATTAATATCAGAGGATAAATTAACAATGTCCCAATATCGTGAATTTGAGAATTTAGTTGATGAATGTATAGGACAAGAAGCAGATGAAGCAACAAATGAAAAGTCAAAATGGATTATCCGAATGGAAATGGAACCAGAAATAATGTTAGAAAAGAACATAACGATGGATGATGTAAATTTTACATTAAACAATACATATAAAGATGAAATCTCCTGTGTATATTCAGACTATAACGCAGATAAATTAGTCTTTAGAATTCGTATGAATAATATATTGAAGAATGCGTCTGGAAAAAGTGGTAAAAAGGTTAAAATTAATCCATTAGACCAATCTGACCAAATTTATATTTTAAAGAATTTCCAAGAACAACTTCTTGAAGGAGTTGTATTGAGAGGAGTTAAAAATATTAATACAGTTATTCTTAGAAAAGTTAAAGATAATTTAGTAGAAAAAAGTGGAGCATTTACAAAGCAAGATATTTGGGTTCTAGATACTATTGGTACAAATCTGTTAGATGTTTTAGGATTAGATTATATTGATTCTAGAAGAACAATTAGTAATGATATTGTAGAAATATTTGATGTATTAGGAATGGAAGCAGCAAGACAATCTATTTACAATGAAATATCAGAGGTTTTAGAATTTGATGGTTCATATGTAAATGCTCACCATATGGCATTACTTTGCGATAGAATGACATTTAGCAGTAAAATGATTTCAATATTTAGACATGGTATTAATAATGATGATATTGGTCCAATTGCGAAGGCATCATTTGAAGAAACCCCAGAAATGTTCTTGAAAGCAGCTAGACATGCTGAGTTAGATACAGTTAGAGGAATATCGGCAAATGTAATGTGTGGTCAAGAAGGATTATTTGGAACGGCTGCGTTCCAAGTAGTTCTTGATATTAATGAAATGATAAATCTGGATGAAAAATATACATATGAGTATCAAGATAAAGAGCAACAAATTGAGGACGGATTATTTAAAGGTCTTGAGAATCCAACAGATATTTGTAGCAAACAAAACTTGGAGATACAAAATAATGTTAATAATATTATTGTTGAGGAAGACGGAAAGGATGATGATTATAATCCATTTGTGTAAAAAGATTTAAAATTAACAATCTATTATAATTATGAAAACTTTTTTTAATATATTACAAAGTCTTATTGGTATAGAAAAAAAAGGATATCCAGATGACCCGTTTGTTTTGCCTGATAATACTGGCAATACTGAAAATTATGTATATTATGGTGATAAATATCACATAAAAATTTTGATAAATATTATATATTATAAAGCAAAAGACAGTAAAAAAGAAAATATTCTTTCAAAAAACGCATTTGCTAAATTTACGTCTTTAAATTCAATTTTAGAAAATACTTTTTTAAAAAATGAATTTAAAGAACAAATCTTGGATATTTTTCAAAAATCACAAAAACACTATTTTGCATTTTCACGACTTGCTCATATTTATAGACTCAAAAAAAATAAATATGTTGTAACTGAAGACCTTATGATGAATCCACTTAACATAAATCATAATCTAACATTCATTTTAGTGGAAAAAAAATATAATTTTTTGTTTAATATTAATGAAATTATAAACATTATTGAAACTGCCCTTGGAAATTCACCTAATTTCTTTTGTGAACCATTATTACCATCTAATCCTTATAATAATTGTATGTTTTCTAACGCTACGTTATATAATATTTATTTTCAAATTAAAAATATACAACGAGTTATTCCTTTACTTTTTCATTTATTTTTTCTTGAAAATTTCAATAAGCACACATTTATTGATCAATATGAACCAATTATTAGAGAATTGGCTATTAAAAAATATGTTTTTAATTCACATCACACAGTTTTATATTCTTCTATCATTTCTATGTTAAGACAGAATGAATACACCAAACAACTAACAATTGATAAAGACTTTCCAAAAGATTTATTCGTAGATATTTTTAGACCTTTCTTATTTCATGCATATATTTCTAATTATTATATACAAGATTCTTCAAAAGTTTATAATTCAACTAATTTATTGTACACTAAATTAAAAAATTTTTATCAATTTAATCCATTTTTTGGACGCAAAACTATTAAATGTATCACACAAAATACCAAAAATATAAAGAAAGAATATATATTCAATACAAAATACATATCATTTAATGATATATGTATTACACCAATTGTTAATACAAATTATACCGACTATTGATTTTCTTACACCGAAAAGCACTGCGTAGTAAAATGAGACAACAAATAAGTGCTTTATGGTCGGTGTAATCGGTTAAATATTTACTTCTTTTATTTCCCCAACTATTTCTATATTTTTTGGAAGTTTTCTTCTTGTATTTTTTTTACCTTGAGGATTTACTTTTATTTTTATTTCTCTTTGTTTTCTTGTTTTTCTCTTTTTTACTGGAGTTATTTCTAATTGTTCTTTTGGAAAAATAATATTTTCAAGTTTTACTTCTTCTTGTTTTTCAGGTTTATCAATAGCCTCTTCTGCTTCTTCTAGAATTAGAGTAGGCTTTATTTTTGTTGGGGGTGTCATTATTTTTGTTTTTGGCTCTATTTCTAAACCTTCTCCAATAATTTCTTCTGATTTAGATTCTATTTCAAATTCAATAGCATGTCTAATGCCTTTTTGTCTTGGTTTATATTTTGTTGTTATATCTCTTTCAAATATTAAATCCAAATAATCTTCTGTAGTTATATAATTTATAACAGCATTTTCTATATTATTAAAACATGTTGCTTGTTTTAGTACATTAATATCAATTTTCATGTTTGCTCCATCAACTATCAATTTATATTCTGGTAGTAATTTTGTGCGTCTTCTATACATTGCTGGTGCTAAAATAAATACATAATCTGTTACACCTGGTTCAGTGTAACAAACAAATTCTCTTGAATTAAAACGTGTTTCAGGAATTGTTTTACTTGAAATAAATATAGAATGAATTTTATAATAAACTAACAACAGCCATAAATCAAAATTTACAGCAACAAATCCATCTTGCTTAATCATTTGTTCAAAATTCATTGTTTCATCTTGTAACTGATTTGCATCAAATTGAGCTTCTTCTTTTAAAACATCTATAATTGTATTTATTCTTTCTTTATTTGTAAATTTATCAGTCAAATTGCTATAAATTTCAAATAAATCATCTTTCACTTCTTTAACCGTTAAATCTTTTTTATTTATCTCTTTTACTAAATCAATTATTAAATACAATGGACAATAATTTGAACCAGCATATTCTATTTCTTTATAACTACTTGGGAAACATTTTCTCCAATATATTGACTTTATGTTGGTTGGACTTGACTTTACACAATCTCTATCATGATATGGATTAATTATTTCATCTAATTCAAAATCTTTTGGTTTTATTTGAGATACAATAATGGGTTCTGCTGTATCATATGTATTATATTTGGCGTATCTATTTATTTCAGCAGGTATCAAGTTTTCAAAAAATTCTTGTGTTAATAGGTCTTGTAATATTATTATTTCATCATCACGTAAATTATATTTTACCTGACCAAATGATAAATATGATTGTGGTTTAAATATAAACGATTTTATTCTATTATATCTTATTAACTCATCAGCCATACGTCCATAATAAAATAATTCATTATCTGTGCCATTTACTAAATTTATTTTGGGTAAAACCAATTGACATTTATCTTTGTTATCTTTTGTAATTCTACAAATTGAACCACTTGTATCGCACTTATCAGTTGTTTGTGAAATACAAGTATGTAAATCAGTCTCATTAATATTTTTATAATTATATGGCATTTTTGACTCAGAAGCAAATACAATTGTATCTTGTACTAAATCATATAATAATTCTATCACAGTGTCTAATTGATTCTTGTATAAACTATATTTTTTGTTACATTCATCCTTTATAACTTTTCTTTTTTTACTATTTAAATAATCATTAAATAATATACGTATTGTATTTCTAAATACGTTATAAAAATTGGTTTCTAATTGAATTCTTTTAATAAAATCAACACGCTTTGTATCAACTGAGTTATTTGTAAGAGTACTTATATCAGCTACTAACATATTATTACTTGTGATTGTATGTAAATTATCAGTTATATTAGATATAGGTACTGGAACTTTGATTGGAATAAATTGATCTGTATTGGTCAAAAACCCTGTAACAAGTTCATCTTCTACAACTCTACAAAAATATTTTGGATTATAACAATTTGCCTTTGTAATATCTGTAGGTTCTTCATATTCATAATATTCCTTTAAAAAATTTAATGTTTCTTTATATGGTTTCCAAATATCATCGTTCATATATACAAAATCGTATTCACAATCTTCTTTTTTTTCTTCTTTTTCTTTTGCTTTTAATATTTTTTTACAGTTTTTATCTTTTAAATTTGTTAATGCTGATGGATAACAAGGTATAAATCCTTCTAAACCATCACGATTTCTCGCTAAAACACCAATTACTTTACCTTGAAAATTCAACACTTGTACAGTAATGTTATATCTTTTATGGTCTAGTTCTTCAATTAATTTATCTAATACTGGTGCTTGTTTAAATCTATATTCTTTCATACTTGAAAACGGTTTACATTTATTACCTAATGTTGGTTTAATAATCTTTGAAAATACGGAACGTAATGTTTTTGGTAAATTTTTATCATATTCTGCAAAAGTTTTTGTTATATGAATTGTTTTTCCATCATTACGATATCCATATATTGGTTCAAAATAATTTTCACGTTTTATTAATATTAAACTACGTTTTCTAGCATCATATGTATGAACAGAATAATGATTTGTTGGACAAACTAATTCAATATTGTTAGTTATATCATTTTCAGGAAGTTCCAAAATGATTAAATTTATTCCTGCTTCAAATAAATTTGGATTAGGAATACAAATTAAATCCCATAAATATATATAATCAATTGTAATTTTATCATCTCTTAAAAAATTTTTGAATTTTTCAAATGCTTGTACAACCTTTGTAACAAATTCTTCAACAGCTGCATTTTCTCCCATTTCATTTTCCATCATATTCTTTTTAACTTTGTTATTTTTCAAACTTATCATTTTTTTATAGAGTTTTGTATTCTTGTATTCTTCAATATTAACATCTAAATCAGGATCACCAAAACTAGTAATTAAATCACCATTTTGATATTTAATAAAATTATCTAAATCAATACTATTTATTATTAATTCTTTCATCTGTTTTATTGTTGGAACATCACTCTTAGCATTGGGAAAATATTTTTGTATTAAAGGGGTTTTATTATTATATTTTTGAACAAAAAATATTGCACTTGCTAAGCAAGCTATAAATGATTGAGTTGCACTATCTTCTACTCCATGTCTAAGAATGCAAGTATGATGATGTTTCAGACTCATGTTAGTTTTGCTCACTTGACAATCTTCATTTACTTCATGTAAAAATTTTTGAACAGATATAGGTAAAAATCCCCAACGATGTTCACCTAATTGTGGTCCATATTTTTCTGGTCCTTTTACATAATGTTCTATTTCAACAATATCTTGTCTTAATTGTTCTTCAATTATTTCTTCTTTTTTAGAAACATTTTCTGCTTTTTTCTTATCAAATTTTCCTTGACAAATATCTCTACGATTTTTTATCTCAGGAGTAGACCAGTTATTATAACAGCAAGGAATACATAATCCTGAAGGTGTTTTCTTTTTATGAAAACCAGGATATTTTCTTTCATCTTCACCGTAAAATTGATAAACATATTTACCTTTTGGAACTTTATCTTCATTTCTTGGAATAATAACTTCATTTATATCCTTTACTTTTTCTCCATTTTGAGAACATTTGCCATCTAATATATCTTGCTCTGTTACCATTGTATCTGTTAATAAACACCAATATCTTGGACATGTGTAATAATATTTTTTGGAACTATCCTTAGCATCTGTGCCATATTCTATGAAATCTGCTTCTTCATTAATTTCACCCGGGTGTTCTGCCACAATTCTATCACGTTCTTCTTTTGTTAATATAATAGGTTGTCTTCTTTCACTTAAACTAAATGGACACATACGTGTATATATATCAATTTTTTCATTTTTTGATTTTACAAATAATTGTGGCATTTTTTCTTCTAAGCGTTCGGAAAATGGATTTGGATAAGTAAGTTTCATATTAGTTATATCTCTAACTGTATTTACTAATTTTTGACTTTGTTCCTTTATTTTGTGTTGTGTTGGTATTTTTGTATCGGTTGTTATTTTTTTAGTCTTTCTTTTATTTGGCACTATTTCTATATTTTCTTCAGCTTTACCTTCAATGACTGACTTTTTAATAACTGGAGTTTTTTCAACTATTTTTTCTTCTAATTTATTTTGTGGAGAAGTTATTGTATTTGATACTAATGGGGTTTCTTGTATGGACTCCTCTTTTAATTCAATAGATTCTTCATCTGGTGTTGATGTTTTTGATTTTTCAGATTCAACAGAAACTTCAGACAACTCAACAGATTCTTCATCTGGTGTTGATGTTTTTGATTTTTCAGATTCAACAGAAACTTCAGACAAC
>Ga0194119_10006714_pt1 | contig 16578 bp, 12 predicted proteins | sample TA2MahC100mmetaG_FD_148620 | JGI IMG/M metagenome (GOLD analysis project Ga0194119, IMG submission 148620) | Freshwater microbial communities from Lake Tanganyika, Tanzania - TA2015018 Mahale Deep Cast 100m | ecosystem: Environmental > Aquatic > Freshwater > Lake | place: Tanzania: Lake... | reverse complement strand
TGGTCTTGCGATGTATCTCACCATGTGTTCTAGTTTTTCTCTTTCTTCTGCCCTGCAACTGACATTGGCGTGAAGCGAAAACCCTCGATGGCTTGCGCACCGTTCACCCTCTAGAATTGCTCCCTCAAAGTTTCCATATTCTGCAGTGCCAATGCGCCTGACTTTTTTCCCGCGCCTTTCCCCTAAGGCAATGATTGACTGCACACTGGCGCTTTGGATTTCGTCCAGGGTTTCTTGCTCAATCTCTTCTTGCAAAGACCCTTCTTCAACCGGATACCCTTTGCGTTTGAGGTTTCTCAAAATTCTTTGAGAGAGAGTCTCGACAAGTTTGATAGTGTCGTCATTTGTCGGAGTGAGTGAATGGAAGATGGCATTATCCTCTGCGACATCGTAAAGCCCATCTACCGACAGCATATGCAGGTGAGGATTGAGATTGATGCTGCCCCCAAACCAAGGTTTGATAAGTTTTCCTGGAGTTTAATTTTATAATTCATCTCATCGTGAAACGGCTAATAACTTGCGCACCGTGAACGAACTTCATGGCCGTTTGAAACTCTTAAAAAGCCCACTCAAAGGGAACGGGTATTTATCTTTTCTTGGGTTTTTTCCGAAAAGGCTAACAAGCATTTGCGGGAAATCTTGGGAGAAAAGAAGCTCTAATGGCAATTCAAATTGGAACGGTGGGAATTATAGGTCTCGGGCGTATGGGACGCTGCATGGTTAAGGGGCTGTTAGGGACCCAAACCCTAAAACAGAGAGATCTGTTTTTTACAACTAAGCACCCTGAAACATCTCAATGGGTTCAAAAAGAGTTGGGGATATCGGTTTCCAAAAATAACGCAGAACTTATTCAAAGGTGTGATATTTTGGTGATTGCGGTTAAGCCACAGAATATTTCAGAAGTGCTTCAAGAGGTTGGAAAAGATATTAAGCCTGGAAAAACTGTGGTGTCGATAGTGGCTAGTGTTACCACTTCCCAAATAGAGAGCTACTTAGTTCCGGGCGTCGCTGTTGTTCGAGCTATGCCCAACACACCAGCTTTTGTAGGGGCCGGAATGACTGCTTGGTGCGCCGGGTCAGGGGCCGGGGAATTAGATTTTGAGCGGGCTAGAACTCTTTTTCAGCCTCTTGGCAAAGTGGCACAAGTCGACGAAAAGCACATGGATGCCGTAACCGGTTTAAGTGGCTGCGGTCCGGCTTATCTTTATGTGGTATTAGAATCCTTGACCGATGCAGGAATTAAGGTGGGGTTACCTCGAGAATTAGCTACGCAACTTGCAGGTCAGACTGTTCTAGGGGCAGCCCGTATGTTATTAGAAACTGGTCGACATCCTGCGGCTTTGAAAGACGAAGTCACAACGCCCGCGGGTTGTACTATTGACGGTTTATTGGAGTTAGAGGAAGGGAAGTTAAGAGTAACTGTAATCAAAGCTGTGGTTCAGGCGACTGAGCGAGCCAAGGCTTTGGCCAAACAAGTGAAGTTATAGAGGTGACAACGTGACAAACGACAAAAAAGCGATTCTAAAAATCGATGGTAAAGAGTACGAATTAGATATTATCGAAGGATCCGAGAAAGAACGGGCTATTGATATTGCTAATCTTAGGGCTCAAACCGGGCTTGTAACTCTCGATTCTGGTTACATGAATACTGGAGCCTGCCAGAGCTCGATTACTTTTCTCGATGGAGAGCAGGGAATTTTAAGATATCGGGGCTATCCGATTGAGCAATTGGCTGAAAAATCTAATTTTGTTGAAGTGTGTTACCTGCTCATTTATGGACGTCTTCCGACCCACCAGGAGCTGGAGAGGTTTCGTACCAGCCTAGTCCGGCACACTATGCTTCATGAGGACATGAAGCGATTTTATGATGGGTTTCCTAGAGACGCGCATCCTATGGCGACATTGTCTTCGGCGGTCAGTACATTATCAACGTTCTATCAAGACTCTTCAGATTTCACAAAGCCTCTTGATATGGAGTTATCCATTTGGCGTTTGTTAGCGAAACTACCAACGATAGCGGCCTTCTCTTACAAAAAGTCGATTGGGCAGCCCTTTATTTATCCGACCAATAGTCTGGATTACTGTTCTAACTTCCTTAAGATGATGTTTGCAGTTCCTGCAGAGGAGTATCACATCGATCCGGAAGTGGCTAAAGCTTTAGACTTGCTTTTAATTCTACATGCCGATCATGAACAAAACTGCAGCACCTCAACGGTCAGACTTGTAGGAAGCAGTCGAGCTAATCTTTATGCTTCGGTCTCAGCTGGAATTTCAGCCCTTTGGGGCCCTTTACACGGTGGGGCTAATCAAGAGGTTGTGGAAATGCTTGAGGAGATTAAGCGCTCAGGAATGGACGTTAAAACCTATGTCAACAAAGTGAAAGACAAAGCTTCAGGGGTGAGGCTCATGGGTTTTGGCCATCGTGTTTATAAAAACATTGATCCGCGAGCCAAAATCATTAAACGTAGCTGTGACACCATTTTGAAAAAACTACATATTCATGATCCTCTTTTGGATATCGCAAAACGGCTTGAGGAGACGGCTCTTAGCGACGATTACTTCGTTTCCCGAAAGCTTTATCCGAACGTAGATTTTTATAGTGGGATCATTTATCGAGCTCTTGGTATTCCGACCAATATGTTCACTGTAATGTTTGCCATTGGCCGCTTGCCAGGTTGGATTGCACAATGGAAAGAGATGTTAGAGGCTTCGAGTGCAAAAATTGGGCGTCCACGGCAGATTTATACCGGGCCCCAGGAAAGACCTTACACTCCGATCCGGGAGCGTCATTAATCTAAAGCTTCGGTGTGTTTGCAAAATTTTATTTCGTCACATAGAATCTGATCCATCGTGGCAAAACAAAAAATCACATCAAGTAGTACGGCGGAGTATTTTTCTAAGAACCTTCAGCAGGTGGGATTTTCTTCGCCCACTAAAGCTGTTCTTACCACTTTAAAAGAGGCAATAGATAACTCTTTAGATGCTTGCGAGGATGAAGGTATTCTTCCTGAGCTTTATATTGAGATTGAAAAGGTCGGGGCGGGGACTATTAAAAACACCGACTTGATTAGAATTAAGGTCGAAGATAATGGTCCGGGGTTAAATATCGAAGATGTTCCCAAAGTGTTTGGCGAATATTTGGCCTCTTCAAAATTTGGTCGGGGCCGGTGCTCGAGGGGACAACAAGGGATTGGAATTTCAGCGGCGACTACCTGGGCCCAGCTCACCAGTGCAAAAGGCGCGCGAATTATCACCAAAACAAAGACTATGCGGCAAGCAGTTTCCTGTTTGGTTGAGGTTGACGTTAAGAACAACAAAGGGAATTTAAAAGATAAGAAAACGATAAGTTGGGATCGCTCCCATGGCGTCAGTGTTGAGTTTGTTCTTGATGGAAGGATTCAGCTGCAGGGAGAGGGCGGACTCATCACTTACTTGACTGGCACTGCACTTGTTAATCCTCATTTGAATTTGCGGTATAAACTTTTAGATCAGTCTGTGGTTAAAGTCGATCGTGTCTCTGATAAGTGTCCAGACATTCCCAATGCTGTGGAACCTCATCCCCACACGATGAAACTGGGAGAGTTCATTGCTCATTCGCATCTTTTTGGTAAAGCGACGGTTGCAACCTTTTTGAAAAAAGGTTTTTCAAGAATCACAGACAATACTTTTCAAGAGTTTGTCAAAAATGGAATGGATAAAAAGTTTTTAACCCAATCGGTTGATAAGACTACGGATGCTCAATTCAAAGATGTTTTTGGAGCCATTCACAAGACAGAACTTATGTCTCCGAGCACCCGTTCTGTCATGATCATTGGTGAAGAAACTTTTTCAAAGAGTGTGAGAAGGTTAGGAGAGGTCGACTTTTTTTCAGTCGTGACTCGAAAACCGACCATTTGCGACTTTAAACCTGTTGCTATCGAAATCGCCGTCGCTCGTCTTAAAACGGCCCAAAAAGTCGAAGGGGATGACAGTCCCCCTGTACAGGTTCTACGGTTTGCTAATCGTGTGCCACTTCAGTTCGATAAATCGGCATGCGCTATGGTGAAAGCCATTGAAACAGTCAACTGGAGATCCTACGGAATACCCCAGCCCAAAAACAGTTTGCCTTTAGGTCCTTACGTTATCGCGGTCAGTCTTGTTTCCCCATTCATCAAATTTAAAAACGCATCAAAAGAGACGGTCGATGCAAGTGATGAACTTGTCGAGGAGATTCGAAGGGCTTTGATTCAAGCAGGACAGCGGCTTTCAAGACATATTAAGAAAGAACACCGCGAAGCCGATCTTGAGGAAAAATTAAGGCATATTGAACAATTCTGTCCCATTCTCGTTGATTGTTTGTGTCGGATTACCAAGGCGACCGAGAAACGAAAAAAAGCTGCGACCGAGGGGCTGGTTAAATTGTTGGGCCGAGATGTGAATGCCGCCAAAAAAGAGTTAGACGAAGCTCTCAAGCATCACAAAGAAGCTCACGCAAAAGGCAAAATACAAATCGTTGAGAAAGAGAAAGCCAAAAGTGAAGATGGCGAAGAAGAACTAAAGCCGCCTCATCCAGAGGATTCGGATGTGATTCCAGAGGCTGAGGAAGCTCCGCTGAAGGCCAAAACAGAAAAACCGGCATCAAAGGCTAAGAAAAAAGCGGTAGCTAAATCCAAAGAGAAAATGAAAGAGAAGGAAGTATGAGAGAAGATACAATACCCAAGCTTTCTAAAGATCTTTGTAACAGAATGCTAACCGATCTGGAGAACGCGAGGCGGCCTGTTCTGGAGGCAATCAAGTGTTCGTTAGATAACTCAAATTACAATCCTAAGGTAGGGTATCTAACTCCGGGAAACAAAATGGTCCGATCCGAGCTCAATGTGGCCTCGGTTCAAAAGATGTCTCGGGCTATTTTTATTTTAGAAATTCTCTTGAGAAACATTGAAACCGGGGCAGTGAATACAAAACGTGAGCTTTACTACATCTCTAAGGGTGAGGTGAAACACAACCCCGAACTTCGTCCTCTCGACTTCGGTGATCAATCTGAAAGTGATTCGATTATCGACTTTATCTGCGAGATGATGGAATGCTATCGAGAAGATCTTAACTGCTACGCCAATGATCGCGGGGGACAGACCTATTCGAATCAGCTTGTGGTAACTGAAACACTTCCTGATGGCGGAAAAGCTGTTGTTGATCTCAGCACTCTAGGAACTTCTCCCTTCCAGCCGAAGAATCGCCCCCAGAGTTTAGCTCTTAAAGCCAAGAAAAAAATTGATTTTTGTTTAGTTGTCGAATCGGAAGGTACGGCCAATACTTTTGTGACCAATGGATTTTGCAGGCGAAACAATGCGATTCTTCTGGGTGCCCAAGGCGTGCCCAGTAATGCAGTAAGAGGATGGTGTAAGCTTATACAGGATCAACTTAAAGTTCCGATCTACTTTTTCGGAGATCTTGACGCCTACACATTACAAAATATTTTTCGAACCTTGAAAGCAGGGTCAGCGGCTAGCTTAATCAGGAATTCTGATTTTTCAGCCCCCGATGTGCGTTTCTTGGGAGTTCTTCCTGAGGATATTAAAAAGTACGATTTGGCCGATTATCCTGTGAAAGAGAATGATCTTCAAGAGGCGCGCGCTCTGAAAAAGGCTTCAGATGCACTTAAAAACGACCCCTTTTTTAAGGACAAAAAAAACAAGGGACTTTCGAAAATTTTGGAGTGGCTTCTTAAAAACAAACGACGTTGTGAGCAACAATCATATTTTACCGTAGATCCTAGAGATCCGATCATGCCGGAAAAAATCATTCTTGAGAAAATTAAAAGAGGCGACTTTATTTAATTCCGATCACTACTTGATAGAAGCTGAAATAATATAATCTCCAACCTCAATTTTATCCATCACCTCGAGGCCGGATATTATTTTGGCGAAAACGGTGTATCTACCGTTTAAGTGATAATTGGGACCGAGATTAAAGAAAAACTGAGAGCCGCCGGTGTCTTTGCCTGAAGTGGCAATCCCTAAGGTGCCTCGGTCGTGATTTAGCGAGCTGACTTCATCACGAATCAAAAATCCGGGACCCCCAAAGCCATCTCCTCTAGGGTCCCCACCTTGTGCTACAAAGCTGGGAACGACTCGGTGAAAGTTTTTTCTTGTATAGAAATTGGCGCGGACCAGCTCAACAAATTTAAAAGCGGTTAAAGGGGCCTCCTCAAAGAATTGGATTTCTATTTCTCCTCGATTAGTTTTGAGAATCACATTTTTTCGAAGTGCCGATCTTAGTTGATCGAATTGAGGTGTGAGCTCGGTAATTCGATTATTAATGGGAATGTTTTTTTCGGGAGCCGCACCGGTTATTGCTTTGATGGCCTGTGCAGCAGCAGCCACGACCCACTTGGAATTGTCATTTAAAGCAGAGGTTAGAAGTGGGATTTCGGCATCGGTTCCGATTACGCTTAAGCTGGAGAGCAAAGTGGATTTGGTCTCGGTGGTTTCGTCTGTTTGAAAAGAACTGTAAACTTCAACAAGAGGGATTCTAAAATCTTTCCATCCTTTGTTCTTTGCTAAGTCAGAGATCAGAGCGATGAGGCCAATGTCCTTGGTTTTAATTAACTCCTTGAGAGTGGCCTTTATGTTTTCGGGAATTTGCTCCGAATCGAGCAAAGCCAACTGTTCAATAGCCTCCGATATCAGTTGTGGCTTTTGTTGCTTAAGAAAGGCAGACAACTGTAAAAAACTCTCCGGAGTTTTTAGAATGGCCAAAGAAGCAATTGCTGCAGACTGCTCGATCGGATTTTGGCTTTTTAACGTTTCTGCAATAATTTTTTTGCCCGCCTCTGGAGATATTTGGCACAAAGTCTTGAGAGCGCTACCTCGCACCCATGGAGATTTAGAGTTCCGTATAAGGGATTCGACGTCGGCTGTGGCCCAAAGACTAGGCTCTTTGGACGCGCGAAGAGTTTCAAGCGTTGCCACGAGTAACTGGGAGTCTTTGCTTTCTAGGAGTTTTTTAAAGATTTGGCTTGAGCTTTCAGATAATTTTTTGCCTTTCAATGACTTCATCGCTTCAATTGTTACTGATAAGGGCTGGTTTTCGGAAAGGTGGTTAAGAAGCACAGTTGTTCCTTGAGGGTGGTCCAGTCTGCCAATCACCTTGATTAAAAAACTACGGGCGTAAGCAAGCGGAGCAGAATTAACTGAAGCTAGAAGTTGGTCTGTGGGCAGTTTCTTAAGGGATCCTTTGTATTGAGATAAAGCAAAAGCCGCATTCACGGCCGTTTCTTTGTTGGCTTTCGTATGCTTTAAAAGTTGTTGTAAAACTTCCTCTGGTATGTCCCAAGCAGCGGAGTTGCCACTTAAGAGGAGCCCCAGCCCTTCAACAACATTGGCTTGAACTTTACTCTGTGTTTCGGTTGAAAGAGCTTTGACTAATAGATTAAGACCAGCTTGGTTTCTGCTGTAACCAAGGGAGCGATAGTAAGTGCCTCGCAGATCCGCATTTTTTTCCATGGCTAAGTGCTGCGTCAACAACTTTACAGAGACGTCGTCTCCAATAAGTCCCAGGCTTAAAGCCGCAAGCTGTTTCTTGGCTGGGTTTTTTCCATTAAGAACGGTCGACAGGGCTTCGATGCTATAGGGATCGCCCACTCGACCAAGAGCTAGAATAGCTGCTTTTGAGACGCGGTCTGAAGTGTGCAATACCGCTTGAAGAAGATAAGGATCTTGGACAATTCTCTGATTTTCTGACTGCAACACTCTTTGTAAGGCCGACATTTCCGAGGCGCTGGGAGGACTTGTCCCGTCCTTGGTTGAAGTTGGAATTCTGGACGGGAGCCAATATTTGGTGCGGGGTGTTCTGTGAGGTTTTTTGGTTTTTGATTTTGGAGTGGCTCCAAAAAGACTCGAAAAAACAAGGAGGGCAAGAACCAAACTTCTCATATTCAGAAAGGGTGAACGACTTGTGAAAGTAACGCAAGAGGCATTAGAGAAAAAACTTGACGCAACCATGAAAAATGAATATTTCCCAAGAAGACAGAGATGTCGTTCCTAAGAACTGGCAAGGGCCAGATTAGAGGGAGCTTCTTACCGCAGTTAGTTGAGTAGTCGCTTTAAGAGATGTTCAACTGATTCGAATTCTTCGGCCCTCTAATAAACCGCGAAATGCGGGACATTTTCCTAAACTTGTTTATGTTGGAGTTTACCGGCGTAGTGTGCGCTGAATTTTCCAACAGTTGTTTTTGGGTTTTTTCCAAAAACAAGTATCTGGAAAGGAAATCTGTCATGAAAACTCTTATCGTAAACCTAGTGAGCACCGGATTGGTGATTGGAACCGCTGCTTTTGGAAGCGGCTATCAGTGTGATGGGTACAGTTCTGAGGGTGTTGAGTGGGCGGTAAAAATGTATAATCACGCCTCGGTTGAATCACGAGTCCCAGCGGTATTGGTTGTCAGTAATGAAGCGGCCGGAACTTTACTTCGAAGATCTGATGCCGAAATTAAGAAATTAAACCGAAGAAACACCGTCCAGTATGTAATTGAAGGAAATCGTAAAATTGATGCGGACACTGTTATCTTTCAAGTGGCTCACAAAGAAGGAAAAGAGACTCTTGAACCCGGGCAAGTCACTACTGGCCAACTGATCTTGGTAAAAGATGAAGCAAGAGAAGTTATTGAGTTAACTTGCTCCAGATATCTTAAAAATTAAAGCTTTGAAAAGGCTGGGCTTAAATTCGCCTTAGCTGATTCAATTTAAGGAGCGCGAGCCCCCTCGCGCTCCTTTTTTATTTGTAATAAAGGGCTTTGTTTGCCAAAACGGTATCTCTAGGGTTTATATTCCTAAGGGAGTTGAACAGGTGAACTATCTTGAAAAATTAAATGAACCTCAGCGGCAGGCTGTGCTTCATGGCAATGGGCCCATTTTAATATTAGCCGGAGCGGGCTCAGGTAAAACCCGAGTTCTGACCCATCGGATAGCTCATCTTATATTGAATCACGGTGTAGACCCGACACAAATTTTTTCAGTTACGTTCACCAATAAAGCTGCGGCCGAAATGAGAGAGCGGGTCACTCACATCTTAGGGCGAGTGGCTCCGGGCCCTGTGGATCCAAGAGATCTTTGGATCAGTACCTTTCACTCGGCTTGTGTTCGTATTTTAAGATCGGAAATACATCATCTAGGCTACTCCAACACTTTTACTATTTACGATGATTCGGATCAGCTCTCGGTAGTCAAAGCGGTCATGAAAGAGTTGCATCTGAGTGACTCGATGTATTCTCCTAAAGCGATGCAGTCTAAAATCAATCGCGCGAAAAATGATGGGGTGGACCATCTGACGTATAAGCCGCTCTATGGAGGTCCGATAGAAGATGCTTTTACGAAAATTTTTGCTAGGTACTCTGAGGTTTTAAAAGCTTCTTCGGCCTTAGATTTTGCCGATCTTATTTTAATGACGGTTAAGCTTTTTCAAAATGTTCCTCAAGTGCTACTCAACTACCAAAGAAGATTTCCCTATCTTTTGATTGATGAGTACCAAGACACCAACAAATGCCAGTATCTTTTGATGAAGCTTTTGGCGGGAACTCAAGCCAATATTTGTGCGGTCGGAGATGAAGATCAGTCGATTTATAAATGGCGCGGAGCCGACATCAGCAATATCCTAAATTTTGAAAAAGATTTTCCAAACGCCCAGATTTTTAAACTTGAACAAAATTATCGCTCAACAAAAAACATCATTGAAGCAGCAAGCCACGTGATTTCCTACAATACCGAGCGCAGAGACAAAAAACTTTTTACTCAAAACGATTCCGGAGAAAAGATTCGCGTCGTAGAGGCTTATGACGAACATGACGAGGCTCACAAGGTTACCGATCAGGTCTCTCAGGGGGTCAAAGAGGGATTGCTTTTAAATCAAATGGCGATTTTCTATCGAACTAATGCTCAATCGCGCCTTCTAGAAGATATGTTAAGGGCTAAAGGAATTAACTATCAAATCTATGGAGGTTTAAAGTTCTATGATCGTCTCGAGGTGAAAGATATTTTAGCCTATCTTAAACTTGTCTCAAATCCTAGTGACGATGTTAGTTTTCGAAGAATTATCAACGTCCCCACAAGAGGAATCGGAGCCGTCTCTCTTGAGAAGTTCACCTCGAAAGCCAGAGAGAACAATGTTAGTTGCTACCAACTTTTATTAGATATTTTTGGGGTGGAACCAAGCGTGCAATTTGATTTGGGCCGCTCGCATAAAAACTTTAAACAGTTCTTTGAATTGATGGAGTCATTAAGGGCTGCAAAAAGTTCCGTGCTTCCGTCGGACTTAATCAATATGGCGATTGAAGAAAGTGGTTATCGCAAGACTCTTTCTGACGAGGGGACTGTCGAAGCACAAAGCCGACTAGAAAACTTAGCGGAATTGCGACAGAGTGTTATCGAGTATGAATTGAGAAAAGGGGGCGAAGACCCCTCGAAGGAATTGACGCTTGAGGGATTTTTAGAAGAGATCGCTCTGGTCTCCGATATCGATAGGTTTGATCCCAATGCACCCGCCATCAAATTAATGACCATTCATATGGCCAAGGGACTGGAGTTTGACACTGTTTTTATCGTTGGCCTTGAAGAGGAACTTTTTCCCAATATTCGACCCTGGGAGGCAGAAGAACCCTCAGAGCTTGAGGAAGAGAGACGCCTGTTTTATGTGGGAATGACGAGGGCTAGAAAGAGTTTGTCTCTCTTTTATGCTAAAAACCGAACGGTTTTTGGTAATTCAAGCTTTCGAGTCTTAAGTCGATTTGTAGAAGAGATCCCAAAAGATTATCTAGAGCTTAAAAAGGCCGATTACTTTTCCAGAAAGCGGCAATTTTCTGAAAGGCCCGGGGTTTTACCTCGTCGAGGATCTTGGCAAGACAATCAAGGTTACGATGAATCCCCTTCTCGATTTAATCAAGATGATTTTAGTCAGATTTATGAAGACGAGAATTCCCTCTCTAATTCCGATGTTTCCGATGAGTCGGGAGTTTCTATTGGCTCTCGAGTTCAGCACCCTACTTTTGGCGAGGGCATTATCCGTCAGAATCTTGGCGATGACAAAGTGATCGTCGAATTTCGGGGACGAGGACTAAAAAAGATCTCCCTAAAATTCACGCAACTTAAATTTTAATGAGCTATTTACGTTTTGATAAGGCAAATTCGCAAGAAAGAGAGTTGCTAGCTCTAATTCGAGCCAAGGCGTGGGCGAAAGAGCTCAGCGATTCTGAGTTTATTACAAGAAACCAAATTCTCTATAACCACCCCTTCGGAAAAACGAGAATAGAGACTTATGTTTTAAAAAACCCAGAGAACAAGATCGTAAGTTCTATGGACTGTCTTCGGGTTAAATTTTTAACCAAAGAAAAAAAGCCTGATAAAGTTTCGATAAAAGAGGGTTTCCTCATTGCTTCGGTAATTACCCCTCCGCAACATAGGCTCAAGGGTTATGCTTCATTGCTTTTAAATCGCTTTTTTGAAAAGATAGATTTTGAAATCGGGGTTTTGTATTCCGATATTGGGCCTAAGTTTTATGAAAAATGGGGATTTAAAAAAACGCAGGCCGCCGTTTTTGAAGTAGAAACTGTCCCGACAAAAAATCAACCTACTATCAAAGAGATGGAGTTGAAAGCTTGGGTTGATAGGGTCTTTGATTTAAGAAAATCAAAGCTGATTAAAGAGGAAAAAGCCCAATGGGTTGTGGCTCCAGATACTGAGTTTTGGGATTGGCAGCTTGAGAGATTTCGATATTTTGCAAACCTTAAGGGCGGAGGAAAGTTGCCTAACTGTTTCTTTGAAGCTGAAACAGATCATGGCAAAACCTATTTTTCCGTTGTCTTAAATGCAATCACTCAAAAGGCGGAAGTGTTGTGGAGGGACTCGCATTGTGAGGAGAGCTTAACGGCCATTGGGGCGGTGGTGCAGGGCTGGGGTCTAAGCCATTTTAGTTTTTGGTCCGCCGTCCCTCATGGCAAGTTGCTTCATGAAGAGTGCCCGATGGGTTGGTGCAAAGGGGCCGAAGAACCTCAAGTCGAGGGCTTCTATGACCCCCAGCCTTGTGATTGGTGGTGACCAAATTACCAAGGTGTTGTATGGTTTTTGACTATGTTAAGTCGAGAAGAAGTATTAAAAATTGCCAAGCTAGCTAGACTCACATTAACCGAAGATGAGATAGCTTTTTATCAAAAACAACTAACCCGTGTTTTGGGGCACATTCAGGATCTCAATCAGGTTCAGACTTCGAAAGAGGCCTTTGTTCAGCATGTTCCCAATGATGCCGAGTCTTTTAGAGAGGATCGGGCTGCGCCTTTTGCTAACCCTGAGGGTTTGATGCGAAATGCTCCGGCCGTGGAAAACGATAGCTTTTTACTACCTACGATTGTGGAGCACAGCTGATGGAATTCGGAACACAAACCATTCAAGAATTGCTAGCAGGATATCGGGCTAAAAACTTTAAACCTACGGAGGTCGTAGAGAAGTATTTAAAAAACATTTCTGAGCGGGATGAGAAGCTTAATTCCTTTTTGCAGGTGCGACCTGAAGAGACGTTGAAGCGAGCCAGGACTCTTGATGCTCAAATAGATAACATGTCGACCCTTCCTCTTTTTGGGATTCCTTTAGCTGTTAAGGACAATTTTTTGGTAAACGGGTGGCAAGCCACTGCAGGATCCAAAGTTCTATCGGGTTATATTTCTCCTTATACAGCGACTTCAGTCGAGCGATTAGAGGCGATGGGAGCCGTCGTTGTTGGCAAAGTTAACTGCGATGAATTTGCTATGGGCTCTTCCAACGAAAACTCTGCTTTTGGTCCTGTGAGAAATCCGTGGGATCTTGAAAGGGTTCCCGGGGGATCGAGCGGGGGATCCTCAGCGGCTGTTGCAGCGGGTTTGGCGACAGTTTCTTTAGGAACTGACACTGGAGGGTCGATCAGACAACCAGCAAGCCTTTGCGGGTTAGTTGGGCTTAAGCCCACTTATGGACGGGTCAGTCGTTATGGAATTGTCTCCTATGCGAGTTCGTTAGATCAGGTCGGCCCATTTTCTAGAACTGTTTGGGATTCTGCCCGAGTGATGGAAGTGATGTCCGGATTTGATCCTAGAGATGCTACAAGCTCCAAGAGAAGCGTTCCTAAGTTTACAGAAGAATTGAATACGAACTCTAAGAGAACCTTTAAACTTGGCGTTTCTAGGGCGTGGTTAGAGGGGGTCGATTCCGATGTTGCCAAATCATTTGACTCGGCACTGGAAGTTTTCAAAAAGATGGGCTGCGAGATTGTAGAAATTGACCTACCCCACACAAAATACGCGCTTTCGACTTATTACTTAATTGCACCGAGTGAAGCTAGCAGTAACTTAGCTAGGTACGATGGAGTTCATTATGGGTATCGAACTCAGTCGGCAAAAAACAGTGAAGAACTCTACAGTCGAAGTCGCGGCGAGGGAATCGGAAGAGAGGTGAAGCTTAGAATCATGTTGGGAACTTATGCTTTGAGCGCAGGGTACTATGATGCATTTTATTTAAAAGCTAATCAGGTTCGAAGAAAAATTCAGGAAGATTTCGAAAAGGCTTTCACCCAATGTGATTTTGTAGTGTCACCGACTTCGCCCAGTACCGCATTTAAGTTGGGTGAGAAAACCGATGATCCTCTAAAAATGTATTTGTCCGATATCTTCACTTTGCCTGTGAATTTGGCGGGGCTTCCAGGTTTGTCAATGCCATGTGGGTTGGATTCTCGAAACTTACCTATTGGTTTCCAGCTTATAGGAAAACCTTTTGGAGAAGCTGAACTCTTCTTAGCTTCTCACCAGTATGAACAGGCTCGTGGGCAGTTTGCGTTGCCTTCCATGTTGAAGGGGAAGGGGTAAGCTATGTCGTTAGAAAAATATGAATCGGTTATCGGGCTTGAAGTTCATGCCCAACTCATGACTCAGAGTAAAATGTTTTGTCGTTGTCCCAATCAATTCGGGTCATCGCCAAACACCAATGTTTGTCCGGTTTGTACCGGTCAGCCGGGCTCTCTACCTGTCATCAATAAAAAAGCGATTGAGCTTGGAGTTAGAGCGGCAGTAGCTTTGAGCTGCGAAATTCATCCCGAAAGTGTTTTTGCTAGGAAAAATTATTTTTATCCCGATCTCCCAAAGGGCTATCAGATCAGCCAATACGAGAGGCCTTATTCTACTCAAGGGCATATTGTTGTTCGGTTAAAATCGGGCGATGAAAAAAGAATAGGGATCACTCGAATTCACTTTGAAGAGGATGCCGGAAAGTCAAATCATGAGTCTTATGGCACGTTAGTGAATTTGAATCGAGCCGGAGTTCCATTAATTGAAATCGTGAGTGAACCTGACATGAGAAATGCCCATGAGGCTGGGCAATATTTGAGAGCGTTGCACAGCATTTTAAGATACGCTGATATTTGTGATGGTAACATGGAAGAAGGTAACTTTCGTTGTGATGCCAATATCTCAGTTCGGCTTAGGGGCACCGAAAAATTCGGAACTAAAGTTGAATTAAAAAATATCAATTCATTTAAATTTGTTGAGAAAGCCATTGAGTATGAAATACAAAGGCAAGTTTTCGCTATTGAGAGTGGAGAAAAAATAATTCAACAAACTCGAAGTTGGAACTCAGGGAAAAATGTCACTGAGGTCATGAGAGAAAAAGAGCAAGCACACGATTATCGGTATTTTCCTGAACCGGATCTTCCCAAGTTGATGATTTCTTCTACATGGTTTGAGCAGATCAAAAAGGAAATGCCTGAACTCCCTAAAGAAGCTTGTGAGAGATTCAAGAAGGCTTTTGAACTTTCAGATTATGACGCTTCTGTTTTGACGAGTTCTAAAGAGTTGGCAAAGTATTTTGAAGCGGTGGTAGCCCATTGCAAGAATGGTAAGGCCAGTGCCAATTGGGTCATGAACGAGCTTCTCGGACGGCTTAACGCGGCAGGCAGGGAGATAGGTGACACACCGGTTTCAGAGACACAACTAGCTGAGCTTATTAAGAAAATCGATAGCGGTGAAATCAGCGGCAAGATCGCGAAAACTGTCTTTGAAGAAATGTTTGCGACAAGTAAGGATGCAAGCAGTATCATTAAGGACAAGGGTTTGGTTCAAATTAGCGATCCTGCAGCCCTGGAGAGTGTAGTTCGCAAAATTATCGAAGGAAATCCTTCGCAATTTGCGGAGTATAAAGCCGGAAAAGTAAAGCTCCTCGGTTTTTTTGTGGGACAAGCAATGAAAGAGACCAAAGGACAAGCCAATCCGGCACTTTTGAATGAGCTTGTTAAAAAACTCTTAGATAGCTAGAAAAAATTCAAAATCGTAGTGAAGTTTTAGCAGAAATCTTTCTTGGGGGATGGCATGCGAGCACTGATCACGGGAATTACTGGGCAAGATGGATCTTACCTAGCGGAGTTGTTGCTTTCTAAAGGGTATGAGGTTTGGGGTGTCGTTCGTCGTTCTTCTTCCGAGAACTTTGAGAGAATTCAACATATTCGGGATCGAGTGAAGCTCTTTGAAGCCGATCTTCTGGATCAGACTTCTCTTACAAGAGCCGTAGAAGCGGCAAAGCCGGATGAAGTTTATAACTTAGCAGCTCAATCTTTTGTTCCCACGTCATTTGTGCAGCCTGTTCTAACCGCTGAGTTCACAGGAATCGGGGTTGCTAGACTCTTGGAAGCCATTCGTAGTGGCGCTCCCAAAGCGAAGTTTTATCAAGCTAGTTCTTCAGAAATGTTCGGAAAAGTTTGGGAAACTCCACAAACGGAGAAAACCCCGTTCTATCCCAGAAGTCCTTATGGAGTTGCCAAAGTTTACGGGCACTACATGACCGTAAATTATAGGGAGAGTTATGGGATGTTTGCGGTTTCAGGTATTTTATTTAATCATGAATCTCCTAGACGCGGATTAGAGTTTGTGACCCGAAAGATCACCGATGGAGTGGCCAAAATTAAGCTAGGATTAGCTAAAGAGTTGCGACTAGGAAATTTAGAAGCAAAACGAGATTGGGGATTTGCAGGGGATTATGTGAGAGCGATGTGGATGATGCTTCAACAATCAAAACCCAATGACTATGTCGTTGCTACAGGCAAAACCCACACTGTAAGAGAGTTTTGTAAAATTGCTTTCGGCTCAGTCGGATTAAATTACAAAGACCATGTTGTTTTAGATCCGGTTTTTTTACGACCAGCGGAAGTGGATCAACTCACCGGCTGTTCAAAGCGAGCTGAAAAAGAGTTGGGTTGGAAGCCTGAAGTTAGCTTTTCAGAAATGGTCGAGATGATGGTTGAGGCCGATCTTAAAAGACTGCAGCCACAAAAATCAAAAATCGTTTCCCTGCCAAAATCACTCGAGTCTAGAAAAACGGCGTAAAGAGCTTTTTGCAATGACGGTTCAATCGATTAGTATTTCAAAAGCTTGGGTGTAGGACGCTGAGTAGAGGGTATCATTCGCATGGTGAACAAGCCGGAGATGTTCTAGAGACTTATGCCGATGTGACAGATTTAGTAAAAGATTTCGGTTATCAACCTAAGACGACGGTGAATGAGGGGATTTTAAAGTTTGTGGCTTGGTACAAGAGTTTTTTT
>Ga0194119_10006703_pt1 | contig 16597 bp, 15 predicted proteins | sample TA2MahC100mmetaG_FD_148620 | JGI IMG/M metagenome (GOLD analysis project Ga0194119, IMG submission 148620) | Freshwater microbial communities from Lake Tanganyika, Tanzania - TA2015018 Mahale Deep Cast 100m | ecosystem: Environmental > Aquatic > Freshwater > Lake | place: Tanzania: Lake... | reverse complement strand
AGCAACCTGGTCAATGTGCCGTTTGCTGTGACGATCGAGTCGGCCCAGGGGGTGATGCTGCAGCCCCCCTGGCCGCTCGATCTTGAGCAGACGATCGTGCGTGGTTTCAAGGACAATCCCCAACTGCGGTGACTGTCAGGAAAGATGACGCCCCTGCCGCCGGTCAGGCAGCCATCACCAACGTAGCCGGAATGACGCCGTTTTCTGGTGGTGGCGGATTGATCCAGACCACCTCAGGTTGACGCCAACAGCGGGTAGTGCCACTCCAGCGGCGCGGATGACGTTGACGGGCCTGCTCGTAAACGCTGGCACGATGACGGCAGATCGCAAACGCCTCTCCGCTGTGGCGCTGAGATGGCGTGACGAACCGGATGCCGCTGTGGCGGTGTTGCTCGTTGTACCAGCCCACGAACGCCGCCACCCAGGCGCAGGCTTCATTCACGCTGGTGAACGGCCTTCGGGGGTAGTCCGGCCGGTATTTCACCGTTTTGAACAACGACTCCGAGTAGGGGTTGTCGTTGCTCACCCGCGGCCTGGAGAAGGATCTGAGCACCCCCAGCTCCTCCAGCCGGCTCTCCAGCGTGACGGCCCGCATGGCGTTGCCGTTGTCGGCATGGAGGATCAGCGGCTGAGGCCGTCCCTTGCTGATCCGCTCCCGCAGACAGGCGCGGCTGATGAGATCCGCGGCGATCTGGGCGTCTTCCCGCTCGGCGACATCCCAGGCCACCACCTTGCGGCTCCAGACGTCGACCACCAGATAGAGGTACAGCCAGACGCCACGGACGCTGGTGGGCAGGTAGGTGATGTCCCAGCTCCAGAGCTGATTCGGGCCCCTGGCTTCCAGTCGAGGCACCGGGCGGGGCTCCTGGGGCGGACGGGCACGGCCACGGCGATGGACCTGGCCATGGGCATGGAGCAGCCGGTAGAAGCTTCGCTCGGAACCGATATACAGCCCCCGATCGGCAAGGATCGGCACAATCTGCCCCGGCGGCAACGCCGCGAACTCGGGCTGGTTGCAGGTGAGCAGGATCCGCTGGCGCTCCTCTTCCGTGAGGCGGTGAGAAACGAGGCGGGGACTGCCTTTACGGCCATCCAGGCCGTCCCCATCACCCGCGAACTGACGCCGCCAGCGCTGCAGGGTGGTGAGCCCCACGCCCAACAGCTCTGCCACTTTCTGAGCCCGAGCACCGGCCGCTACGGCGGCCTCAAGGATCTCCAGGGCCTTGCGCCGATCCTCAGGGGTGGTCAATCCACCTCGTCCTCGCCCCAGTAGGCCTGGATCTTTTTTGAGGCAATCAGCAGTGCCGCGGCCTCCGCCAGCGCCTTGTTCTTGCGGCGCAGCTCCTGTTGCAGTCGCTTGATCTCCCGCTGGTCCTCCTGGTGGCGCTTCTGGAGGTCCTTCTGATCGGCCATCGTCAGCAGCGGCTGGGCATTGGCATCCTGGGCTGCCTGGCGCCAGCGGGCCACCTGCTCGGGGAACAGCCCCCGCTCGCGGCAGTACCCACCCAGTTCGGTTGCATTCAGGCCGGCGCTCTCCAGCACCACCGTGAACTTGTCGGTCGGACCCCAGCCCTCGGGATCTTTCTGGGAGGCGGGCACCACCTCTCCCTGCAAGCGCCAGGCCTTGCGCCACTTGTAGAGGGTGATCACGTGGATCCCCAGCTCTGATGAGATCTCGGCCACGCTCTGACGATGGGGAGGGCCCATCCGCCGGCGGACATCAGCCTTGACGGCCTCGCTGTAACGACGCATTGCTCTGCTCCATCAAGCCCCCTGGTGAATGAAGTGGTCGCGATGGAGAGGCGTCATCTTTCCTGGCAGAGGGGGCAATTGTTTTGTTTCGCTAGTAAGACCAGATACAGTTCACCTTTAGTAACGTCTGCTGGCCTGCCGTATGCCGACGACATCCGTCCATCAACTGATTTACTATTTCTCTGATCATTAACCATACCTGGCAGAGGATGTTGCTTTGCTCCTCTCCTCCTCTGGCTTTTAATTGTTTTGAATAGGCCTTGTTTTCGGCATCCCAACACAGCCTGTCCTATGTGAATTGATTGAGGATTCATTCAGCATAAATCGCTTTTTATGTGCAAAAAACCACCAATCGATCATCGACCTATCAATGTTATATGGCCGTATTGCCACCTTTCGAAACAGTCCAGGTACGTGATTTAGCCCAAGGACGTTTGACGTATTCGGAAAGCTTTTTAGTCTATGCTATCGTTTTGGCACGACAAAGCAGGCAAATTGTGATTGCGCAACTCTTTCCGTGCATCATAGTAATCTTTGTCTGATCGATTTAATAAGATCTGTAGGAGTGCATGCGCCGGCCGACTGGAAACCAGTCTGTATAAGCCTCAATTTGCCTCCCCCGCATGCCACCTCAACGAAGCTCTCGCCAATCTTGGTAACTTGACCAGGCACGGCATGAAAGATTTCATCGTCTTCTACTAGTTCGGCATCCCATATAACTAATTTTTTGCTCTCAAAAACACAGAAAGCACCACTATAGGGTTTATTGCACGCATTAATCAGTCTCAATATATCAATTGCAGGCTTGCACCAATTGATGCGTCCATCCTCTGGTTTGCGGGGGTAACAGCGAAGAGAGTGCGCAGGATCTCTTGATTGCTTTTCAAGTAGATAATCAGGATTAGCATCAAGCATCTGTACAGCCTCCAGCATCAATTCAGGCGCACGCACTGACATCCACTCCCACACGCGAGTCACCTTGGTGTTGTGATCTATAGCCAGATAGTCCCGGGCAATGATGTCACCGCTGTCCAGTTCCCCACCGATCATTTTGTGAATGCACAGCCCAATTTGTTCTTCGCCATGTAGAATCGCCCAAGCCTGGCAAGCGTTGCCCCGATAACGAGGCAAATCACCGCCGTGCGCGTTCAAGATGCCCAGCGGAAAGATGTCGATCACCTCCTGTGGCACGACACCGGTGTAGTTAATGCTGACGGCAATTTCCGACGAACTGGCGTTCAGGAAGTCGATGTTCTCGACGATCTGCGAGCTCTGCGCGAACGGAACGCTCCAGTGCCTGGCAAGGTTCTTAAAATCCATCACTGTACGAGTGTATTCAGGCGCTTGCCTGGCCGTCAGGATGCAACTGATGGTATGTCCGGCCTGTTTCAAAAGGACGGCCGCGTTGTAGAGAATTTCCGTCCTGCCGATGATGGCGATCCTCATGATTTCTCAACAAGTTCAAGAACTTCAAGGAGCCTGTTGCGTGTACCGTAGCCCTCAAAACGATGTTTTATGAGTTCCTTAGGGTTGTGATGTAAAGGCCGGGTTCGCTCGTAACGATCAAGTGATTCGGTATTCAGGAAGACATGGATCGGGTGAAAATCCAAAACCTTTAGCATTCCCTGATGTGCAGATGCAGAACAAATTTCTGCTGGAGCAAGTTCTTTGCACCCTTGAGAGGCGTACATAATGTGCACGTCATCCTCCCAACACTAAGGTACCCGGATCATCCCATTCCATAATCTCCATGGTTTAAGCGAAACTCCAATGAAATACGGAACGAAATGATTTACGTCGTGAGTCACTCCTACTTCTTTAAAAAGATTGAGCAACCCACTGCTCTGGGTCATGGAGTGGCTACGGACTACAGTTGCCTCAGGAACAATTGATTTGCAGTGAGCTATAACTTCTTGAGCGCTGCTACCGTTGCGAGCATCGCCATCCAGCAGGAAGTTAAAGTTGGGATGAATTCCAAGTTCGAACTTTTCATTAGCGCGTAAACGTTCTAGCATTAAACTATCGTGGGTTGCGAACCAAGTTGCAGCCACATCAGCACTCTCGACCAAATCGATCGTATCCTTGAGCACTTCATCATGCGCCCAATCAATATCAAAGGTGAGGTAGAGACTGTCCTTCCAAGCAGCATTAATTTCTAGGATCGTCGAGATTGTTTCGAAATGCGACATTAAATACCTCTCATAAATAATACAAAAATTTCATCGCAGCCTGCAGTTGACAGCAACACCTTAAATTTAAAGGCAGAGAGTGGACCCGCACACATTTCACTTTTATCTCAGCTAGTAATTGCTGTTCGAGGAAGGTGGTGACTACCTCTTCTTGAATACATATACGCCTGCATAGTCACATGCTTCGAACGCATCTCTCCCGATACCTTTACTCCACATCGCAGCTGTGAGCTCGTTAATTGGATGCAAATGAAGTGGAGGATCTGGCAGCCTAAATAATGGCTGAAAAACTCTACTCATGAATATATAGAAACCAAATGAATGGTAGTCGACGAAATCGAAATCGCTCGCCAAATGCTTCTCTAACTCGGTCTTTCTCAGCAGCGTGTTGTATTCTACTAATTCAATCGGTTTTAAATTCACCCTACCTCTATGAATGTTTAGGCCATCCCAACCTTCTGCCCACCCCTCGCTCATCAGAAGCAGGCCCCCCGGCAATAAAACTTGCCTTACTTGATCAAGAGCATGCATCTGATTACTCCAATCGCCTAAATTTATTAGCACACGAATAAGAGAAACTGCATTGAAACTCTCTCTTAAGTGGCTATTAGCCGCGAGTTTCATGATGTCTCCATTAAAAAACTAATATTCTTCATGCCACTCTGCTCGGCTTTGGTTCTTGCTTGGGAAACATAGGCATCGATATAATCAAGGCCTATAACTCTCCCGCAGCTATTTGCAAATTTGATGCTTGACGAACCTTCTCCACAGCCTATATCTAGTAGGCTTGTGTTTTTATTCAAATACCTTAGAAATGTTTGTTCAATTAGCTCCTGAAGAAAGGGATCTCTTGCGGTCGGCTTGAGACCTTGGCTGTCAATTGATTTTTCACTAGATTCCCGCCAGTAGTTTTCTATATCTTCAATGGATACTTTTCTCGTTGGGTTAAAGCTGGCACCGGGGTGTTTCGCATCGTTCACCTTAGACTCCTTTCGGTATGCTCAACTACAAACCAGTATAAGCCATTGACCGTCATTCGTGAATGATTGTAATTACTCGTATCCATGGGGCCATTGCATTAATTTGCCCCGTACTACAGACCATCGTCAAGGACGGCAGGTCGTACTCACCAACAAAACTTGCCACGTCAGCGTCTAGAGCTTTGCTCAAGCCTTGGGGCCGAAACTAGATGACAAAGATCTGCGCCGTTTCTACCACGGCTGCGATTGGCCAACCGCGGGTACGGCAGACATCCTAGAGGCTTCGCAACCAGTTAAGCCTCGCACCGATAGAACCAATGTTCATAGGTGGCTTTCCATCCATGCTTCGAAGTTAAGCAGCGACCAGATAAACAAGCGACGGTTTTGTTCCCCGCTTATGTGCTGATCAACTAGGGTTTTTATGGCCTGTCTATCCATAAACTCATAAATCTGTGCACTCCCATTTAGTAGTTTTCGTTTTACGAATTCAATACTTTCGCCTCGAAACCAACTTGCATCCGGAGACGAAAAGCCTTGTTTTTCTGCCTGCGTGATGTCGTCGGGTATATAACGTGCCATTACATCACGCAAAATCTGTTTCCCATCTTTGGTTTTTTTAAAATACAGGCTTTGCTTGCTTCCAGGCTCATTTTCATTCAGGCGGAGAACTTGGGTCAGGTTATTAAGCTTCATATCTACTGGGCATCGCATAGCAAAGCTGACCAAATCGTTGTCCATGAATGGCACGCGGTTCTCAAGGCTGTGCGCCATTGAAAGTTTGTCTTCCATCACAAATAGGCCGTGCAAGAAGGTCTTGGCCTCCAGATACAGCGAGTGATTGATGTAGTCCTCGGGGCGGTCGAGCTCGTTATCGTGGTTGGCAAACACATCGCGGAAGATGTCACGTGTCCACACGTGGCTGACATCGTTCCATACCGGTGCAAAGACTTGCCTGATTTGCGTATTGCTGAGGAGTCGTTGCCAATACAGATAGTAGTGGTCAATGTACTCCTCAAAGTTTTGAGAATTCGCCGCACGGTAATAGCGCCACGGGTAACCGCCGAAAAGCTCATCTCCACCACTGCCTGATAGCACCACCTTGACAAACTTACTCGCCAGCTTGGCAGCGTAGTAATTGGGATAACTCTGCCCAACACGAGGTTCTTCTAGGTGCCTGGCTACTGATGGCAGCGACCTCTCCATGTCACCGGCCTTGAGTACCATCTCGTAGTGCTCGGTTTTGAAGCGGGCAGACATAGCTTCGGCCTTGGTCCGTTCGTCAAAGGCGAGTTCGATTCCGGAGGCAGAGCTGAGGTCAAATCCACAGGTGAAGGTCTTCAAGTATGGGAACTGCTGGGCGGCAATAGCGGCGATGGAGCCGGAATCCACACCCCCTGAGAGGTAGGCACCTAGTTCCACATCGCTCACGAGCTGGCGGTTAACCGCCTGCTTAAAAAGTCGGTCAAGTTCTTCCAGGTACTCCCGCTTGCTGTCGGGCCGATCAGGTTCGCGGAAGCGGTAGTCCCAATAGTGGTTGAGAACTGGACGTGCGCCGGTAATAGCGCGGAGAGTTAGGAAGTAGCCCGCGGGGAGGATGCGAATGTCCTGCAGCAGTGTCTGGTCGGTGAAGATATTCTGAAAAGTAAAGTACTCAAGCAGTGTCGGCTTGTTGAGAACGCGCCGGAAATTGGGCTGTGCGGTAATTGCCTTTTGCTCCGATCCAAACGCAAAACTGCCATCCTGCTCGCTGTAGTAGACGGGTTTGATGCCGTAGCGGTCGCGCGCCAATAGCAGGGTTCTTTCCTTGCGGTCCCACAGGGCGAGTGCAAACATTCCGTTGAATTTCAGGAGCGCTTCGCTGCCCCAACGGGCCAACGCATAGAGCACCACTTCGCTGTCAGTTTGGCTCCGGAACCAGACCCCTTCGGCTTCAAGGGTGGTACGCAGCTCGCGGTAGTTGTAGATCTCGCCGTTGTAGCTGAGCACCCAGCGGTGATCGGCGCTGATCATTGGCTGGTGACCGGCTGGACTCAGATCGATGATGGCCAGGCGTCGGTGGCCGAGACCCACGTTGCCCTCGATCCAATGTCCTTCGCCGTCGGGCCCGCGATGGGAGATGGCGTCGGTCATCTTTTTGAGAATGACCGGCGATACTGCATCACCGTCAAGATGGACCAAGCCTGTTATGCCGCACATCAGGGAGCTCCCACTTTCTGGAGAATCACCACGGCAGCGCCCATTCCTTTAGCTGCAGCGGTGTTGGCCTCGATTTGGTGGTCAGCTATGCAAGCAAAGAATACATCCTCGACTCCAGTTGTTTGAGCTTGCCGATCTTTTTCTCGGTTTCGCTGTTTCCACCTAAGGTCGATATCAACCAAGAGAAACGCTGCCCCTACGGCAAGGCATGCAACGCTGTAACCTAGGACGACATCCGACGCCTGCCACCACTGCGAACCATGGTCGTGATTTTGACTGGTACAGGTGTTGACATAAAATCTAAAAAAATTAAAAACTGCAAAATCATGGACGTACAGTATCTTTAGCAGGATTGCAAAAAATGTTGCCACCGATTCTAATCCTAGTGTCGGTAGGACTTGACGGCCGCGATCACAAACGCCTGCTCTTCAGCGCGCATGCCATGGAACATTGGCAGTGAGATGCTGCAGTCGTTGGCTGCCTGGGCGGCCGGGAACTGATCAGGCCTGAGCTGGTATTTGTTGCGGTAGTAGCTGAGCATGTGCACCGCATGGGTGGCCGGTCGGGTTGACACGCCCTGTTGCTGCAACGCTTCCATCCAGGCGTTGCGCCGCTCGCGCACCGCGTTGAGCTGCTGCTCATTGCCCGCGTTCAGGGCCTGGCGCACTTGCCCAGGCTCAAACAGGCATGGGTAGCTTTGGTAGCCATGGCCATGGCCGGCTGGAGTTACCGGTGGCTGGAGCCAATACAGATCCGAAAAAGCAGCGTCATAGGTTGCTGCCAACGATTGACGTTCAGCCACGATCGCCTCGGCGCGATGCATCTGTGCGCCGCCTAGTGCGGCCTGCAGGTCAGTCATGCGCTGGTTGTAGCCAGCCTCAGGGTGATCGGCCAGTAGATAGGGCTTGGCCCCCAGGTGGCGTTGCAGATCACTAATGGCTGCTCCATGATCCCGAAGTCGGCGTAGTCGCTCAGCCAACTGGGTGTCTTGGGTCGTGATCATCCCCCCCTCACCGGTGGTGATCGCTTTGCGGGGGTGGAAGCTGAAGCAACCTGTGTGCCCCATGGTGCCCACATGCCGGCCATGAACAGTTGCTCCAAAACCGCAGGCGGCATCCTCCACCACCCAGAGGCCGTGCCGCTCAGCAATCGCGTTGATCGCCTCCATTTCTGCAGCCAGGCCAAACAGATGCACCGGCAGGATCGCCTTGGTGCGTGGCGTGATGAGTTCTTCGATGCGGGCGGGATCGATGTTGAAGCTCGCCAGGTCAATGTCGGCAAACACCACACTGCCACCCAGGTGCTCCACCACATTTGCTGTGGAGATCCAGGTGAACGCCGGCACGATCGCCTCGTCGCCCGGGCCGAAACCCAACGCCGCCAAGGACAGGTGCAGAGCTGTGGTGCAGCTCGTCACGGCAATGCTGTGCTCAGCACCGGTGAATGCACTCCATAGGTCTTCAAACTCGCGCACCTTTGGGCCTTGGACGAGCCAGCCGCTACGCAACGGCTCGAGCACGCTCTCGATCTCGGCCTGTGTGAGACCGGTGCGGGCGATCGGCACATTCATTGGAAGGGCGCTCGTCATGCCGTCACCCGCTGGGCTTCGCGGCGGGCCTCCACCTCAGCTTTGTGGGAGGCGCGCCAATCAATCAAGCGCTGCAAGCCTTCCCGTAACTCGATCGCAGCGGTGTAGCCAATCTCAGCCAAAGCCTTTTTAGGGCACCCAATGCGGTTGCGCACCAACGTCGCCTGGCTTCGTGGCGCGTAGTGAATGGGCTGGGTTGACCTGGTGAGTTCCAGGAGCATCTCAGCCAGTTGCTTGAGCGAGGTGCGAACCCCGGTGCCCACGTTGTAAAAGGAATCCGTGGCATTGGCCTTCATGGCGCATACATTAGCTTGAGCACAGTCTTCAACGGCCACAAAGTCGAACGCCTCCGAGCCGTCGCCAAGAATTGTGGGACTTTCGCCTCGATCAATGGCATCGAGCATTTTCATGATCACGGCAATGTAAGCACCCTGATAATCCTGTCTTGGGCCGTAAACGTTCATGTAGCGGAGGCCCACATAGTCAAGTGCATAGCGATGATGAAAGGATCGCAGCATCGCCTCGCCGCAGATCTTCGTAGCTCCGTAAAAATTTTTATTATTGAAAGGGTGATCTTCGGTCATGGGTTCGCTGAGCGCGTCGCCATAGACAGAAGCGGAGGAGGAGTAAACAAGCCTCCTTACTCCTGCTTTGCGGCACGCCTCCATCACATTAAATGTGCCGCGGACATTTACATCAAAGGCTGAGCTTGGAAATTCATGGCACTGAAGCAGCCAGAGGGCGGCAAGATGAAATACACCGTCAATTCCTTGCATCGCGGCTTCTAGAATATCTGTTTGCAGAATGTCACCTCCTATGTCATACACCTTGAAGCGTGCATCATGACGGGCGTCAGCCAGGCTTTCCATGCGCCCGCGCACGAAATTGTCGTACACGATCACCTCCTTTACATCTTCCCGCAGGAGTGCATCAACGGTGTGAGAGCCAATCAGGCCTGCACCACCGATCACCAGGAGTTTCTTGCCTTTGATGTCCATCAGGTGTGAGTGAGGGGGGATTGATCGAGGATCAGGTCAGCCAGCGCGAAACTAGCCGTGAAGGCGGGGGAGATGGCATTAAGGATATGGGTGCTTGCCTCTCCCTGTTCCAAACGGAAGTCTTGCACCAACATGCCAGATTTGCGGTCGTAGAGTTGGGCTCGAATACCAACTTTCTGGCTCGGGATCAGGTGCTCATTGCGCAGACCCGGCACGAGCTCTTGAGCTGCCCTGAGGAAGAGAGGTTTCAGGCCATGCAAGGCCTGCTCGCGGGCGTAACGACGAAAGCCCCCCGCATTGCGCCACCATTGGCTCGCTAGATCGCCCAGGAACTCAAGCGCCATTAGTGGTTCAATTCCCTCCAGCCCTCGGTAATGCTCACGTCCCCAAGCCGGAATCGCCGTTGGCCCGAGGCTAGTGGTGCCATCAGGGCTCGGGGTCACATGCACACCCAAAAACGGTACGTTCAGGTCTGGAACGGGGTACAGGTTCGTTTTGAAGCTGAATGGAGCTTCGGGATTCAGCTGCCAGTAAATGCCCTTGAAGGGCAGAAGCGTGCAGTGCCCCCCCACCCCATAGGCCCGTGCCACGCGATCGGCCTGCAACCCCGTGGCATTGAACAGGTGTCCATAGGCTTGCCGGCTCGTGATGCCCGCTTGGGTGAGGCTCAGCTGTCGTGCCTCTGGGTTCACCCCAGCAACCACCCCTCCCAGCACAAACTGCACGCCCCGCTGTCTGAGCCGTTCCTCAAGCCTCTGCAGCACCAGCTTGGGTTTCACCACACAGGTGTTTGGACTCCACAGAGCCCGCCCGGTTGCCGTGCGGCCATCGGGCACACGCTGGCGAAACTCGGCCTCATCTATGAGGTTCACCTCGGCACCATTGGAGTGGCCGCGCTCGAGCAGCAGCTCCAACTGCCCATCCAGTTCGGCAGTCTGAGGTGCAATAACCTTGCCACAGCGCAGCACCGGCAATCCTTCTGCCTCGCACCAGACTCTTAGACGTCTCGCCCCCTGCACACACACCTGAGCCTTGAGGGTGTTAGGGGGGTAATACAGCCCTGCGTGCAGCACACCGCTGTTGCGGCCTGAGCTATGGCGGCCAATCTCCGGTTCTTTGTCAATTACCGTGATCGATAGATCGGGCCACCGCTCGCTCAGTTGATAGGCGAGGGCTAGACCAACCATGCCGCCGCCGAGGATTGCAATGTCGGTGGAGGGCTTAGTCACGGCTCAATATTCCAGCGGTAGGTGCACCGTGCGCCCATCCCGCGCAGAGCGGTAAGCCCCAATCAGCAACTCCAGACTACGCAATCCCTCGCGGCCGTCGCAGAGTGCCTCCGCCTTGCCCTGCATTGCGTCGAGCACGTTGGCGTAGTAAGGCGGGTGCCCAAAGCCATAGACGCTGGTGGTCTGGTAGCTGGCGTGCTCCACCTCAGCGTCATCGGGATGTTGATCGGCAAAAGCCCAGTGCTCGATTTGGTTCACTGCTGGTCCGCCGATTTTCACCGTGCCGGTATCGCCGATCAGCGTGATCGAGCCCTCCAGGTTTTTGGGGTAGGTGAGCATCGTCACCGCCATCGTGCCCAGTGCACCGTTGCGCCACCGCAGCTGCAGTGCAGCCGTGTCTTCCACTTCAATTGCCCGGCCTAGGGTGGCGGTCGAGGCGCTGACGCTCTGGACGGGCCCCACCAGCCAATCAAGCAGGTCCACATAGTGGCTGGCCTGGTTCATGAGCGCTCCACCATCAAACTCCCAGGTGCCCCGCCAGTCGTCCTGGTCGTAGTAGCTCTGCGGCCGCTGCCAGAACACATTCACTGCCACCATCGCTAGCTTGCCGAAGCGTCCTGCCTGCAACTGGCGCTTCACTAGCTGCAAGGTGCTGTTGAAACGGTTCTGCTTCACCACGAACAAACGCACGCCCGCATCATCACAAGCTTTCACCATGGCAACGCCATCGGCCCAGCGGGTGGCCATCGGCTTTTCTGTGCACGCATGCAGCCCTGCTTCTGCAGCAGCGATCACCTGACCGGGATGTAGGCCACTGGGGGTGGCAAGTACTACCAAATCCACCGGAATGCTGTTGGCTTGGGCCGCCGAGAGTAAGTCGCTGTAGCTATTGAATTTTGCAGGCTTGTCGTCGGCACCTGGGTATTGAGATGCCGCTTCAACGATCAGACGCTCTGCTTGGCCTAGCTTCTCGGGTTGTGTATCACAGATGGCGACAAGCTCCGCCTGATCATTGTGCATCAATATGGCCTTGATGTGGTTACTGCTGATTCGTCCGCATCCCACTAGGGCAATGCGAATTCGTTGGTCAACGATTGGAAGGATTGGGTGGAGCATGCGGGATTTTTTGTAAAGAGGCTCAGGCTCGTATAACCTGCCCGCCCGGAGCAAAGCGACCACGTGTGTCGATCAATAGCTGGCCGTGGGCCTCAATCAAGGAATAGTCAAAGGCGTCATGGTCTGTAGCAACAATCACCGCATCGAAGGACGAAAGGGTTCTGGCGGATAGCGTCACGCTACACAGCACGAAGTGATGCCTCCGCATGCTGGGAAACTGCGGGAAAAAGGGATCGCTGTACTGAACAATGGCTCCTTTGGCCTGGAGCATCTCCAGTAGCTCCACCGAGGGAGACTCGCGCATGTCGTCCACGTTCTTTTTATAGGCAATACCCAGTATCAGTATGTTGCTGCCTTTGAGGGGTTTGCCAACATTGTTGAGCGCGTCGGCTGTCTTCTGCACCACATAACTCGGCATTGCCGTGTTGATCTCACCCGCCAATTCTATGAAGCGTGTGTGCATGCCGTATTCCCGTGCTTTCCAAGTGAGATAGAAGGGGTCAATTGGAATGCAGTGGCCTCCGAGCCCGGGTCCTGGGTAGTAAGGCACAAAACCAAAGGGCTTAGTGGCTGCAGCCCTGATTACCTCATAGAGATCGATGCCCATTCTGTCGGCCAGAGGTTTAAGCTCATTCATCAAGCCAATATTTACGGCTCTGTGGATGTTCTCCAAGAGCTTGGTCATTTCAGCTGCCCTGGTGCTGCTTACAGGCACCACCTCGCTGATCACCTGTGTGTACAGCGCAATGCCTACTTCTGTGCAAGCCTGTGTGCTTCCTCCCATCACTTTTGGAATGGTAGCCGTGTTGAAGTGGGCGTTTCCAGGGTCTTCGCGCTCCGGCGAATAAACCAAAAAAAAGTTTTCTCCAATCGTCAGCCCGCATTGTTCCACCAGGGGCCGTAGTTCTTCTTCTGTCGTTCCTGGATAGGTGGTACTTTCTAGGCTCAGCACTTGGCCAGCACGAATGTGCGGCAGTAGCGAATCCATGGTGCTGCGGATAAAGCTCAGATCGGGCTCGCGGTAGCGATTCAGGGGAGTGGGCACGCAGAGGATCAGGGCGTCAACTTCAACTGCGCGCTCGAAATGTGTGGTTGCCTCCAAGCGTTGCTGGCTTTTCGCAGTTGCAATGCGTTCGGTTGCAATGTGCTGGATGTAGCTGATGCCCTGATTGATTGCGGCAATCTTGCTGGTATCAATATCGAATCCCAGAACTCGGTAGCCGTGTTCCGCAAAGGTTAGGGAGAGGGGAAGGCCCACATAGCCAAGCCCAACGACTCCAATCAGCGCCTCTTGATTGTGCAGCCTGGCCAATAGGCGGAGTTGATGATCTGATCCTTGTTGATTGGTCATTACAGTTACGAGTTAGCACATGCTACAGCTGCGGCGACTGCCGCTGCGATCCTTTGCTGATCAACGTTGCCCAGATAAGGGTGCATTGGCAGGCTTAGCACCCGTTCACTGGCAGCTTGGGCCACAGGGCAGCCGCAGCTCAGCTGGCAGCACCCGGCGCATGCTCCCAGGCCTGCCAGGGCTGGTTGCTGGCACAGCAGAGTGGGGTAGTGCACAGCTGTGGGGATGCTCTGTTGTAGGAGGGCGTCCTGCACCGCAGCCCGGTTGTCCACCTGGATGGTGTATTGGGCATACACACTTGTGTTACCCGGGGCCAGCTGAGGGGTGTTCTGGATCCCGGCCGCCTGCAGATGTGCGGTCAGCTGAGTGCCAATACGGCCCCGGGCCTCAACCTCCACCTCAAATATATCCAACTTCGCCAAAATGATTGCTGCTTGCATAGTGTCGATCCGGCCATTAACTCCTAGATCGGTGTGGAAGTAGCGGCGGCTTTGACCATGGCGGGAAATTCGACGTATGCGATCAGCAAGCTCCCTCTCGTCTGTGAAACAGGCTCCGCCATCTCCGTAGCCGCCCAGGGGCTTGGAGGGAAAAAAGCTCGTGATGCCTATCGTGCTCAGTCCGCAGCTACGCCGTTTATGCTGTGTCGCCCCGAAACTCTGGGCTCCGTCTTCGATCACAGGCAGGTTGTTGCGCGCAGCGATGGCGTTGATTGTTCTGAAGTCCGCGGGCTGGCCGTAGAGGCTCACTGGGATAATTGCCTTGGTGCGTGAGGTGATCGCCGCCTGTAGTCGGCTGGGATCCAAGTTGTATGTGATCCGATCGATGTCTACGTACACCGGCACGGCCCCTAGTAGGGCAATGGTTTCGGCGGTTGCGATGAATGAGAATGGCGTTGTGATCACCTCATCTCCCGCTTTGACCCCCAGCGCCATTAAGGCGATCAACAGGGCATCGGTGCCGCTCGCCACTGCTACGCAGTGCTCCACTCCCACATAGGCCGCCAGCCGCTGTTCCAGCTCTGTCACCTCTGGCCCCAAGATGTACTGGCCGTGGTCTAGTACTCCCGCGATCCGCTTATCGATAGCCTCCCTTAGGCCTCGGCCATCTGCCAGATGCTGCTGTTGCTGAGTCTTGAGATCAATGAACTGCATCAGGCAAATTGAGCTGGTCTGTGGTGAAGCTGATCGCCCTGGAGGGTGTAGTGGTCACCGGTGTTGCGGCAACTCCATGCCCCTTGACCCTCCAGTGGCAGTTCCACACGCTCGCCATATGCGCTCATCCAGCCCACCTGCCGGGCTGGCACGCCCACCATCAATGCAAAAGGCTTCACTGAGCGAGTCACCACAGCCCCAGCACCGATAAATGCAAAACGTCCTATGCGAGTGCCGCATACGATCGTGCAGTTGGCACCGAGTGTCGCTCCTTGTTCCACTAAGGTAACCTTGTATTCATCTTTACGCCTCACAGTTGAGCGTGGATTGTAGACATTGGTAAATACCACGCTGGGACCGCAGAAGACATCATTCTCGAGTGTTACATTGTCGTACACGGAAACGTTGTTTTGTATTTTTACGTTGTCGCCGATGCGCACTTTGTTTCCGACGAAAACATTTTGACCAAGCGAACATTTTTCACCAATAAATGCGCCTTGGCACACATGAGTCCAATGCCATATACGAGTGAAGGCGCCAATCCGGGCCCCTTCGTCGACAATTGCGCTAGAGTGAATGATGGCTTCTGTATGTATTTCCATTTGATACGGGTCACATTAATTGGCCTCTGGACGAGCATTTTACGAAAAAAACAAATGATTGCCATTTTAGCATATGGGTCTTAGGCTCTCTCGTGCGCTCTTGTGGCAATCAGGTCTTGCTTTTTCTGGTAACTATTCGGTCGCATGTGGATTGCCTGGTTGCTGAAACGGATTGCTGCTGTTGCTAATCATGTCTTCTTTTGGGGAACTGGTCCGTTCATGCAGCGCTATCTACTCAGCAACGGCAGCATTTGATTTTACGCATGCTCTCGTCTTGCCAACTCACAGTGGCCCACTGCAGCCGTTTTGGCAACAGTATGGGCTGATCCAAGTGGTCCCTGGATTCAAGCTGCCCTTCGGCAGGGCGAGCCAAGTGTTGGGCGCATTCTGGGGTCTGTTGGCGGAATCGAGCCTGGTCAGCCTGGGCTGTTGCTGCACTACAGCATTCGTTTGTGCTCCGTGCCAGGCCCTTGCGGGTCCTGCGGCAGTGGCTGGGGCCGCAGGTGCTGGCCTGGTGTCACCTTCACCACTGCAGCAGCCCCATTGAGGCGTCGGCGGCCTACCTCGTGGCTCAGTCCCACCACGGGGTGCTGCTCAGCTTTAACGCGGCCCGAGCTGTTGTGTGTGGGCAGCCTGGGGCCGCACCATCTGCGGCGGCGTGGGTGCCCCAGATGGTGTTCGGCGACCCGGGCTTAGATGGCTAATAGCGCCACCTGGCCGAGCCTGAGGTCCTGAGGGCCATCCCAGTGGTTTCCCCGCCGTACTAAGTGCTCAAGGACTTTTTGAAAGTGGCGTTTGCACCATGAGCTCAACTCATTAAAGGCACCAGCTCGGCTACAGCTTCATCGCCGCCGAGGCCCAGAGGCTGTCCAATGCCGGTGTCGTCTTCAGCGTCGAGTTCCGCTGCATTCAGTCGCAGACTGCGGCCGTCGCTGAGTAAGGCTGCTATAATTGGGAAATAGTTTTCCCGTAGGTCGATCAGTTGGTCGCCGCGTTGGGAGAAGCGCACACCGAGTTGGCCAAGGTCGCCGTGGACGCAGTGGCGCAGACTGTTCACCGTGAGGCGCTTGAGTTGCCCTGCGCGGCTGGCCAGGAGCACGCAGTCATTGGGCAGCACGCCGGCCGCACCCACCACCGTTTCTCCTGGGAGCAGCCTCAACAGCACTGGACCCTGCGCATTGCGGCCCATCAATGGCAGGCTCCCTTTGTTTACCGCTATGCGCATCAGGCGGCCGGTGGAGCTGCCAACCACCAATTCTTGGCCTTCGCGGCAGAGCACTACTCGCTGCAGGGTGACGCCATCCTTCAGCTTCAACACTGAGACGGCGCGGCCGGAGAGCTCCTGGAAGTCTTCAATCGGCAGGCGCTTGAAGCGGCCATCACTGCTCAGCAGGCCCACGCTGGCATCCACAGCGGCTGCGCCACAGGGCAGATGCAGCAGC
>Ga0194119_10006696_pt1 | contig 16606 bp, 16 predicted proteins | sample TA2MahC100mmetaG_FD_148620 | JGI IMG/M metagenome (GOLD analysis project Ga0194119, IMG submission 148620) | Freshwater microbial communities from Lake Tanganyika, Tanzania - TA2015018 Mahale Deep Cast 100m | ecosystem: Environmental > Aquatic > Freshwater > Lake | place: Tanzania: Lake... | reverse complement strand
GTCGGTCAACGTCAAAGTCTCCGTCGCATCGCTCGGCGCGGGTGCGCGGCGGATCGATTTTGCGAGTCCAAAATCCAGGATCTTGACGCGGCCCTCCGCCGTCACCATGATGTTGTCCGGCTTTAGATCGCGATGCGCGATATTCGCCGCGTGCGCCGCGGCTAAACCGTCGGCGATCTGAACGGCGATGTCCAGAGCTTTCCGTACTGGAACCGGTCCGCGCTGAATCACGCGCCGCAGCGTCTCGCCCTGAACCAATTCCGACACGATGTACGCCACGCGGTCCTCGAAGGCCATGTCGTGAATCGCCATGATGTTCGGATGATTCAATGCCGCCACGGCGCGGGCTTCCTGTGCGAATCGCTGGCGGCGAGCCGGATCGCCCGCCAAGTCCCCGGGTAATATCTTCAGCGCGACCTCACGGCCCAGCCGCGCATCGCGCGCCCGGTACACCTCTCCCATCCCGCCCGCGCCAAGTTGTGCGACGATCTCGTAAGGCCAAGTTTTTCGCCAGCGGATAAAGGCATCGAAACGGATCAGTCCAGTCTAGCTAATCATTGCACCTTTGCACCGGCAATGAGCCGTGGCGACAGCGAAGATCAGATTTCTGGAACTGGGGGGTGTGCCCGCCGCCGAAACCAGATAAAATCCTGAAGTCCCATGCAGACTCGGCTGACATCGCTCGACGCCTTTCGCGGCTTCACGATGATCTGGATGTTTTCCCAGAGCTTCGGACTCCACCTGTTCAAGGACCACCCGCTCTTCGGGCCAATCGCGCGCCAGTTCACGCACCACGACTGGCACGGCGCCTATGCGTGGGACATGATTCAGCCGTTCTTCATGTTCATCGTCGGCGTCGCGATGCCGTTCGCGTTCGCGGCGCGCCAGGAACGCGGCGAATCGTTCGGCCATCAGCTGCAACACGTGCTGAAGCGCGCGGCGCTGCTGATCTTGCTCGGGCTGTTCGCGCGGTCGCTGCGGGCCAACAAGCCGGTGCTCGACCTGATCAACGTGTTGGCGCAGATTGCGTTCACCTACGTGGCCGCGTTCCTGGTGATGCGCTATTCGGCGCGTGTCCAGGGCGCGGTGGCGCTGGCGCTGCTGGCGTTGCACACCGCCCTGTTCATTGTCGGCAAACCTCCCGACGCCGCCGATGCCTGGATTCGCGACAACAACTACGGCCAGGGCTTCGACATGTGGCTGCTCGGCAAGACCTGGGGCGGCGGATACGCCACGATCAACTGCGTCTCCTCGGCCGCCAACACCATCTTCGGCGTGATGGCCGGCCGGCTCCTGCAAAGCGACAAAGAGCCGCTGCGCAAACTGCTGATCGCGGGCGCGGTGGCGCTGGCGTTAGGATTGGCTCTCGATCCGTTCGTGCCGTCGATCAAGAAAATCTGGACCGCGCCGTTCGCGCTGATGAGCGCGGGCTGGACGCTGTGGGTATTGGCCGCGTTCTACTGGCTCTGCGAGGTGAAGGGAGCCACTCGCTGGGCGCGGGCCGGCGTAATCGTCGGCGCGAACAGCATCTTCATCTACGTGTTCCACGAAGTGCTAGAGCGGTGGATGAATCAGTCGGCGAAAGTGTTCATGGGCTGGGCGATCGCGGCGTGGGGACCCGTGGGCGAGATGCTCCAAATCTGGCTCGTCGTCGCGTTTCAAATCTACGTTTGCTGGTGGCTGCACCAGCGGCGGATATTCTTCAAGGTCTAGATGATCGCCGCGATCTCGGGAGCAACCGGACTCACCGGTCATCACGTGCTGAACCTGCTGTTGGACGGCGCGCGCTACGATCCCGTGATCGCGATCGTGCGGCGCCCGACCCATCGGAGTCACCCGCGCCTACGCGAGTCCGCGGGGCTTCCGGACATCGAGCGCGTCGACGTCGCGCTGTGCTGCGTCGGCACGACGATCAAGAAGGCCGGCAGCGAAGAGGCGTTCCGCGCGGTCGATCACGGCTATGTGTTGGAGTTCGCGCAATGGGCGAGGCAACGTGGCGCGCGGCAGTTCGTATTTCTATCGTCGGTTGCGGCGGCGATTTCTTCCGCGAACTTCTATCTGCGCGTGAAGGCGGAGACGGAGCGCGATCTCGAATCGCTGGGCTTCGAGTCGCTCGAAATTTTTCAACCCAGCATGCTGCTCGGCGTGCGCGGTGAGTCACGCCCGCTCGAACGCGTTGGCCAGGTCGTCGCCGAAGCGCTGCGATTTGCCCTCGCCGGGCCGCTCGAGCGCTATCGCGGAATCGCGGCGGCGGACGTGGCGAAGGCGATGGTGGCCGTAACGGAAAGACCCGCGCAAGGCGTGCGGCGTTATGAGTGGCGGGCGATCAATGAGTTGTCAGGCGGATAGGAACACACGCGCGACGACGTTGGTCAGCGCGTGTGTGACCATCGCCGCGCGTATACCCTGGCCGTCCATGTAGGCTTTCGCGTAGAACCATCCCGCGACCGTGGCGATCGCGGCGAACTTCCAGTTGGGAAACTGGCCGAACGGCAAATGCGTCAGGCCAAAGACAACACAGGTCGCGGCCAGACCGGCCGTTGCGCCGAGCCATTCCTGCAAACGTGGCAGCAACATCCCGCGAAAGAGAAACTCCTCGCGCAGAGCGACAAATACAAAATGGCCGACAAATGTTCCGATGACGGCGAGGGCGATTTTCGCCGGATCGGGGTTCAGCGTTCGCAGCGGAAGGAAGGCCACAAGCGGTAGGAAGCAGAGAAACCACTTCGCGCCGATCAGCCATTCGCGCTTCGACGGAAAGAACCCAAAGTTCACGCCAACGGGCGCACGGAAAATCAGCACGGTAAGCAGCAACGTGCGCAGCCAGGCCACTTCGCCGATAATTCCGTTCGGCGCCTTCGGCCACGCAGCCGGATAGCAGAGGCTCGATAGCTTGCCGAGCGCCACCGCGCCGTAGACAGCCAGCAGAACGACGTCCGCGGCGTTCGTCTTCGGCCCGGCGATATACCAAAAGGCAAGGACGGCCGCGACAAGCGTCGCCAGCGCGCCGTGCCACGCTTCGCCGGTTCCTGCGATCAGCCAGGTCAGCGCGGTGATGCCCGCCAATGTGCCGGCAAGCTTGACAGGCGGCAGCGCGGCCAGCCGCTCGCGGACGGCGGTTGACCCGGCCCCAAGAAACAGCGCCGCTTCTATAAGTAGCGCGGCGAGCAGCCGCGCGCCGGCTTCGGCCGGGATATCCTGACGAAGTATGTACGTCGCGCCGGCACAGGCAAGCAGGAGTAGAACAAAGACCAGCGTTCGTAGCTGGTGCGCGGGCGGCATTGTCCTAGTATCCTTCATCGCCTGCGCGGCCGAGCCCCCGCCGGGCCTCGCGCGCAAAGCGGCGGAGCGCGAAACCGCCAGCGAAGCGTTCCGCGCGAACTTCGCGTTCCAGCAGAAGGTTCTGGTCGAAGAGATGTCGGCGAAAGGCGGAGTGGCGGGACAGTATCGAGAAACGCGCGAGGTGATCTTCTCGCCGGCCGGCGAACGCACCGAACGCGCCGTTGGTAAGCCCTACGAACACTTCGATCGGCTTCGCATGACCCCCGAAGACTTTCGCGACCTCCGCGAGATTCAACCGCTGATGCTAACGCTCGAACGCTTGAAGTTCTACACAACCCGCTATCGCGGCGAGGAGACGATCAACGGCGTCGCCTGCTGGGTGCTCGACGTGCAGCCCCGGCAGCTACTCGACGGCCAGCGGCTGTTTGAAGGACTGATCTGGATCGCGCAAGAAGACTTCTCGGTGGTGCAAAGCGAAGGCCGCGCCGTGCCGCAGATCATGTCGACGAAGGAAGAGAACCTCTTCGTCCGCTTCCGTACGATCCGCAAGCGAGTGAAAGAAGGCTACTGGTTCCCCGTGCTGACGGTGGCCGACGACACGCTCCCGTTTCGCACCGGTCCGCTGCGCCTGCGCATGCGCGTCGAATATCTCGGCTATCAGAAATTCGGATCGGAGACGGTCATCAAGTTCGAGGAAAATTGACAACTCTGCCCGGTTGTCGAAAGAATTGAAGGCACACCCATGGGGATCGCCGAACGCCGCGCACGCGAGAAAGACGAGCTGCGACAGAAGATCCTGTCGGCGGCATCGGAGTTGTTCGTCGAGAACGGATTCGACAACGTCTCGATGCGGAAGGTCGCCGACAAGATCGAGTACGCCGCCTCAACAATCTACCTCTACTTCAAGAACAAGAACGAACTCGTCGCCGGTATCTGCGCGGACGCGTTCGGCGCCCTGAACGACCGCCTGGAAGAGATCGAAGGGCAGCAATTGCCACCGCTCGAGGCCTTCCTCGCCGGCGTGCGCTGCTACATCGAATTCGGGCTGGAGCACCCCCACCAGTACCGGCTGGTGTTCAGCAATCCCGTCCCAGAGCAGGTCGCCGAAGAGTTTCGCGAGGTAAACACGCTCGGGTTGCAGGCGCTGGAGCACCTCGCCCGATCAATCGAACGGTGCCGCCAGGCGGGCGTCTTCACCACAACCGATCCCGAAGTCGATGCCTACGTTATCTGGATGATTCTACACGGGGTTACGTCCGTCATCATCTCCGATCACGGGCGGCACGGCATGCCCTGCCCAAGCCAGGAAGCGATCATCGACCGCGCGTTGGAGATGGTCCTGCACGGCTGCGGATTGACCCGCTAGGGAATTTTTTCACCGTCGTGAACCATATTGACGGTGTGAACGCGCGTGCTATACTGAACACTGTTCAGGTAATTAACTATGAACATTCTGGCTTGGAAAAATCTGTTTCACGATCGGGTACGGCTGATCGTTACGTTGACGGGCATTGTCTTCGCCTTGGTGCTGATCGCGGTGCAATTCGGGATGTTCCTGGGTTTTCTGGACACCTCCGCGAACATCGTGGCGCACAACGAAGCCGATCTCTGGATCACCGCGCCGGGAATCCCGCACGTCAACGGCGGATCGCCCATCTTGGAGAAAAAGCGCTGGCAGGCGATGCAAGCCGAAGGCGTCGAGAAGGTCGTCGAATACGCGGTCTTCTTTGTGAACTGGAAGTTGCCCAACGGCGCCTTCGAGAGCAGTCAAATCGTCGGGTTCGACGTGGACTCGCGGATCGGCGGACCGTGGGACATCGTCGAAGGCGATGTCGATGACCTGCGCGGCGAAGACACGGTGATCGTTGATGCGCTGTACAAGAAGAAACTCGGCGTCGAGAAGATCGGCGACTCTTTTGAGTTGAACGGCAAGCGCACACGCGTCGTCGGCTTCACGCGCGGAATCCGTTCGTTTACGACGGCGCCCTATGTCTTCACTTCGATGAAGAACGCCAAGACCTACATCCGGCTGCGCGAAGACGAGACGATCTTCCTGCTCGTGAAGACGAAGGGTGATCCTCGAGATGTGCAAGCGCGCTTGCGGAAGATCGTGCCGGGCGTGGAAGTTTTCACGAACGCGGAGTTGCTCGAACGCACGCAGGCATATTGGGTGTTCGGCACAGGCGCCGGAACAACGACACTGATGGGCGCCATTCTCGGACTGCTCGTCGGCATCGTCGTGGTGGCGCAGACGATCTACGCCGCCACCATCGACCACTTGAAAGAGTTCGGCACGCTGAAGGCGATGGGCGCGACCAACGGGATGATCTACCGCGTGATTCTGATGCAGGCCGCGCTCGCGGCGGTGATGGGGTACGCGCTGGGAATTACGATCGCGCTCGCGGTCGTCAACGCAACGTCGAATACCGACCTTTTGATCAAGCTGCCGGCCGAAGCGGCCGCGGGCATTTTCGTCATGACGCTGTTGATGTGCATGAGCGCATCACTACTATCCATTCGCAAAGCGACAACGATCGACCCGGCGATGGTGTTTCGAGGATAAAACGATGATCGAGATTCGAAATCTGGTGAAGACCTACGGCAGCGGCGAGAACATGGTCCGCGCGCTGAATGGCGTATCGATGGACGTGCGCGCCGGCGAGGTACTGGCGCTGATGGGACCGAGCGGCAGCGGCAAGACAACGCTCGTATCGATTCTCGGCGGTATCCTGACGGCGACCAGCGGTTCGGTGAAGATCGATGGTCGCGAGATCACGACGCTCGGTGCAAGCGAGTTGCCGGCGTTGCGGCGCGAGCAGTTCGGCTTTGTCTTTCAAGGGTTCAATCTGTTTCCGGCGCTGACCGCGCTGGAAAACGTCGCCATCATGTGCGACCTCAAGAACGTCCGCGAGCCGAAAGCACGCGCGGCCGAGTTGCTGGAGATGGTCGGACTCGGCGCGAAGAAGAAAGCGCATCCGTCGGACCTGAGCGGCGGACAGAAACAGCGCGTCGCGATCGCGCGGGCGTTGGTGGGCGATCCGAAGATCATCCTTGCCGACGAGCCGACCGCGGCGCTCGATTCAGTGAGCGGCCGGACGGTGTTGGAGATCTTGAGCGGCTTGGCGAGGACGCGCGGCCGCGCCGTGGTGATCGTCACGCACGACCCGCGGGTGCTGGAGTATTGCGACCGGATTGTGCACATCGAAGACGGCCGCGTGGGATCCGAAGAATTACGAAGAGTAGAGGAGCAGGTAGCATGAAACGGGCATTTTCATTGGCCGCGGCGGGCTTGATCGGCGCGGGATTGTATGCGGTCATCGGCGGTCTTGCCGAAAAACCGGTGGCGCGCGCGGCGGCGGCGCCGGTAGTGGCGAGCGATCGTCCGGTGGTCGCGCCGGGCCGGGTGGAACCGGTATCGGAAGAGGTGTTGGTATCGGCGGAGATCGATGGCAAGCTCGCGGCGGTGCGCGTCGAAGAGGGCGATGCCGTGCGCAAAGGCCAGGTGATCGCGAGCCTGATGAACGGCGACTTCGCCGCGCGTGTGCGATTGGCGGAAGCGGCGGTCGCCGAGCGGCAGGCCGAATTGGCGCGGTTGCGCAACGGCGCGCGGACGCAAGAACGCCGCGAAGCGGATGCGTTCGCCGACGAAGCGCGCGCGGTGCTGGAACAGGCGGGGTCGGAGCGCGAGCGGCGGCGGACGCTGCTCGATCGCGGCGCGATCTCGCGCAGCGAATTCGAATCGGCCGATCGCGAGTTCAACGTGGCGCGCGCGCGTTTGGAGGCGACCAAACAACGCGCGTCGCTGGTCAGCGCCGACACGCGCGCCGAAGAGATCCAACGCGCCGAAGCGGAGGTGCGGTCGGCGGAAGCACGCGTCGAAGAGGCGCGCGCACTGCTCGCGAAGACAGCCATCGTTTCGCCGATCGATGGAGTCGTGCTGCGGAAGCACAAGCGCGGCGGCGAGAGTGTTTCCCTGCAAAGCGGCACGCCAGTCGTAACGCTCGGCGATGTGCGCAAGTTACGCGTTCGCGTCGATGTCGATGAGACCGATGTCGCGCGCGTCGCCGTGGGTCAACGAGTCGTCGTGAAGGCGGCGGCGTATGGCGCGAAAGAATTCGGGGGCGTGGTCACGCGAGTCGGTGGCATTCTCGGCAAGAAGAACATCCGGACTGACGAGCCGGCCGAGCGCGTCGACACCAAAGTGCTGGAAACACTGGTCGCTATGGACCCCGGCGTCGAGTTGCCGGTGGGGTTGCGCGTCGACGCGCGCATCGAAACGAGGTAAGTCATGAAGCTCATATGGATGACCCCGCTCGTAGTGTGTATGTGCGCGGGCGAGACGCTGACGTTGGAGCAGGCGCTGGAACTGGCGGCGAAGCAAAACCCGGGTGTCGCGGCGGCTCGGTTGCGCGCGATGGAGCGAGAGCAGTCGGCGATCGGCGTGCGCGCGGCGTATTTGCCGCAGGCGGAACTCGCGGTGAGCACGGCTTATCGGACGCAGAACTTCCAAGGAATCGGACTGACGTTTCCAGGAATCCCTTCACGTGTGGGGCCGTTCCGCACATTCGATGCGCGGCCGGTTGTGACCCAGAAGATTCTGGATTTGTCGCTGGTGGCGCAGATTCGCGCGGTGCGGTTGGAGACGGCGGCAGCGAAGCACGACGTCGAAGCGGTACGCGAGGAGACGCAGGCGGCGGTGATCGCGCTGTACCTGCAGGCGTTTCAAGCGCAGTCGCGGCTGCGGGCGTCGAAGGCTCGATTGGCTTCGGCCGACGCGCTGCTGGCGCAGGTGGCCGAGCGCGAGAAGGCCGGTGCGGCGTCGCAGTTGGATCTCGCGCGGAACCGTCAGCAGCGCGAGGCCGAGCAGGTGGCGGTGACCGTCGCGGAACAGGAACTGGCGATGGTGCGGCCAGCGTTGGAAGAGTTGCTGGGCGGCCCCGTCGCGGGTGAGCTTGTCGAGCCGGTTCTAAAGAACGATTTCGGCGCCTCGGTGCGTGCGGACGTGCGGGCGATCGAAGAGCGGATTCGTGCCGCCGAGCAGGAGTTGCAGCGCGCGAAGCGGTCGCGGCTGCCGGTGATCGCAGGCGTCGCCGACTACGGTGTCGCAGGCGCGGGGCCGGATCGAAGCCTGTCGACCTACAACGTGGGTGTAAGTGTGCACGTGCCATTGTGGACGAGCGGCCGGATCGAATCGGAGATCAAAGCGGCGGGCTATCGCGTCGAAGAGTTGAAGGCGCAGAAGACGAGGTTGGAGCTGTCGATCGCCCGCGAATCGGCGCAGGCGACGATTGCGTACGAAGCCCGCACACGATCCTTTGCGGCGGCGTCAGAATCGGCCGCCGCCGCGGCCAAGGTAGTAGAGCTAGCCAAGCTGCGCTACGAAGGCGGCCTGGCGACATCGGTCGACACAGTGACGGCGCAAGCAACACTGGCCGAAGCAGAGGACACCGCCATCCGCGCCAAGTACGACGCGGCGATGGCACTCGCAAGACTGGCCTGGGCCAAGGGCGACGTGCGCGCGGCGATTCGCTAAGATGCAGTGAGTGAAGTCGATACTCGCGCTCGCGTGTTTGATCCTCGTGGGTTGTGGTGTGGCGAAGACGACGCCCGCGCCGAAGCCCCGGCTTGTATTGTGGGCGTGGGACCGCGCCGAGGACCTACGGTTCTTGCGGCAGGGAGAGGCGGAGGTGGCGGCGTGGATGCGGACTGTAGTTCTCAAGAAAGACCGCCACAACGTCTTCATGCGGACGTTGCCGCTTTACTTACCGCCGGGGATGAGACCGCTTGAAGTTGTGCGGATCGAGTCGGACGGATCGAGGAAGCCAAGCTTGGAGGACGCGAAATGGCTGGTTGCCGAAGTCGGCGTGGGCCGGCGATCCCGATCGCCAATCCAGATCGACTTCGACGCACGCACATCGGAATTGGATTGGTATCGGGAACTACTATCGGGCTTGAAGGCGGAAGGTGTTGACGTATCGATCACCGCACTCGCGTCGTGGTGCATCGACGAGCCGTGGTTTGCGCCCCATCGGTCGTCGATCAGAGAGGTAGTGCCGATGCTCTATCACATGGGCCCGCACGCGTCGACGTATATGCGACGCATCCACAAGCAGGGCGATCTGGCGAATCCGTGCCGGGGAACCATCGGACTATCGACCGACGAGATTCCCGCGTGGCGGCCTCCCGCGCACACGATCTACCTGTTTCACACGAAGCGATGGACAAGGGAGGCGTTCGACGACGTATGCGCGCGATTGTTCCGTTAGCGCTGGCGCTCGCGCTATCGGCGGGCACAAAGCACGACTTCAAGCGAGCGGTGTTCGTGTACCGGCTGCATCCCGATCTCGATATGAAGGCGTTCGCCGCCGGGCGGCTTGGCATACCGGAGCCGCGCCATGCACGAATCTACCTGTACAACGTTTACCGTTATGTATCGGGAGTGCCGATGAATGCGGCCGAACAACGTGCGTGGCATGAGGTATGGGAAGCGCGCGCCGAGCCACACCTCTGGCCGGGAAGCGGTGGCAGATCGACGGGCATTTGGGATGGGACGTCGCGCTCGCATGGGGATCCTGGCGATGTGCTGACCGCGGCGCTGGCGGAACGCGTCAAGAAGTACGGTGAGTCGAGCGACATCGTGCGGTACTTCAAACAGCGTGTCGACGAGGACCTGCCCGCAGGCGCGCCGCTGTTGGCGAAGCAGGATCGCGCCTATAATCGCGCAGCGGCGGTGTTCTATCAGCAGCGCTACGACGAGGCCGCGGCTCTGTTTGAAAAAGTCGCGTCGGATGCGCAGTCGCCGTGGCGGGCATGGGGCGCGTATCTGGCCGGGCGGTCCTTGCTGTGGCACGCGCGGTCGGCGATGCGCGAGGCCGACTACGACGTGCGATTGCGCGCGGCGACGGTGCGGTTGCGAAAGGTGGTCGACGATCCGGCGCTTGCATCAATGCATGATTACGCCGAGCGCCTGTTGACGCGCTGCCTTATGAAGAACTCGACGAAGGAAGGACTGGAGCGCACCGGGCGGCGTTTGCTTGCCTCGCGGCGAACCGCGTTGCGGGAGTCAGACCTGTTCGTGTATCTCGATGCCTATGATGAGAAGCTTGCACCGATGGACCCGTTGTCGCTGTGGATCCGCGCCTTTCAAGGGCGGCATTTGCCATCGCTCGAACGTGGGTGGCGAGAGACGCGGAATCGCGCGTGGCTGCTTGCGCTGATCAGCGTGACGGCTTCGCATCGAGCCGATCTAGTCGATGCCGCGCTCGCGGTTCCGGAGTCGGCGCCCGGCGCGGAAGCGATGCACTTTCACGCGGCGCGGCTGTTGGCTCGGCATGGTGAGTTCGATCGGGCGCGGACGATTTTCGATGGGTTACTGAAGCGCTTCGATGGATACCCTTCAGCAAGGAACCGGGTATCGATCTTACGCGCGCAAGTGGCGCAGACGCTTCAAGAGTTCCTGGCGCTTTCAGCGAAGCCCGTGCTCCTGGTGACCAGCGAACTCGACCAGAAAGAATGGGACCGGGAAGTGACCGCGCCTCCGCTGTTCGACGCGGCGGCAGTGTGGCAGATGTACAACTCGATTCCCGCGGCGCTACTAGAGGCCAATATTGGCGCACTTCCGAATCACATGCGAGATTCCGTGCAACTCGCGGTACGCACGCGAAAGGGTTGCTCAATTCACCCAGCGACGCGTTCGTTCTCGAACTACTGAAGACGCCGAAAGCGCGGCCGTATCCGGTTATTGGGGTCGGAAGAGGCCTCGACGATTCAGGGCCCGATGAGATGAGGCCGGGATGGTGGACGATCAGCAGCCAAGGGCAACCGGCGGATCTCGACACGCCATACTTGCCGAGTGCGAACTCGACGGACACCTTGGACATCGTGGAGGCGCCACCATTCGTCAGCGCTGAGCAGCGACAACAGGCGCGCTCCGAGGCGGCACGGATGCCGCGCAGCGGATACGACTTCATCGCGAACCGTGTGCTGGCAATCGTCAGGCGCGAACCGCGGCGGGCGGATAATCCGGCGTTGCTGGAAGCGGTGATTCAGAACGCCGGCGTGAGCTGGTGGACTAGCGGCAATCAATCCGCCGCCTTCCTCGAAGCGCTTCGCCTGATGCGCGCGCGTTACCCAAATACGAGGGAGGGCCGGCGGATCGAGGAAGAGTTCAGCTACGTGGTCCCACGCTAACTCTTCTTGATGTCCCGGTGCGAGGCCTTCACGTTGAAGCCGGCTTTGGCGAGGCGCTTGCGGGTGTCTTCGGCCATCATCACCGAACGGTGATGGCCGCCGGTGCAGCCGAAGGAAATTGTCAGGTAGCTTTTCCCTTCCTCGATGTAGTGAGGCAGGAGGTAGGTTAGAAGGTCCGTGATCTTGGCCATGAACTCTTGCGTTTGCGGGAAGTCGCGGATGTAGGCCGCCACCTTGGGGTGTTTGCCGGTGAGGTGTTTGTACTCGGGGATGTAGTTGGGGTTGGGCAGGAAGCGGACGTCGAAGACGAGATCGGCGTCGGTCGGCACGCCGTGGCGGAAGCCGAAGCTGGTCACCGAAACAAGAATGCCCGATTCATCGCGCGCGGCGCCGAAGCGCTCACCAATGAACTCCCGCAGTTCATGCACGTTGAAGCGCGAGGTGTTGATGACGATATCGGCGAGCTTCTTAATTGGCTCGATGAGTTGCCGCTCTTCCTTGACGCTCGACGCAACGCTCTTCTCGCCGCCCTTGAGCGGGTGCGGGCGGCGCGTTTCGCTGAAGCGCCGAACGAGCGTGGCGTCGTCGGCGTCGAGGTAGATCAATTTCGTCGGCAGGTGGCTCTTCACCTGCTTGAAGATCGTCGGGAAGCGGCGCAGCGCTTCACCTTCGCGGATATCGACCACCAGCGCGGCGCTGCGGATCTGCGGGCTGGAACCGGTGAGTTCGGCGAACTTCGGAATCAACTCGATCGGAAGGTTGTCGACCGAGTAGTAGCCGAGATCTTCGAGACTCTTGAGAACGGTCCCCTTGCCCGAGCCGCTGAGGCCGGTGATGATGACCAGTTCCGGTGAGCGCGGCGCCTTCATGACGCTAGGCTCGGATCAAATCGAAATCGCCATCGGCGCGGCGCACCACAACGCTGATGCCTTCGGTTTCGGCGTCGCGGAAGGCGACGAAGCTGACGCTCTTGCGAATCGATACAAGCACGGCTTCGTCGACGTTCATCGGCTTCTTGCTAATCTTGGCGGCGAAGACGCGCGGGCCGTTGTCGCGCGGCGCGGGCTTGGCGGCTTCGGCGGCGGCTTCGACGGAGGGTTTGAAGCTGTCGCGCTTGCCGTCGCGGATCTTCTTGCGGACCTTGGAAATCTGCTTCTCAAGTTTGTCGAGAGCGTCCATCACGGCGGGCAGATACGCGGGGCCTTTCGCCTCGGCGACGAAGCTGGTGTGCAGATAGTTGACGGTGACTTCGGCGCGCTTGCCGCGCTTCTCATCGGTCAGGACGATGTGGGCGTCTTTGCTGCCGCCGTTGTTGTCGACCATCTTGCTCAGTTTTGCGAGGCGCGATTCGAGGCGCTCTTTCTGTTTATCGGTAAATTCTCCGTTACCGCCGGTGTAGTTAATATTCATCTGGGTTGTCTCCTGGAGGCGCGATCAGTTCTTGTTCCGCCGCTGATGCGTGGACGGGATCTTCATGTCCTCGCGATATTTCGCGACAGTGCGCCGTGTGACTTGGAAGCCTTCCTGTTGCAGCCGCGCCGTGATCTGGTCATCGGTGAGCGGCTTCTTGGAATCCTCGTCGTCGATCATCTTCTTTACCTTCTGCTTTAGCACGAGCAGAGGCGTATTGCTACCGGAGTCGCCTTTGACGGCCTCCGAGAAAAAGAACCGCAGTTCGAACACACCTTGCGGCGTGTGGGCGTATTTGCCGGCGACGGCGCGGCTGACGGTCGATGCGTGCACGCCGATCTCTTCGGCGACATCCTTGATCATCATCGGCCGAAGGTGCTGCATGCCGAGGTCGAGAAATTCCATCTGGCGATCGACGAAACACTGGCAGACTCGCATGATGGTGTTCTTGCGCTGCTCGATGTTCTTGATGAGCATGGCGGCCGAGGCGAAGCGCTCCTTGACGTAGTTGCGGACGTCTTTGTCGGGCTGCTTTTCGCGGTCCAGCATGTTGAGATAGTCGCGATTGAGGCGGAGTTGCGGCAGATCGTCGTCGTTGAGTTCGATGAGGTACTGATCGCCGTCCTTGAAGATGTAGACATCGGGCTCGACGACGCGGGCGCCGGCGCCGCCGTAGCGAAGGCCGGGCTTGGGGTCGAGGTGCTTGATGGCGTCGATAGCGATTTCGATGTGCTCGATGGGGCGGCCAAGAGACTTGGCGATTTCGCGATGTTGACGGAGTTCGAGCGGCTTCATGTAGTCGCTGACGATGCGCCAGGCGACGCCGCCTTCGCCGCCGCGGCTTTCCAGTTGCAGCAGAAGGCACTCGCGGACATCGCGCGCGCCGACGCCGGCGGGTTCGAGCGACTGCACCTCTTCGAGGGCCTTTTCGACGTTCTCGACGGTGTGGTCGCCGTAGGCGGCGATCTCTTCGAGGGTCGCGGTGACGTAGCCGTTGTCGTCGAGATTGCCGATGACGGTTTCGGCGGCGTCGCGGATCTCCTCGGGCATCACGACGAGGCTGAGTTGCTGGCGGAGAAACTCGGCGAGCGTAACGGGCGAACTGACGAAGGTTTCCCAGCTTGGTTTGTCGGAGACTTCGCCGGCCGGGGATTTGTAGCCGGGGTCGAGGTAGTCCTTGAAGAGATCGCCGAAGTCGACTTCGTCGAAGGGGTCGGCGGCCTTTTCTGCGACGGGGGTGTCGACGGCTTCCGAAGAGCCGTCGGAGGCGAGTTCGGCGCGATCGGCTTCGGCCTCATACTGCGAGGGCGAGGCGGTGACTTCGAGGATGGCCTGATCGGACGGCTCGATCTCTCGCTCGCGTTCGAGGATGGACTGCAACTCTTCGGCCGTGATCTCGTCGGCGGCGTCGAGCGATTCCTCGAGCACCGGATTCTCCGAGATCTCCTGGACGATCTTCTCCTTGAGTTCCAGCCGATTTAGTTGTAGAACCGACACCAACTGGACGAGGCCAGGGGTGAGGATCTGCTTCTGGGCGACCCCAACTTGAAGCCGCTGAGAGAGCATACTCATCGCTCTTCCAGTCTAACAGGGCGAAGCGTTACCAACGTCGCGCCCCAACCGCCGGCGTCTTCGGGCGCGGTGCGGAACGAATCGACGAAGGCGGTGCGTTCGAGGACTTTGCGAACGGCCTCGCGCTGCACGCCGATGCCTTTGCCATGGATGATGCGCAATTCGGTGAGGCCCTTTTCCCAGGCTGCTTCGAGGTAGGCTTCGACGACGCCGGTGACATCGCGCGGCGGCACGGTGTGCAGGTCGAACACGCTAGTGATCGGCAACTCGACGATATCGTCTTCGGACACCCTTTCAGTTTGATACAACGGTACAAAGCCCATGTCCAGCTACACACCCACACGCCGCCATTTCTTCATCGGACCGCTCCTTGCGGGAGCCGTCCCCGCCGCCGGATACGGATCGGCCGCATCGCTGAAGATGCTTGGCTACAAGTCGCCGAACGAGAAGTTGAACATCGCCGCGATCGGCGCCGGCGGCAAGGGCGCAAGCGATATCGCGGGGTGCGCGACCGAGAACATTGTCGCGCTGGCCGATGTTGACTGGGCACGCGCCGAGCGCACGTTCAAGCTCCACGAGAAGGCGCCGAAGTACAAAGACTTCCGGCAGATGCTCGATAAGGAAGACCGGAACATCGACGCGGTGATTATCGCGACGCCGGATCACATGCACGGCATCGCGACGATGGCGGCGATGGAGCGTGGCAAGGGCGTCTACACGCAGAAGCCGCTGACGCGGACGGTGTGGGAAGCGCGGGCGTTGACGCAGGCGGCGGCGAAATTCAAGGTCCCGTCGCAGATGGGCAATCAAGGCTATTCGAACGAAGGCACACGGCAGTGCGCGGAGATGATTTGGGCGGGCGAGATCGGCGCCGTCACCGAAGTGCATGCGTGGACGAACCGGCCGGTGTGGCCGCAGGGCATCGCGGAGTTGCCGAAGGAAGAAGCCGTGCCGTCGACGCTGGATTGGGACTTGTGGCTGGGCGGATCTGCGCAGCGGCCGTATGCCGCGGCGTATCTGCCGTTCAACTGGCGCGGTTGGTTGGACTTCGGCAGCGGGTCGCTGGGCGATATGGCGTGCCACATTCTGGGTGCGCCGAACATGGCGCTGCAACTGGGCGCGCCGGTGGCGGTGGAGTGCATCAAGAAGGTCGGCGACAACAAGCACACGCATCCGAAGAGTTCGGTGATTCGTTTCGACTTCCCCGCGCGGGGCTCGATGCCGGCGGTGAAAGTGTTCTGGTACGACGGCGCGGTGGAGCCGCCGTTCCGTCCGAACGGATTGGGCGCGGAGGAGGTTCTGGGCGATCTGCCGCGGCGGCCCGCGGTTGATCCCGCAAAGCCGGCGGCGAATGCGAGCGACCGGCTGAATCAGAACGTGAATCGGGCGATACAGCGGGGATCGAACGGCAGCCTGTTTATCGGCGAGAAGGGGCTGATTACGACCGGCACGTATGGCGAGAACACGCGGCTGCTGCCGGCCGAGAAGATGAAGGACTACAAGATGCCGCCGCAGTTCCTGACGCGATCGCCGGGGCACTACCGCGACTGGATTCGCGCGTGTAAGGGCGGGGAGCGGGCGTGTTCGGACTTTTCGATCGCCGGGCCGTTCACGGAGTGGATTGCGCTAGGCGTGCTGGCGACGCGGTTTGAAGGCAAGCTGGAATGGGACAGCGCGAAGATGCGCGTGACCAACAACAATGCGGCGAACGAGTACCTGAAGCCGAAGTTCCGCAAGGGCTGGCAGATGGCGTAGGGGCCGCCCGATGGCTGACGCGCCTCGCTTTGGCGCGTCAGCGGTTATTCAATTGTCACAGAGCTGGTGGCTGGTCCTTGCGATCCTTGCGGAAGGCCCGGTCAGCGCTTGTTGGGGATGAGTTCGCTACATTGTTTCTTGGCTCGCCAGGCGGCGAGGGCGACGGCTATGACAAGGTCGTCGTGGTCGACTGTTGTTCCCGAGGCTTTGACGCCGGAGCATTCGCGGATGAGGCGCTCGCGGTGGCGGAGGCCGTCGGCGAAGACGATGGCGCCGGTTTCGACGAACACACGGAGGTTGTGGAGGAGCTCCTTGCGGGGCACGCTGGTGGCGCCGGATTTCAGGTTGTGGGGCTCCTCGCCGCCGGTGATGATGATGGGGTAGAGGCTGATGGAGA
>Ga0194119_10006693_pt1 | contig 16611 bp, 12 predicted proteins | sample TA2MahC100mmetaG_FD_148620 | JGI IMG/M metagenome (GOLD analysis project Ga0194119, IMG submission 148620) | Freshwater microbial communities from Lake Tanganyika, Tanzania - TA2015018 Mahale Deep Cast 100m | ecosystem: Environmental > Aquatic > Freshwater > Lake | place: Tanzania: Lake... | reverse complement strand
TCAAAAGCATCTCCCCCGCGATCAGCGCCAACTACCAGCGATGATAATTCTCATCTCTACACTCCCGCGAGGAGGGCCGCTCGATGCCCCCCGTCAAACTCGACCAGCTCAACCTCAACCTGCTCAGGACGCTCGACGTCCTGCTCCACTCCCTCGACCTCAACCTCACCGCCGAGCGCCTGCTGGTCACCCGCTCCTCCGTCTCGCACAGCCTGCGCCAGCTGCGCGACCACCTCAGCGACCCGCTCGTCGTGCGCGGGGCGCAGGGGGCGCAGCTCACGCCGTTCGCGGAGGCGCTGCGCGGGCCCCTGCGCGCGCACCTCGCCGGGCTCGAGCGGCTCCTCAACGCCGAGCGCGCCTTTGACCCCGCGCGCTCCACCCGCCGCTTCAGCCTCATCTCCCTCGACGCCTTCCACTTCCACCTCTACCCGGCGGTCCTGCGCCGCCTCGCCGCCCTCGGCGCGCCCCTCCGGCTCCGGCAGGTGAGCGGCTGCGCCGACCCGCTGCCCCTGGCGCTGGCGGGGGGGCATGATTTCTACGTGGGCCCCCGCAGCGCGCTGCCCGCTGAGCTCGAGAACGAGGAGCTGCTGGTGTTTGATTTTGTGGTGGTGGCGCACCACGAGCACCTGCGGGCGCGGGCGCCGGGGGCACTTGAGCGCGGGGCGCTCACCGAGGAGGAGTACCTCGCGCTGCGGCACGCGGTGGTGATGTGCCCCAACTCGGGCCCCTCGCTCATCGACCAGCGCCTCGACGCGCTCTCGGTCGCCCGCGACGTGCTGATCGAGACCGACAGCTTCTCCTCGCTCGTCCACCTCCTCCCCACCGCCCGCTGCGCCTACGCCGCGCCGCGCACCCTCGTGGCGCCGCTGCTCGCCCTCAGCGACCAGCTCGCCGCCGTGGAGCTCCCCCCCTCGCTCAACGGCGCCGTGCGGATCTCGCTCGTGTGGCACCGCGCCAAGGCCGCCGACCCGGGGGTGGCGTGGATGCGCGACCTGCTGCTCGGCGAGGCGCGCGCGCTGTGGGCGGGGCCGCAGGTGCGCTGAGGGGGCAGGGAGCGCCGCCCTGAAGCGCGCTCACTGTGAAGCGCGCTCACCGTGACGCGCCCGCCCCGTGAATCTCGCTCACGGGGATGTGAAGACAATAAACTTGTCTAGGGTGTCGCGGGGCGACACCTTGACGTCGCCGCTCGCCCGCGCGCCCCCTGACGTCTCTAGGTGGGGGTAGGACTTTTGATTTCAACCGTGCGTCATTCTCCCACCCCCCCCAGGGCACGCCTCCACAGGTCAGCAAAGGACATCCCCCCATGAGCAGCTCCAACCCCACCGCCCAGATCGCCGCCTTCCTCGTCGAGACCGGCACCAACGAGGCGATGCGCAACGAGAACATGCAGGCCAAGAACGTCTCCGAGCTCGTGGCGGTCGCCAACCGCTACGGCTTCGCCTTCACGCCCGCCGACATGATCCGCCACTAGGCCAAGACCATCCTGTCGTTCACCGACGAGGAGCCCTCGCTCTACACGGAGAGCGCCGACTGGTGGATGCTCTGCCTCCAGGCCTATGTGAAGTACGGCAAGTAAGCCACCTAGAGTCCCCGCGCCTCCCGCGTCCCCAGCCCCCCTCCTCCCTCAGAGGTCAACGCAACCCCATGGCCCCCAAGACGCTCATCGTCCAGTACCTGCCCTCCGGCCCCTACTCCAACACCCTCAAGCTCCTCAGCGCCCTCCGCGCCGCCCTCGCCCAGCGCGGCGGGGAGGTGGATGTGCTCGACCTGGTCGCCACCCCCGCCCCCGCCTTTACCCCGGCGAGCATGGGCGCCTACTACAAGCGCAACTACCAAGGGCAGCCCCTCAGCGCCGAGGAGTCGGCGGCGCTGGCGGCCAACGACGCGCTCATCGCGCAGCTCAAGTCCGCCGACGTGGTGGTGCTCGCACACCCCATGCACAACTTTGGCGCCCCGGGGCCCGTGAAGCAGTGGCTCGACGCGGTCATGTTCAAGGACGAGACGTTCTCGTACGCGGGGGCGTCGATGGCGGGGCGCAAGGCGCTCGTGCTCTACACGTCCGGCGGGCGCTATGACGCGCAGGTGGCCAGCACGCAGCAGGGGCAGTGGGACACGCTGACGCAGCTCATGAAGATCAGCTTTGGCTTTATGGGCTTTGACGCCGTGGAGGTGCTGAGCGCCGCCCTGCTCAACCCCGCCACCGCGGAGGCGAATCTCGCGGCGGTGACCGCGGAGATCGAGGCGCTGGTGGCGCGCTGGTACTGAGGCGCGCTGGCGCGCCGCTTGATCGATTCCTTCACCCTTCACCCTTCACCCTTCACCCTTCACCCTTCACCCTTCACCCTTCTTCACCCTTGACTGAGTGACACACTCCCTATGAAGCAGCTCTCAGCGATTCTCTCTCTCGCGGCGCTCATCTCTGCCGGCGCGATCGGCTGTGATGACGACGACAAGAAGCCCAGCAGCACGGCGGGCGCCACCCCCGGCGGCGCCACCCCCGGCGGCGCCACCCCCGGCGGCGACACCCCCGGCGGCGACACCCCCGGCGGCGACACCCCCGGCGGCGACACCCCCGGCGGCGCCACCCCCGGCGGCGACACCCCCGGCGGCGACACCCCCGGCGGCGACACCCCCGGCGGCGCCACCCCCGGCGGCGCCACCCCCGGCGGCGCCACCCCCGGCGGCGACACGCCCCCCCTGCCGCCCACCCTCTCCACCGCCGACCTCGTGGGCACCTGGGCGGGCGGCTGCGAGGCCTACCCCGACGGCATGGGCGGCATGAACTACATCGACCGCCAGTTCACGCTCACCGAGGACCGCTGGACGATCTTTGGCACCATCTACGGCAACGACACCTGCTCCTTCCCCCTCGCCGCCTTCCGCGTGAGCGGCCCCTACACGCTCGGCGCGGGCAGCGCTGACGCGGAGGGCGCCACCGAGGGCAACTTCTACTACGAGACCAACGAGTGGGTGGCCTACAACGCCGATTTCGCCGGCGTCCTCAACGGCGCGGGCTGCGGGGCGGGGGGCTGGGTGCCCTACGAGCCGCAGTCGGTGATCGAGACGGGCTGCCTCACGGCGCACCCCGCCTCGGAGTGCCCCGACGGGGAGCTCGACCTCGTCAAGCTCGCGGGCGGCGAGCTCTACTTCGGCGAGCGCAGCGTGGACCTGTGCGCCACCCGCGCCCCCCGCGCCGGCGCCTACGGGCTCAAGAAGCTCCCCGCCACCCTCGACGTGGGCGTGGACAACTTCTACCCTGAGGGCGTGGCCCTCGACCGCTACCTGCCCGCCTACGTGGGCTCCGTCGGCACGGGCACCGTGTACCGCCACGACGGCGCCGCCGCGGCGCCCCTCTACGGCACGCCCTACGGCCTCGGCGGGGCCACGGTGGGCATGAAGGTGGCGGGGGAGCACCTGTGGACCTGCGTCGCCAACACCATGACCTACGCCACCGGCGTCGCCAAGATCAGCCTCGCCACGGGCGAGGCGGTGGCGCAGTACCCGTTCCCCGCCCCCGGCTTCTGCAACGACCTCGCCGTGGACGCGCAGGGCGCGGTGTACGCCACCGAGAGCACGCAGGGCATTATCTACAAGCTCGCCCCGGGCGCCGCGGAGTGGACCTCGTGGCTGAGCGGCTACCCCGCCGCGCCGGCGGTGGGCTTTGGCTTTAACGGCGTCGCCGTGAGCCCCGACGGCGCGAGCCTCCTGATCGGTCGCCTCGACTCCGGCGAGCTGCTCGAGGTGCCCTTCAACGCCGACGGCTCCGCCGGCACCCCCGCCGTGAGCCTCCCGGGCGGCGCGCCCACGGCGGCGGGCTTTGACGGGCTGACCACGTGGCGCGGGCAGGTGTACGCCGTCCGCGACGGCGCCGTGGTGCGCCTCGTCAAGGGCGCCACCGGCTGGGAGTCGTCGGTGCTGGTGCCGGCCGGGCGCCTGGAGTTCCCCACCACGATCGCCGTCGACAACCACGGCAACCTGTGGGTGGTGGAGGGCAAGCTCGGGCAGCTCTTCGACATGAACGACGCCACCAACGCCGCGCCCCCCTTCAAGATCCACCGCTTCTCGCCCCGGACGGAGTCGCCCCGGATGGAGTGAGCGCGGGGAGGCGGGCGGCGCGCTCCGGCGCGCGGTGAGGTCAAATTTCGGGGGCGCTTGAATACAGGGGGCGCGTCAATCGTATAGAAACGGAACTATCGTTGCTCTATACCTAGACGCGCCCCCCTCCCCTCAGCCCCACGCGAGGCTCAAGAGCTCAAGATGCGACGCATGACTCCCCAGCCCCTCACGCGCCCCCTCGGCACCCTCACCCTCGGCGCCCTCACCATCGGCGCCCTCACCCTCGGCGCCCTCACCCTCGGCGCGGCCAAGAGCGCGCGCGCGCAGTTCAAGCCCGGCGCGCGCACCTACACCGAGGAGGTCGCAGGCGTCTACCGCGGCGACTATGAGTGCGAGGGGCGGCGCCACCCCCTCCTCATCGACCTGCCCGCCCGCGGCGACGCGGTGGTCTATGGGCTCTATGAGGGGCGCGAGCCGCTGAGCTTCACGGCGGAGGTGCTAGAGGTGCAGGGGCGCCGCCACATGCGCGTCGAGCTGCACCCCCGCCGCTGGCTGTCGCGCCCGTCGGGGGAGTTTGAGATGATGACGCTCTCGGGCAAGCTGCGCGGCGATCACCTCGAGGGGCGCGTCAAGGTGGAGGGCTGCGGGCGCTTTGACGTCACGCTGCTCTCGTGCCCCGACGCCGCCTCCTGCGGCACGCGCGCCCTCGGCGTGTTCGCGGAGCACCGCGACCTCCTAGAGGGCGAGGGGCGGGGGCGTCGCGGCGGGGGGCGCTACGGCGAGCGGCGCGATGACCTGCGCGATGACCGGCGCGGCGACCGGCGCGATGACCGGCGCGGCGACCGGCGCGCCGCGCTGGGCATGGAGCCCGCCGCCTTCAGCGCGCTCCTCGCGCAGGCGCAGGGCGCCTCGTTCGACAAGGACCGCTTTCAGATTCTCGCCGTCGCCGCTCCCAACAACCCCTTCACCAGCGCGCAGGTGGCGGATCTGCTGCGGGTGTGGACCTTTGACCCGCAGCGCCTTGAGGCGCTCGCGCTCCTCGCGCCGCGCATCGAGGACCCCGCCAACAGCCACGTGATTTTGATGACCTTCAGCTTTGACGCGCACAAGGCCAAGGCGAGCGCGCTCCTGGCGGGGGCGGGCGCGGGCGCGGGGGTGAGCGCGGGCGTGGACGCGGGGGCGAGGGCCTGGGCGCCGCGGGGTGGGCGCGCGGCGCTGGGCCGCCGCGGGGGCGGGGCGGGCGAGATGAGCGCCGTAGAGTTCGCGGCGCTCAAGAAGCAGATCAGCGACGCGTCTTTTGACCATGAGCGCGACGCGGTGCTCAAGCTGGCGTCTCAGTCCAACTACTTCAGCTGCGCGCAGGCGGCGGAGCTGCTCGGGGAGTGGAGCTTTGACCCGCAGCGCCTCGCCGCCCTCGAGGTCCTCGCCCCGCGCCTCGTGGACACGGAGCAGCGCCACATGCTGCTCGATAGCTTTGATTTTGATTCCAACAAGGCGCGCGCGGCGGAGATTCTTGGGGGGCACTGAGGGGCGGGGGGCGCTGAGGGGCGGGGGGCGCTGAGGGGCGGGGGGCGCTGAGGGGCGGGGGGCGCTGAGGGGCGGGGGGCGCTGAGGGGGCCTGAGCGCCCCTCAGGGCGCCGGCTCCACCCAGTGCAAGGGCGGCACGTCCGCCGGCTCCTCCCCGGCCAGCGCCCGCGCCGCCGCCTCCGCGCCCTCTAGGACGCGCAGGGCGTTCTCGCCCATCACGGCGCGCACCTCCTCCTCGGAGTACCCGCGCGCGAGGAGCGCGGCGAGCAGGGCGGGGTACTTGGAGACGTCCTCGAGGCCGTGGGGCGCCTCGTCCATGCCGTCATAGTCGCCGCCGAGCCCCACGTGCGCGACGCCGACGCGCGCCTTGATGTGATCGATGTGGCGGACCACGTCGTCGAGGGTCGCCCCGCCCTCGCCGGGCGCGCCGCCCGCGCCGCAGCGGAGGTAGCCCGGCAAGAACACCACCATCACCACCCCGCCGTTCCGCTTGAGGGCGTCGAGGACGTCATCGGGGACGTTGCGCGGGTGATCGCACACGGCGCGCGCCCCGGAGTGCGTGAAGAGGACGGGGGCGCGGCTCACGCGCAGGGCGTCGCGCATGGCGTCCGGCGACACGTGCGAGAGGTCCACCACCATGCCGAGGCGGTTCATCTCGCGGACCACCTCCTCCCCAAACGGCGACAGCCCCCCGTGGCGGGGCGCGTCGGTGGCGGAGTCGGCCCAGAGGTGGGTCTTGGTGTGGGTGAGCGTCATGTAGCGCGCGCCGAGCGCGTAGAGCTGCCGGAGCGCGCCGAGCGAGTGGGCGGTGGAGTGCCCGCCCTCCATACCGATCAGCGACGCCACGCGCCCCGCCCGGTGCGCCGCCCGCGCCTCGGCGGCGGTGGTGGCGAGGGTGAGGTGCTCGGGGAAGCGCCGCGCGAGGCGCTTGACCACGTCGATCTGCTCGAGCGTGGCCTGCAGCGCCTCGGAGGGCCCCAGGCCCGCCGGCACGTAGACCGACCAGAACTGCGCCCCCACGCCCCCCTCCTTGAGCCGCGCGAGGTCGGTGTGCATCTTGAGCGGCGCGGTGCTCTCGCCGATGTTGAGGGCGTTGAGCTGGTTGCGCGCGCGCTTGCGGAGCTGCCAGGGGAGGTCGTTGTGCCCGTCCGTGAGCGGCGTCTCGCGCAGCAGGCGCGCCACCCGCGCGGCGAGGGGCTCGGCGGCGGGGGCGGCGGGCTGCGCGCGGGCGGGCAGGGGGGCGCTGAGGGCGCTGAGGGCGCTGAGGGCGCTGAGGGCGCTGAGGGCGCTGAGGGCGCTGAGGGCGCGGCGCGCGGCGGCGCGCGGGGCAGGGCGGCGCATGGAGAGCACGACTCCTCTGTGAGGGGGCGCGCCACTATGACGCCCCCCCCCGCCACGGTCAACCCGCCCCGCGCCCCGCGCGCCCCTGAGAGCTCAAAGACCACCGCGCGGAGAATCTTCTCTATGTCCGCGCTCGGCTGCCCCGGCGCCTGCGCTTGCGCGCCGCAGTAGGCGGGGCAGGCGACGCCGCAGGTTTATGTGTGGGCGACTCGCTCAGACGAGGGGGGGGGGCGAGCGGCGGGGCGGCGCCCTCCCAAAGAGCGTGCCAAGCCCCGCCGCGCGCCGCGCCGCGCGCCGCGCCCCCCATCCCCCGCCGTGACCCGCGCCCCCGCCGCGCCCCGACTGAGCCCTGCGGAGCCCACATACGCTCTACATGTCACACCCCGAGCGCCTCACCCGCCCCCCGCGGGGTCCCCCTCACACGCCACCACCGCCAGCGAGGGCGCGGGCGTCGCCCAGACATCGGAGAGGGGGAGGGTCCCGCTCACCCAGCGCCCCGCCTCGTCAAAGGCGGGGGGGGCGGCGAGGAGATCGCCGAGCCAGGCGGCGGCGGGGGCGGCGGGGTCGGCGGCGCGGGGGCGCGGGAGCACGCGCAGGCGCTTGAAGCGGCGCGCCCCCCCCGGCGCGCGCCCCGACGCTGGCGACACCACCGACTCGCGCAGCGCGAGGGCGAGGCGCCCCATCGTGACGCGCGGATTCACCTCCACGAGCGGGTGCAAGCGCGCCGCGGCGGGGTCGTCGGCGCGCGCGGGGTCCCACGAGAGGAGGGCGTCGAGCCCAAAGCAGCCCACGTAGCCGAGGGCGGCGAGGGCGTCGCCCACGGCGCGCGTGGCGGCCTCGGCGGCGCGCCGGAGGCGGCGGGGGTCGCGCCCGTCGTCGGTGAGCGCCCGCTGCAGCGCCGGCGAGAGGGGCGCGGTGGGGGCGCACAGCCACGCCCCGCGGTAGGCGCCGCGCGCGTCTACGTCGCTGAGCACCACCCCGTCGGCGCGCACGGCGAGGGCGTCGCCCACGCGCTCCACGCGCCCGTGGAACGACAGGTCGAGGGCGCGCGGGTACCACGGCTCGAGGGTGACGCCGTGGGCGCGCGCCTGCCGGCGGAGCCAGCCGCGCTGCGGCGCGCTCAGCGCCCCGCGCTCGAGCCGCAGCACCCCGCGCCCCGCCGCCCCGAGCGCCGCCTTGGCCGCCACGTGGGGGTGGCGGGCGTGCAGCGCCTCTAGGGCGCGCCAGAGCGCGTCCTCGTCGCGGCAGGCGACCGCCTCGTCCTCGCAGAGCCACGACCGCGGCACCCCCTCGCGCTCGAGGGCGTCCCACACGGCTGGGCGCTGCGCCACGTCCCACAGCTTGGAGTGCGCCGCCACGTGGCGCAGGTCCTCGTGGAGGCGCGGGGCGGAGGGGATGAGGTGGGGGGCGAGGGGGGCGAGGGCGGCGGCGGCGTCGGCGCTCCAGCCCCAGGGGCTCAGGGCGGCCACCTTGCGCGCGCCGAGGTCCTCCACGCGCGGGAGCCACTCGGGGTTAAAGCCGCGCGCGCGTAGCAGGAGGCCCTGCAGCGGCGCGGAGGGGGGCGGGGCGAGCGCCACGTCGCCGCGGGCGCACAGCCAGCCCACCAGGGGGGCGAGGGCGGCGCGCGCCTCCTCGGCGGCGGCGCGCGCCTTGGGGGCGGCGAGCCGCCCGCTCACCTCCTCCTCCACGCTCACGTTGGGGAGCCACACGGCGGGGGGGCGCCCCACGGAGCCGCCCCAGCGCTCGAGGGAGTCGATAAAGCGCTCATCAAAGCCCACGGCGCGCCGCCCCTCCACCGAGAACACGGCGCCGCGCGCCCGCCCGGGGGAGAGGGGGGGGCGCAGGAGGGCGCACAGGTGCTCCCAGTCGGGCTCGCCGGCGGGGCGCCACGCGCGAAACCAGTGGAGGCTGTGCTTCACGTGGCTGAGCTCGTCGCGGTAGATCTCGGCGAGGGCGTCGGCGCTCTCGGGGTCGCCCACGGCGCGCATGGCGGGCTCGTAGTAGCGGGTGAAGTCGATGTTGGCCTGCTCAAACACCAGCCCCACGCGCGCGTTCCACTCATGCGGCGTGGGGGCGTCGGCCACGCAGCGCCAAAAGAAGTCGTTGACGCGCTCCTCGCCGAGCGAGAGCCCGAGCGCCTCCACCCGGCGCAGGTAGAGCTGGCAGTGTCGCTGCTCGTCGCGCATGACCCCGGCGAGGCCGCGGCGGAAGGGGGCGGGGGCGTCGGGGAAGCGCAGGAGGGCGAGCGCCATCAGCTCGAGCGCCATCAGCTCGTGGTGGGCGAAGGTGTGCAGGAGGCGGGCGCGGGCGAGGGGGTCGCGGAGCGCGTCGAGGGTGGGACGCGCCCCGTCGGGCTTGCGCGCGCGGCGGGCGGCGGCGTCCTCAAAGGCGAGGGCGTGGTCGCGCGCAGGGCCGCCGGGGAGCGCGATGGGCGCCCCGGGGCGCTCGTCGGTGACGCGGGCGGGGGCGTAGAGCTTATCGGCGAGGGTGGGCCCAAAGAGGACGCGCTCGGCGAGCGCGCGCAGCTCCACCGGCCCCGAATCGCCCGCCGCGCTCACCGCTCGGCGCCGGGGGGGGCGGCGGGGGGCTCTGCGCGGGGCTCTGCGCGGGACTCTGCGCGGGACTCTGCGCGGGACTCTGCGCCGAACTCTGCGCCAGACTCTGCATCTGGCTCTGCGGGCGCAGAGGCGCCCTCGGGGGGGCGGGGGGCGCGGAGGCGCGCGGGGTCGCCCTCCTGCGGCGCCGCCGCCTCGAGCTCACGCTCGCGCTCGGCGATGACGTCGATGGGCGCGCGGGGGGGGTCAAAGAAGATGTGGATGAAGCCCTGCTCCTTCTTCATGCGGTAGCGCGCGGGCTCGCGCAGGCGGACCTCCACGCGCACCAGCCCCTTGCCCAGCTGCCGCGCGCGCACGGCGCGCACCACCGTGGGGAAGAAGGCGGCGTCGAGGTCGCGCGCCTCGTTGGGGGTGTGCAGGGTGGCGCTCGGCAGGTCGATGATGACGCGGCGCGGGTCGCTGCTCGCCACCTCGTAGATAGGGGGGCTGTCGGTCTGAATAAAGACGCGCGCGCGGTCGCCCTTGGCCTGAAAGCCCACCCAGGTGATCACCTGCTGGCCGGGCTTGGGGGTGGGGCGCTTGCCCGGGGCGAAGTTGTTGATGCCGGGGCGCACGCCGAGGTAGTCGGGGCGCGGGCCTTCGAGCAGCTGCTCCCCGGCGTCGGCGTCGGCGTCGGCGTCGGGCTGCGCGAGGGCGACGGGGGCCTGGAGCGCGAGGACCTGGAGCGCGAGGGCGCAGAGGAGCGCGCGGGGGGGGGCGCAGAGGGAGGCGGCGGGGGAGGGGGCGTAGGCTCTCTGGCGCATGGCGCGCTCCTCGGCGGAGGGGGGGGGCGGGGGGGTAGATTAGCGCATCCTGGGGGGCGCGCCAATGATTTAGCGTCGCGCGCGATTTGCTGATGTAGTTCAAGCACATAATAAGAGCCTGGCACCTATTTGGGCCCCCCTCAAGGGCCTCAGGGGCCTAAGGGCCCTCCGCCGCCCCCGCCCACGCCACCAAGCGCAGCGGGCGCCCCGCCGGCACGTCCTCCCACGCCCACACCTCCGCCCACAGCCCGCGGGCGGCGAGGCGGCGGGCGAGGTCCGCGCGCTGGGCGGCGGCGCACAAGACCACCCACGAGGACTCCGAGAGCGCCGCGGCGCGCAGGGCGCCCTCCACGCGCGCCCACGCCCCCTCGCCCCACTCCTCGGCGGGCGACGCCCCCTCTGCCGAGAGCGGCAGCTCCACGAGCACGTAGGGGAGCGCCCCCGCCCCCTCCTCGGCGGCGCGCTGGCGGAGGGCGCGGGCGAGGGCGGCGGGCGGGGCGGCGGCGCCGAGGGCGCCGAGGGCCTCGAGGAGCGGGCGGGGGTCGCGCAGGTCGTGCCCCTCCGCCGACAGGGCGCGCGCGGCGAGGGTGAGGGCGAGGGGGCTGAGGTCGCGCGTGAGCGCGCACCCCTTGAGCGGCTCCGGCGCCGCGCTCGCCCACCCCCACGCCTCCTCCACCGACCACGCCGCGTCCCCCCCCGCCGCCCACGCCCCCACGCAGCGCCCGCAGAGCGCCTCGAGCGCCGAGCACGCGCCGCGCTCCACGGCGGCGCTGAGTCCCTCCCCCTCTGGGCGCCACCAGCCGCGCAGCCCCCAGCGCGGGTGGCGCCCCTCGATCACCGCCGCCCCCTCAGGCGGCGCGCTCAGGCTGAGGTAGGCGCCGCGCACCACCGCCCCCTCGCAGAGCGCGCGCGCCCCGAGGCGCAGGCGGTAGCCCCCGCGCGGCAGCGCGCCCTCGCTGAGCTCGAGCGCGAGCGCGCGCGCCGGCAGCCCCCGCGCCCGCCCGGCGGCCTCCAGCGCGGCGCCCAGCGCCCGCGCCCCCCCCGCCGCCGCCAGCGCCTCGGGGTGGAGGGTGAGGGTGAGCGCCGGCGCCGCCGCGCCCGCCTGGCGGGGGGCGGCGGCGAGGGCGGCGGCGAGGGCGGCGGCGCCCACGGCGAGCCAGGCGGCGCGCGCCCCCCACGCCCACCAGGGGGCGAGGGCGAGGGCGAGGCAGGCGCCCGCCGCGCCGAGGAGCGCCGCGCGGGCGAGGGCGGCGCCGGCGAGCCCCCGCGCGGCGCGCGGCGCCCCCTCCGCGCTCGGCAGGCGCGACACGAACGCCCCCACCGCCACCGCCCCGAGCAGCGCCGGCAGCTGCGCCGTGAGCGCGTCGCCCACCGTGAGCGGCGCGTAGCGCGCCCACGCCGCCTGCAGCGACAGCCCGCCGTGCAGGGCGCCCACCGCCACCCCCCCGGCGGCGTTGACGCCCACGAGGGCGAGGGAGGCCACGGCGTCGCCCTGCACAAAGCGCATGGCGCCGTCGAGGGCGCCGCAGAGCTCCGCGCGCGCCTGGAGCCGCTCGCGCGCCCGCCGCGCCTCCTCGGGGTGCAGCAGCCCCGCCTCCACCGCCACCGTAAGCGCCTGCTGCGCGCCGGGGAGCGCGTCGAGGGCGAAGCGCGCCGTCACCTGCGCCACGCGCTCCGCGCCGCGCGCGAGCACCACGAGCTGAATCAGCAGGAGGGCGGCCACAAACACCACCCCCACCGCCCAGCGGTCGCCCATCACCTGCGCCCCCACCCCCGCCACCACATCCCCGGCGCGCGCGTCGGTGAGGATGGCGCGCGTGGTGGCGACGTTGAGGCAGAGGCGCCCCACCGTAAAGAGCATCACCCACAGCGGAAAGCGCCCGAGGGCGAGGGGGCTGTCGCAGCGCGCCACCGCCACCAAGAGCGCCACGCTCGCCGCCCACGAGAGCGCCACCAGCGCGTCGAGGAGGAGGTCGGGGAGGGGCGCGAGCAGGGCGGCGGCCGCGGCGCTCAGGAGCGCGCCGAGCGCGAGGGGCGCGGCGAGCGGAGGCGTGAGGGGCGCGGCGCCCCCCGCCCCCCCCCGCGCGGCGCGCGCCACCGCCCTCAGCCGCCGCGCTTGAGGGTGTCGGGCTCGTCCCAACGCGGGGAGGCGGCGGCGTCCGCCGCGTAGCGCGCCACAAAGGGCTCCGCCCCGCGCTCGTCGCCCGCCCCCGCCTCGATCAGCAGCGCCCCGCCGTCGGCGAGCGCCCCAAAGAGCAGCTCGTCGGCGATGAGGCGCTTAACGCGCTCGCGGATGAGGCGCTGCATGGGGCGCGCCCCATTGAGGGGGTCATAGCCGAGCCGCGCCATGCGCTCGAGGGCGGGGCGCGACACCCGCGCCTCCACCCCGCGCGCCGCCAGCTGCTCGAGGAGCTCGCGGCACATCTTCTCGGCGATGCGCGCGCACACCTCCTCGCTGAGGGCGGCGAAGCGCACGCGGGCGTGGAGGCGGTTGCGGAACTCGGGGCTGAAGGTGCGCTTGAACGCCTCGTCGTCGTCGCCGAGCTGCGGCCCCGCCCCCTGCGCGAACCCAGGACGGCGGCGCGACGCCTCCTGCGCGCCCACGTTGCTGGTCATGATGAGGATCACGTTGCGGAAGTCGGAGCGCTTGCCGTTGTTGTCGGTGAGCGCCCCGTGGTCCATCACCTGCAGCAGGATGTTAAAGACCTCCGGGTGCGCCTTCTCGAGCTCGTCGAGCAGCAGCACGCAGTGGGGCGTCTTGGCGATGGCGTCGGTGAGCAGCCCGCCCTGGTCATAGCCCACGTAGCCGGGGGGCGCGCCGATGAGGCGGCTCACGGTGTGGCGCTCCATGTACTCGCTCATGTCGAAGCGCACGAGGCTGAGCCCGAGCGTCTTGGCGAGCTGCCGCGCCACCTCCGTCTTGCCCACCCCCGTGGGCCCCGTAAAGATAAAGGCGCCGATGGGCTGCTCGGGGACGCCGAGCCCGGCGCGCGCGAGCTTGATCGCCGCCACCAGCTGCCCCACCGCCTCGTCCTGCCCAAAGACCACCCCCCTGAGGTCCCCCTCGAGGCGCTTGAGCTGCTCGCGGTCATCGGCGCTCACCTCGCGCGGCGGGACGCTGGCCATGCGGGCGATGGTGGCCTCCACGTCCCCCTTGCGCACCTCCGCCCGCCCCGCTAGGCGCACCTCCGCCCCCGCCTCGTCGAGCACGTCGATGGCCTTGTCGGGCTGGAAGCGGTCGTGGAAGTAGCGGCTCGACAGGCGCACCGCCTCCACGAGCGCCTCCTCGTCATAGCGGACGCGGTGGAACTCCTCGTAGCTCGGCTGGAGGCCCTTGATGATCTCCACGCACTCGTCCTGCGAGGGCTCGTTGACCTCCACCCGCTGAAAGCGCCGCGAGAACGCCGCGTCGCGCTCGATGACGGAGCGGTACTCTTTCCAGGTGGTGGCGCCGATGCAGCGCAGCTCGCCGCGCGCGAGGAGGGGCTTAAAGATGGCGGAGGCGTCGAGGGAGCCGCCGCTCACGGCGCCGGCGCCCATAAAGGTGTGAATCTCGTCGATAAAGAGGATGGCGTGGGGCTCGCGGCGCAGGCGCTTGAGGATCTTCTTGACGCGCGCCTCAAAATCGCCGCGGTAGCGGGTGCCCGCCACCAGCGCCCCCACGTCGAGGGAGTAAATCACCGCCTCGCGCAGCGGCTCGGGCACCTCGCCGCGCGCCACCGCCAGCGCGAGTCCCTCCACGATCGCCGTCTTGCCCACCCCCGCCTCGCCCACAAAGATGGGGTTGTTCTTGCGGCGGCGGCACAGGATGTGGACGGTGCGCGCGAGCTCCTTTTGGCGGCCCACCAGCGGGTCGAGCTTGCCCTCGCGCGCAGCGGCGGTGAGGTCGCGCACGAGGTCGCTAAAGGAGGCGGCGGCGCCCTCCTCCTCGCCCTCGGCGCTCACCGCCTCCTCCGCCTCGTCGTCATCGCCCTCCACCCCCAGCCCCCGCCCGCCGTGCTGCGCCGCGTGGGCGCGCTTGAGCTGGTAGGCGGTGATGTCCTTGCTCTGCATGAGGTGCACGGAGTAGCAGCGCGGCAGGTTGAACATGGCGATCAGGATGTTGAGGCAGCTCACCTCGCTCGCCTCGGAGGTCACCGCCTGCTCCATGCCCTTGCTCAGGACCTGGTGGCAGGCGATGGCCATCTTGATGTGCTCGGGCTGGTAGTCCACGTGGTCGGGGACGGGCTCGCAGCTCTCCTTGAGGAAGGCGTAGACCTCGCTGAGCATCTGGTCCACGTCGGCGTTGAGCGCCGAGAAGGCGCGGCGCCCCTCGCGCGTCTTGAGAATCCCCAAGAAGAGGTGATCGATCCCCACCATGTCCTGGCGGAGCTCCTGGGCGGCCTCGTGGGCGAGCGCGATGGCGCGCGTGAGGTCTTCACTCTGCTGGATCGACATGTTTGTGTTGCTCCGTGGGGGGTTAGCGCTCAGGCTCGAGGACGACCCGCAGGGGCATCTCATAGAGCTCGGCGGCGCGCAGCGTCATGCGCTGCTTGGTCTCTGCGACGTCGTGCGGGTACACGCCGGCCACCCCGCGCCCCTCGCGGTGGACGCGGTCGGTGAGCGCGAAGGCCTCGTCGAGGGTCTTGTGGAAGTAGGTCATCAGCACGAGCACCACAAAGTCTTTGGTGGTGTAGTCGTCGTTGAGCAGCACCACGCTGTAGCGCGGGGGGCGCTGCACGGCGGTGGAGGTCTTGGGCTGAGTGATGACCTGCGCGTCCCCCTCGTCGCGACGCGCGGCGAGGGTTTCGAGGGCGCGGGGCAGGGCGCGGGGCAGGGCGGGGGGCAAGGCGCGGGGGGCGGGGCTCATGGCGGGCTCCTCTGCGGGGGCGCCTCAGGGGAGGGAGGCGATCAGGTCCTTGATGTCCTGCAGCCCAAAGGGCTTGGAGAGGACGCGGTGGAGGTCGCAGCCTGCGAAGTGGTCAGGGCCGCGGAGCTGCTCCTCGCTGTGGCCGCTCGACGCCACGATGGGCGTGGCGGGGGCGAGGGCGCGGAGGGCGTGGAAGAAGACGGCGTCGCCGTCGTCGTGGAGGTTGGTGTCCACCAGAATCAGGTCGAGCGCGCCCCCGACGCGCGCGGTGAACTCGAGGGCGGCGGCGGCGTCGGCGAAGACCGCCACGGCGCCCTCGTAGCCCGCTCGGGTGATCATGCGGGCGAGCACCTTTTGGATCATCGGGTCGTCTTCGGCGAGCAGGATGGTGCCGTGGGTCATGGGGGCATGCTCCGGGGGGGTGGGGCTGAGGCGGGGGTGCCACACAATGAGCACGCCCCCCGCGCTCGTCAAGCGGCGAGGGCGCGGCGAGGGCGCGGCGAGGGCGCGGCGAGGGCGCGGCGGGGGCGCGGGCTAGGGGAGCTTGGGAGTCCTGTAGCCCACCATGATGCGCTGCCCCACGCGCAGGCGGCGCGCCGTGTGGCGGTTGAGGCGATTCCACTGCATAATCTTGCGCCACGTCACCCTGTGGCGCTTGGCGATCTTGAGGAGGTTGTCGCCGCGCCGAATCGCGTGATAGACGGGAATCGGCTTGAGGGCCGCCGTCCCGTGCTTGCGGAGGTACGCCTCCCCGGCGGCGATGGAGTAGGGGGCATAGAAGCGGATATGGAGGTGGTCGGCGTGGCCCTTGAGGTGGCGAATCACGCCGCCGCCGCGGCGGGGGTATGAGATGTAGCGGCGCAGCAGGTGGGGGGGGAGCTTGACGACGTCGCGCATGTAGTAGAAGAGGGGCTTCTGGAGGCGGTAGTCCATGAAGATCATCTGCGCTTGGTCATTCTTGAGCATGGAGCGGAGGAACACCCACGTGCGCTCCACGTCGAGGTGCGCCGCGCCGATGCGCTGCAGGTGGTCGGGCTGCCCGGGGCCCTTGGTGTAGTAGCCGATGTCGGCGTCGCGCCCCGACTGGTGCGAGACGTGGGGCGGGAAGTGCCCGCCCTCGCGGCGGCTGAGGTCGCCGATGACGAGGCGCTTGGTGTCGGGGTAGGCGGCGTGCACGGCGTCCACCGCCATCGTGATCGCCTCGATCATCTCGGGCATGGCCCAGTTGCGCGCGAGGCTCGGGCTGCTGTGCTCGCGCGTCTTGTAGCGCGCGCCGCTCTTGAGGGCCACGGGGTTCTTGATGAAGCCGGCGGAGCCCCAGTTAAACGAGACGCACGTGTCGTCGCGCAGCTCCCCCACAAAGAGGCACGGGTGGCCGCTCACCTTGGGGCGACCGCGGGTGCTGCGGAGGCGGGCGGCTTGGACGAAGGTGGCGGAGGAGTCGAGGGCGGGCGCCCACGGGGAGTCGAGCCAGCCGAGG
>Ga0194119_10006687_pt1 | contig 16622 bp, 14 predicted proteins | sample TA2MahC100mmetaG_FD_148620 | JGI IMG/M metagenome (GOLD analysis project Ga0194119, IMG submission 148620) | Freshwater microbial communities from Lake Tanganyika, Tanzania - TA2015018 Mahale Deep Cast 100m | ecosystem: Environmental > Aquatic > Freshwater > Lake | place: Tanzania: Lake... | reverse complement strand
ACGGTTGGGGACAAGCTCAGTCCAAAACTTCAACATTTGGGTTCATGGCGATGACAAGCTTGTTCGAGGGAGTGGGCTATTTGTTGGAGAAACAGGGGTGGCAGCCAATCACCATTTCCTGACGCCTCGAGACGGGAACGCATTCAAGTTCGTTCAGGGTCGCTACCGGCTTGAGGTCTATGCCCACCTGCTGGGAGACGAAGAAGCCCACCTGCTCTTTTCGCAAGAGCTCGAAATTGTGTCAGAAATCGCGGCCCAACTCACGGAGCCTGGAGCAGGTCTTTACTTTGACTGGGGGCCGGACTCTTCACGCTACTTGACACATGTGGAAACACGTCCCCCATCGCTTGATGCGACGGACTTCCTGCAAATACTGAATTCCCCGCGGCTGCTATCCACCAAAGATCCAGCTAAGCCGTTATGAGCGCTCGAAGGTTCACAACCCATCCGCAGTCAGCACCGGGTGACTTCTACGTGGTCAACAATGAATGCATTTCTTGCGGTGCCCCGCACGCGGTAGCGCCGGACCTAATCGGATGGGCTGATAATGTCGATCCATCTCACTGCATTTGGAAGCGGCAACCGGCAACATCGCAGGAGACGGACCAAGCGATCGACGCCGTCTTAGCTTCTGAGGTAGCCTGCCATCGTTACGCCGGAAATGATCCGCGAATCCTCGGCCGTCTAGATTCGATGTATTGTGATGCTTCCCAACCGGTCATACACGACAGGGTTTGCGATTCGAGCGACAAGGTGCTCTCGCCGAACTTGAGCGGGATCGTCGGCCACCCTTCTGCTCTTGATAGGTTTCTTGCCGCATTGAAGTCGATCTTCCGCAGTTGAGCCGATCGCGTCGGCGCGTTGTGTCGTGCGCCACAGTTGATCTGCCCCCGCTATAATCGAACTAGGAGCAAGCCCATGCATAGCGAATACATCGAACAGCGCCACGGAGGCTACTATCTAGCCGGGACGCGCATTTCGTTGGATTCCGTGGTGTACTCGTTCAACGAAGGGCAATCACCGGAGGCCATTCAGGAGGACTTCCCGTCACTGAAGCGGGCTCAGATCTATGGCGCGATTGCCTTCTACCTGGATCACAAAGCTGAGATCGACAAGTACCTGGTGGACACCGAACGTGAGTTCGAGGGGAACGCCATCCCGCTGGAACAGGCCAACCCCACTCTTTGGGCGAAGATCCAACGCGCGAAAGCTGAGGCAGCCCAAGGCGAGCGGCGTTCTTGAGCATCCGGTTCCAGGCTGACAACGACCTCAAGTTCGGAATCGTCAAGGCCATCCGGCGGCGAGAACCTACCGTTGATTTCCTGTCTGCCCAAGAAGCTGGCCTGGACGGTGTTCCCGATCCAGTGTTGCTGGACCGTGCAGCAGCAGAGGGCCGGGTCCTGGTGTCACATGATCGGCGAACGATGATCGACCACTTTCGCGACCACCTGGCGGCGGGCAAGGCCAGCCCGGGATTGCTGATCGTGTCGCAAGGCTCGGCCATCGGTGATGTCGTGGAGGCCGTGCTCTACGTGTGGGCACTTTCCGATCCGGCCGAACTTCTAGATCAGGCCTACTACCTGCCGTCGATATCGCGGCACTTCTTTACTCGCTGAGCCCGTCTGCGCGTATGACGAGTGGCACCTCCGGCCTCTTTCGTGGATGACAGCGCATCGTATTCAAACGAAGCTGGATAGGGCGATATTCGCGGCCGGTTGGCAGACAACCCTTTATGTTCCACTACCCCGTCTCCCCCAACTGCTGTGTCGCTGAGAGACGTCGAAAGACGCCCGGTGTCGCTGAAAGACGTCCTAAGACGTCCCATGCCGTTTTCCCGCCCGAAGGGGCTGCGGTCTGGCGGCGATGATCTGGGTAGTGGAACATAAAGGAACGGCGGATGAGCCTCGTGGATTTCGAGGGCATCGTCCATGAACTCAGCCGCTTGCGCTGGCGGAAACTTGGGCTGGCAAGTCCGCCATTTGGCGGATGCCCGACAAGAACAACCGCGCCGCGCGACGCGTGGTAAAGGATCACACGCGATCACAACCGGTTCAGCGAACTTCGCCCGAGCCGCGAAAATTCGTTGAACCTTGCACGCTGCCGCCGTATTCTGGGAGCAATCGCGATGTCCGTCTACAAACAGAAAGGCTCGAAGAACTGGTGGTACAAGTTCACCTGGCGCGGACGCCAGATTCGCGAGAGCACGAAGCAACCGAACAAGCGCGTCGCCGAGCAGATTGAAGCCGCGCATAAGGCAGGGCTGGCGAAAGCCGAAGTTGGCATTCGCGAGAAGAAGCCGGTGCCGACGCTGCGCGAGTTTATCGACATCGACTTCGCGCCCTTCGTGGAGTCGCGGTTCGCCAGCAAAGCCAAGACCCTCGAATACTACCGGATCGGCCTCAAGAACCTGCGGGAGTTCGATCTGCTGGCGAACTCGCTGCTCGACTCGATCACCGGCGACAAGATCGCCGCGTTCATCGCCAAGCGCCGCCAAGCTGGTCTCGCCATCGCCAGCATCAACCGGCAACTGGAAGTCCTGCGGCGGATGCTGAAGCTCGCTGTCGAATGGGGCAAGGTCGAGAAGCTGTTGCCCAAGGTAGAGATGCTGAGCGGTGAGAACCATCGGGAACGCGTCATCAGCCCCGACGAGGAGAACCGCTATCTGGCCGCGGCGTCCGCGCAAAGCTTCCTCCTTCGCGACGTCTCGACGATCCTGCTCGATTGCGCCCTACGACCCGAGGAGTGCTTCCGAATGCGCTGGGAGGATGTCCGGGATGGCGCGCTGCATATCCTCTTCGGAAAGACAGAGAATGCCCGCCGCACGATCCCAATGACGCAGCGCGTGGCAGCGCAGCTCGACATGCGGCAAACAGACGCGACGTCCGAATGGGTGTTCCCCGCGCCGACCGCCACCGGACACCTCGAGAAGTCCACGCTGAAGAAGCAGCACAAGAAGGCGTCGGCCGCCGCGAAGGTGGAGCCGTTCACACTCTACACCTTTCGCCACACCTGCCTGACGCGCTGGGCCGCGTTCATGGACCCGTACACGCTCGCCTACCTCGCCGGCCATAGCGATTTCTCAACCACGCGCCGCTACGTCCATCCGCAGGCCGACACCATCAAAGCCGCCATCGAGAAAGCGAGGGGTGGGCATAGAATCGGGCATAGTGAAAGTGAAACGGCCGAGAGCGTGAAGCCCCCGGCCGCGAAAAGTCCAAATGATTGCAATGGGATAAATGGTCGGGGCGAGAGGATTCGAACCTCCGGCCTCCTGGTCCCGAACCAGGCGCTCTAGCCAGGCTGAGCCACGCCCCGACGGTGTCTTTCCGACCTCTTTATCATAGCGTTCTGGATGAAGGGCCGCAAGTTGCGATACGATTGTCGTGAACTTATGACTCGCCGCAGCCTGCTTTCCACCATTCCCGCCGCCTCGTTTGCGCCGTTGGCCGCCGCGTCCAGGATTGACACCTCCGCCGGCTTCCGTCTGGGTGTCGCCACCTACTCGCTGCGCGGGTTTGTGCGGCCGCAGGCGATTGAAATGATCAAAGAGCTCGGTGTCGACACGGTCTCGCTGAAGGAGTTTCACGCCAAGATCAAGGGCGACCCGGCCGAATGGCTGCAGGCGCGGAAGGACCTGGAGGCCGCCGGAATTCGCGTGGCGTCGGTCGGCAACATCTCCATGACCGTCGACACCGACGAGGAGATCGAGCAGAACTTCAAATACGCCCAGGCGTTCGGCGTGGAGGGCATCGTAATGGCCCCGACCAAGGCGACGCTGCCCCGGATCGAGAAGTTCGTCAAGAAGTACAACGTCAAGGCTATGATCCACAACCATGGGCCGGAGGACAAGCACTTCCCTACTCCGCAGTCGGTTCTGGACGCGGTGAAGAACATGGACGAACGCATGGGCTGCTGCATCGACGTGGGCCATACCGCTCGCACAGGCGTGGATGTGGTCGAGTCCTTGAGGCTGGCGGGCAAGCGGCTGCACGATATCCACATGAAAGACCTGGGCGACATGATGGCCAAGGAGTCTCAAGTGGCTGTGGGCGACGGCAAGATGCCGGTCGCCGCGATCTTCCGTACGCTCAAAAAACTGAAGTACGCCGGCAGCGTGAACTTGGAATACGAGATCAACTTCAAGAACCCTCTGCCCGGCATGCAAAAGAGCTTCGCCTATATGCGCGGCGTGCTGGCGGGTATGCAATCCTAGTCCTACGTTGGGGATGCAGAACATTGCCGCTGACCTTCGTTACGGCCTCCGGCTGTTGTGGAGGCACCCTGGGTTTTCGACGCTAGCGCTGCTAACACTGGCCCTGGGCATTGGCGCGAACACAGCGGTTTTCAGCCTCGTGCGCGGCGTGCTGCTGCGGCCGCTGCCGTATCAGAATCCCGAAGAGCTGATCTGGATTGGCGGGCACGAGGCGCGCTTCGCCAACGAAAAGGCCGGGATCTCCTATCCCGACATGCTAGACGCACGAGAGCAGGCGCGAACGTTACAGGGGCTGGCAGCCTACACGTTCTTCGCGGAGAAGCTGATTGTTACGGGCACGGGCGAGCCGGAGCAGATCGACGGGATACGCGTGACGTCGAACTTTTTCGACGTTCTGGGTGTGCGGCCCGCGATGGGCCGGGCATTTCAGGAGGGCGAGGACAAGCTGGGCGGCCCGCGGGTGGCGATGTTGAGCCACGAGCTGTGGATGCGGAGCTACGGCGGGCAACCGGGCATTGTGGGCTCGACGGTTGTCCTGAACTCGATCTCCCATCAGATTGTGGGCGTGATGCCGGCCGGTTTCGGGTTTCCGCGCGGCACGGCGATCTGGGTACCGATTCAATATGGAACCCAGGTGACCAAGATGCGGGAAGCCCGCACGTACCTGGGCGTGGCGCGAACGAAGAGCGTAACGCTGGCCGGGCAGGAGTTTGCGGCAATCGCGGGGCGGCTGGAGCAGAACTACCCCGATACGAATCGCGGGGCGCGTTTCGACGTGCTGCCTTTGGCCGAGCATGTAACGGGCGGTGTACGGGGCACGCTGTATTTGCTGGGCGGAATCACGGCGTTCCTGCTTCTGATCGGGTCGGCGAATATCGCGAATCTGCTGTTGGCTCGGGCGGCGGGGCGGCAGCGGGAGATCGCGGTGCGGCATGCGCTCGGCGCGAGCCGGCGGACGATCATTCGCCAACTCCTGATGGAAAATATCGTCCTGGCGGTGATGGGCGGGGCGCTAGGGAGCCTGCTGGCGTGGTGGGCAATCCGCTCCCTGCGGGTGCTGAACCCGGCGCAGTTGCCGCGGGTGGACGAGTTGACGCTCGACCCGGCCGTGCTGCTGTTCGCGATGGGCATCTCGGTGACCACGGCTCTGCTGTTCGGCCTGGCGCCGGCGATGCAGGCGTCGCGCGGCGATCAACAGGAGGCGCTGAAGGACGCAGGCGCGCGAGGCGCGAACGAAGGCGCGGGGCGAGCCCGGCTGCGCAGCCTACTGGTGGTAGCGGAGGTGGCGATCGCCATGGTGCTGCTGTGCGGCGCCGGGCTGCTGCTGGAGTCGCTGCGGAAAATGCTGTCCGTGGATCCGGGGTTCCAGGCGGCGAATGCGATTACGACGGAAATGACGCTGCCGATCCGGAAGTTCCGGACGCTAGACGGCTGCTCGGCCTTCATCGAAAGTTATTTGGAGCGGCTGCGGGCGCTGCCGCGAGTGGAGGCGGCAGGTGCGGCCGTGGCGCTGCCGATGGGATCGGTCTACAGCTATTACGAGTTTCGAATCGCGGGGGACGCGCCGCCGCCGGTTCCTCCGATCGCGGGTCAGACGGCGGTGACGCCGGGCTACTTCGAGTCGATGGGAATTCCGCTGAAGCAGGGCCGGCTGTTCCAGGCGCGCGACACGAAGGACGCGCCCAAGGTCGTTGTGATCAGCGAGCCGATGGCGCGGCAGTACCTGACCGGCCGGGATCCGGTTGGCCAGCGGCTGCAGATGCTGATAGGCGGGCAGGTGACGTTCGAAGGCGAAATCGTCGGCGTGGTGGGCGGCGTGCGGCACGAGAATCTGACGCAGGCGCCGCGGGTGGAGTTCTACGTGCCCATGGCGCAGCATCCGTACCCGCTGGCGAACTTCGTGGTGCGCTCGCGCGATTCGGCGCCGGAGACGGTGGCGGCGGCGATGAAGCAGGCGCTGCGAGATATTGACAAGGACATGCCGCTGTACCGGGTGCGGCCGTTGGAAGATGTGGTTCTGGAATCGGCGGCGGAGGCGCGGGCGCGCGGATTTCTGACGGCGCTGTTCGCGGCCGCCGCTTTGCTGCTGGCAAGCATCGGGATCTATGGCGTCATGTCCTACGCGGTCAGCCGGCGCGCGCAGGAGATTGGAATTCGAATGGCGCTGGGCGCCGCGCCGCCGGAGATTTTGCGCATGGTGCTGGGTCAGAGCGGGAAGCTGGTGCTGATCGCGCTGACGATCGGACTGGCGATTACGCTGGCGCTGGGCCGTCTGTTGCAAACGATGCTGTATGGCGTGGAGTCGTTCGACGCCCGCGTACTGGGCGGGGTGACGGCGCTCCTGCTGGTTGTCGCGCTTGCCGCCACGGCGGTGCCGGCGTGGCGGGCGGCACGGATTCACCCTTCCAGCGCACTGCGCCAGGGCTAAGTCGACTCGGAGGATCCATTTTCTTGTAAGACTGGAATTTTTCCAGAATTGCGGTACACTGGAAGTACCGATGCGGGGATCCGTGGATGTTCCGATTGCGTCGCTAGCGGCATTTTTGGCGCTGGCGAGTATCGCGAGTGGCGCTTGGGCGACTACGGCAAACTCGTTTGGCGGCAATGATTTACAGGGTTTGCACCGGATCGTGTCGGTTTTCGCCCTGCTAGCTGCGGGCGCGGTCATGATCCGCCTTCCCAGCGCTCGCGCACTGATCGGCGCCGGAGTGGCCGGCTGTTTCCTGGCCGGGGGCCTGCTGGAAGCCCGGCAAGGAGGCGGCGTGGCGGGACTGGTGCACGCGGTGGCGGCTTCGGTGCTATTTACAGGGTGCATGCGAGGGGTATTACTTGCCACACCTGCGGCCGATATGAATTTTGTGATCGACTCCGGTTCTCCTTCCTTGCGCATACTGGCGAAGCTGACGTGGTATGCCCTGCTGATGCAAACGGCGCTGGGAGCCTTGTACCGGCACAACCTGGTTGGGTTGATGCCGCATGTGGCCTGCGCGCTGCTGGTGATGGGGCTGGTGATGTACGCGGGCATCGCGGCGTGGTCCACCGAAAACGCTCCGAAACCCGTGACGCGGACGGCCATGGTGCTGCTGGTCGCAACGGGGTGCCAAATGCTGTTCGGAATCGCGGCGTATCTCTATCGCGCCGAGGCGCAACCGGCGGCGCCCATGTTACTCTGGTCGGTGATTCACGTCGCTGTGGGAGCAATGACCACGGCCACCTGCGCGTTAATGGAAATTCAAATCTCGCGATACGTTCGCCCCGCCGTGGTGGCTCTGTGAAGCACTATCTGGCTTTAACCAAACCGCGCATCACGTGGTTGATTCTGGTATCCACCGGGGTCGGCTATTTCGCCGGGCAAAACGGGCCGGTGGCCTGGCTGGTGCTTTTGCATACGATGATAGGCACGGCGCTGCTCGCGTCCGGTACGGCGGCGTTGAACCAATGGTATGAGCGGGAGGCGGATGCCCGGATGCGGCGCACGGCATGGCGGCCCATCCCGGCCGGCAATCTCCCAGCCGCGAATGCCTTCTGGTTTGGCGTTGCGCTATCGGTGGCAGGCTTTGTAGAACTGGGGCTGGGCGCTAACTGGCTCACCGCCGGACTTGGCCTGTTCACGCTGCTCAGCTACCTTTGCCTCTACACACCGCTGAAGAGCGTGTCACCGATTTCAACCACCGTCGGCGCCGTTCCGGGCGCCATGCCGCCCTTGATCGGCTACGCGGCCGCCAGCGGTGTGCTGACGAACGAGGCGTGGGTGCTCTACGCCATTCTGTTCCTGTGGCAGTTTCCGCATTTCTATGCCATCGCCTGGATGTACCGAGAGGACTATGAACGCGGCGGTATCCGGATGTTGCCGGTTGTGGAACCAGATGGCGACTCCACGGTCCGGCAGATGCTCGCGTTTTCGATTCTGTTGGTACCGGTGAGTCTGCTGCCTACCTGGCTTTCGATGGCCGGGCCCTGGTATTTCGCGGGGGCGCTGTTGTGCGGGCTGGCGTTTGCCGGCGCGTGCGTCCGGATGATAAAGGACCGCAGCCTGCTTCGCGCGCGAGGCGTGTTGCTGGCGTCGGTGATCTATCTGCCGGTGATTTACGGATTGCTGGTGCTCGACCGTACATGATCCGGCGGCGCGCTTTGCTGAGCTCCGTTATTTTGGCGGGCTGCACCAGGCGCGACGAACTACCGGTGTTGAGCCGCGTTCCGGCCTTCACCTTGACCGATCAGAACGGGAACGAATTCAGGAGCGCCGTGCTCGAAGGACGGCCGTGGCTGGCCTCGCTGTTCTTCACCTCCTGCAACGGGCCGTGCCCGCGCTTGAGCGCCGCGCTGTTCCGGATTCAGGAAGCCACCTACCAGTTCCCGCGGCTGCGGATTGTGTCGTTCACTGTCGACCCAGACAACGATTCGCCGCAGGCCTTGGCGGCCTACGGGCGCAGGTACAAAGCGGATCCGGCCCGTTGGACGTTTCTCACCGGCCCCATGCCGGTGATCACGCGGCTGTCGAAAGACGGGTTCCTGAGCGGCGCTATCGACACGGAACGGACCCATTCCACGCGGGTGATGCTGGTGGACGCGGCGTTCCAGTTGCGCGCCGCGCATACGCTGGACGAACAAGAAAACACCGCGCCGCTGTTGAAGGACATCCAATCGCTATATGGAAATTCGTGATCTGCCGGCTTTGAACGCGCTCCTGAACGGGACGGCGTTCGTGCTGTTGCTCATCGGCTACCGGCTAATCCGGCAGGGGAAGCGCGAGGCGCACCGGAAAGTCATGCTGGCGGCGTTTGGGATTTCGGCATTGTTTCTCACTTCGTACCTGATCTATCACTTCAACGTCGGTTCGGTGAAGTTCCAGAAGCAAGGGGCGATTCGCTACGTCTACTTCGCCATCCTGCTGTCCCACACCATCCTGGCGGTACCAGTGGCGATTCTGGCGCCGGTCACGCTGATCCGCGGTCTGCGGGAGCGGTTCGCCGATCACGCGCGCATCGCCCGTTGGACATTCCCCATTTGGGCGTATGTCTCGGTCACCGGCGTAATCGTCTACGTTATGCTGTATCAACTGTGAAACAGCTTCTACCGCTTTTCGCCCTGGCGCTAAGCGCCGCGCCGCCCAACGTAGTGCTGATCGTCTCGGACGATCACGGCTGGACCGACTACGGCTTCATGGGCCACAAGCACGCGCGAACACCGCACATCGACAAGCTGGCGGCCGAATCGCTGCTTTTCACGCGCGGCTACGTACCAACCAGCTTGTGCCGCCCGTCGCTGGCCTCCATCATGACCGGGCGGTATCCGCATGAGCATCTCATCACGGGCAACGATCCGCCGGGCGACGCGCGGAACCCCGCGTCGCGCGCGGCGATGGTGGATCTGTTCAAGAAGTCGAAAACCCTGGCGGGCGAGCTGACGGGACTCGGCTACGTATCGCACCAGAGCGGCAAATGGTGGGAAGGCGAGTGCAACTGCTGCGGCTTCACGCAGTGCATGTCGCACGGCGATGTAACCAAGGGTGGACGTCATGGCGACGTCGGCCTGGAGATCGGCCGCCGGACGATGAAACCGGTGTTCGACTTCATCGATGCGGCGGGCGCGAAGCCTTTCCTGCTCTGGTACGCGCCCATGATGCCGCATACTCCCCACAATCCGCCGGAGCGCCTCTTGGCAAAATACGCCGGACTGCCCCCGGCGCAGGCGAAGTACATGGCGATGGTTGAATGGTTCGACGAAACGGTGGGCGAATTGACGGCATACATCGACAAGAAGGGACTGACGTCGAACACGCTGTTTGTCTACGTGGCCGACAACGGCTGGACGCAGTTGGAAGGGCAGCACACGCTCTACGCGACGCGGGCGAAACTCTCGCCCTACGATGCGGGGCTGCGGACGCCCATCTTCTTCCGTTGGAAAGGCAAGATCGCGCCGAAGCGCGACGAGAAGACGCTGGTGACAAGCCTCGACATCGCGCCGACGGTGCTGGCCGCGGCGGGTGGGAGGATTCCGGCCGAATGGCGCGGCCTGGACGCGCGGAACACGCGGGACCGCCGCCAGGTATTCGGCGCGACGTTCGCCCATACTTCGGTGGACATCGCAAACCCGGCGGCGAACGTAAAGTACCGCTGGGTGGTGCGCGACAACTGGAAGCTGATCGTGCCGCACGAGCCGAACTTCGACGTTCCGATCTGGGAGAAGCTGCCAGATAAGCTGTGGGGCCGGGCGCCGGAGCTATACGATCTAGCGGCGGATCCGGGCGAGAAGGAGAACCTGGCGGAAAAGCGGAGCGGCGTGGTGCGGGAACTGCGTGAGCGATTGGATCGCTGGTGGCGGCCGTAGGGACGGGCATTTGGCCGTAATTCGCACCGCGCCAGCCGTCAATATCCGGAGCCTTCTCAGTTCTTGCGTCACTGGCTTGTGAAACGCCGGAGGTCCAGCGGTCACTACTTTTCGTGACAGTCTCATTTTCCTGTCTGTGAACCGGACGGCATCAAATCTCGAAAAGCGGTTGCACTTGGAATTCCTGAACAGCGCGCCCTCGCAAGCATTTCGGCTTGGGATATGATCGAACTGAACTTTTGCTCGGTCTTAGGCGCTTACCCAACTGGCCATGGCATACGGTGACAAGAAACTTGAAGGCGGACATTCTTCCGGACATCCGGAAGTCGAGGCGTTGCCAATTCTGGTTTCTCCGACGACCGACGGCAAGGGCGTCAATAAATTACGCGAAGAGCTGATCTCGGTCGCCTGTTGGAAGCTGGACGACGTCCGGTTCGCCTTCGATTCCTCGTTCGTACTGCCGGCGGCCAAACCGGAGTTCGGTGAGCTCGCTTTGTTGCGTACGGCGTTTCCCGGATCGCCGCTCTCCCTATTCGGGCATGCCGATCCCGTGGGGGACGACGAATACAACAAGAAGCTATCGGGGCGGCGGGTACGAGCGATTTATGCGATTCTCGTTCGCGATGTGGCGATGTGGGAGAAACTGTATTCGAATGCGGATGGGACCGGAGATGCGTGGGGCTTATCGCAATCCCAAACCATGTTGAAAGCGCTAGGATTCGACCCCGGCAATGAGGCTGGCACGAAAACGGCGCAATCGACGCAAGCCGTGAGGGACTTTCAGAGCGCGAGCGGCTTGACGGCGGACGGAGAACCAGGGCCCGGTACGCGAGCCGTCCTGATTCCTAAGTATTTCAGTTTTCTCTCGAATGTCGTGCTGACGAAGGCGGATTTCCTGTCTCGAGGCGCCGATGCGGGCGGCAAGGGCGACTATCAGGGATGTTCGGAATTCAATCCGGTAATGATGTTTTCCGGCGCCGAGAACAGCACGCTCTCACAACCCTCCAATCACGCGGAGCGGAATCGGGAGAACTCGGTGAACCGGCGGGTTATCGCATTGTTTTTCCGGCCCGGAATCGTGGTACCGCCTGGTAAGTGGCCCTGCCCCCGCGCAGAAGAGGGAGCCTCGGGCTGTGTGAAACGATTCTTTCACGACGCGCCGGTGCGGAGGACGTTTCAAGCCAAACGCCGGGAGTTTGTGACAACTAAGGACACATTCGCCTGCCGCTTTTATCAAAGAATCGCCGAGACCTCGCCCTGTGAGGGCGTGCCGCTTCCGCGGCTAAAGGCCGATCCGCTGATTTTCGTATCCGTCTTTCCGGCTCCACCGGCGCCCGCGCCGGCCGCTCAGGCGGCGCCCGCCGCGCCAGCTGCACCGGCGGCCCCCGCCGCCGCTCAGGCGGGGGCCGCCGATACGACCCCGGACCCCGTGCTTGGACCGGGAAAACTAACCGTGCTGGTAAAGCGGGAAGGGCTGGTCTACAAACCCGCGGCGGTCAAGCTGACCACGGACATTCCCTTTGATGGAACCGGGCTGTTCACACGCTCCGATGCGAACATCGATTTCTTCCGGAAAGGGTCGAAGACCGCGCTGAAGTTCGACGGCAAAGACAATCTATTCACAGGGGCAGAATTGGCGCCGCCCGGCGGTGTGGAGCTGGAAGCCGCCGGGTTGGTTGCAAGTACGAAGGTGGATGAAATCACGCTAACGCTGACCCTGAGCGGGGGAAGCGTGGCCGCCGGGCCGCCATCAACCACGCAAGCGACTTCGGTGGAAGTGACGCTGGATATATGTGAACCCCGCATCGATACTGCGACCGAGCCAGTGAAACTGCCCACGCTCGCCACGGGTGCGGCGGCGCCGGCGGCGGGCGCCGCGAAGGATAAGTTCTTCCTGGGAAGACCGCTGCCGTTGCAGACCGATCCGAAGATCGATGAGCGCGCGACGTTGATTGTGCAGCCGGTGAAGCCGGCGGGATTCACCGGGAAACTGATCCTAAGGACGGAAGACGACAAAATACTACTGTTCGATGACGAAGAAACGAAGGCGGGAGAGGCGGCACGGGTACTGCCGGTGGAGATCGACATCGCCGGTATCCCGGCGGATGGAAAGAAGTTTTTTGCCGAAGGGGCCAAGCCTGGCGTCGCGGCACGCGATAGCGGGGTCATTCTTGGGTTGAAAGATGTTACCGATATTGCGGATCAGGTGAAGGTGACGGTCTGTCATACCGAAGTCTGTAGTAACAAGAAGCCGGCCGACCTGAAGCTTGTAGCGCAAGTCCCCGAGAAGCCGGAGCGCAAGACGAAATCGACCTTTGTTCCAGCGCCCTTAATAATGGGTAAAGACTACGATATTGAGATGCGTCATTTCATTGAGATTGCCAAACCTGGCGCGTTTCTATGGAAGACTGCTTCCGATAAGGTGAAGTTGAAGGATACCGCAAAAGAAGTCGTAAAGTGCCACGGAGAGAAACTGAGCGCGGCGCTGAACGACGTACTGATCGAACTGTTCCTCACGACGGACATTGGGAAATTGAAGAAGCGGCATAAGCTGACGTGCGTGACCGTGGAGATGAATCCGGTTTCCACTGGAAGCAACCTGAAGGACACGGACGATATCAATTTCATACCGAATCCGGCGGGCTGCGTGATTCTGGCCGGCGCCGATGCCGGAGATACGAAAAAGGTCCCGAAGTACGAAATCACGAAAATCGAGCCCGACCTGGCTTGGACGGATGACGACGACCGGATCGCCTGGTGGATTGTGGGCGGTGAAGCAGCCGGAGCGGAGAAGTACGATGGCAAGGCGGATTTTCATAACGATGAGAAATCCAAACGAGGTAAGAAGGTCCAGGTTTTCGGCACACAGGCGGGAGACATTTTCTTGCAGCCATACTCAGGCGGTTTTGGGTATGGAATGATACGAGCGAATGTAGTTCCGATATTCAAAATGAAATACCGGGTGAACCGGATTTTCACAACGGCGCAGGCGGCGCAAGCGGCGATGCCGGCCTTCGCGGCGGTACCGGCACAGGCCGCGCAGGACGCCTTTCCAGGCAGCGGAGCCGTGGCGGCGCAACCCGCGGTTCCGGCGCTTCCGGCCGTCGCAGCGCGCCCGGCGCAGCCGGCGATTCCGAAGAGAGACGCGCATGGGCCAACATCCACTCACGAGGACGCCAAGAAACACATGGCGGTGGCGAATATCTATTTGCGCCAGGCCGGGCTCGAGATGATTCCGGATGATTCGGCGGAGATGGCCAGTCCAGCGCGGGCGGCGAAGCCAGCGCTGCCCTTCGTCGCGGCACAGCCCAAGATCGACGCCCAGGTTGCTACGCCGGCCACCGGGGGGATTGCAGCGCAACCCGCGGTGCCCTTCCGGGCGGCCATTCCGGAGATGGCGGCGGTGGCGGAGGTGAAGGCGTCGGTGCCCAACACCAAAGTCGGCCTGCCGGCACTGGACTCCAAGATCGTAGAGGTGACGCAACACTCCCCCGGACATTTCGATGTGGAGGTGAACGACGTCGCGATGGTGTTGCTTGCAACCGATCCAAATTCCGAACGGGCGATCCGAATCAACTGCCGGAATGAAGTTGTCAGCCTCGCTTATATTGAGTCGGGTCCGGCGGGAACTTTGGCGAATGCGCTGCTTTGCCCGATGAACCACGCCCCGCACCCGCGGAAAGATCCGCCGACGAATGTTGGAGCGACGTCGACGTTTTCGGACAAAGGGACCACGTCGTCATCGCTAAATCCGAAGACCGGGATTCCGCCAAGCGTACCGGTCAGCAAAGTCGACATGACGGTATTGGGCGTGCTGGGTGTGGCATGGAAGGGGGACAGCCCCGCGGTGCGGCATATCGATCTTTTGTGGGGCGCGGTCGTGCCAAACGTCAACATCGATACGAGTCCCAGCACACCGCCGGCGATCACAGCCGAGCGGCGCATTCTGGCCTATGGCAACACGATTGCGCATGAGCTTTGCCATGTCTGGGGTTTGGGTCACCGGGGACCGGCCACCGCCTCTGTCCCGGACGGCGTGGCAGTGCCGCCGGACGAAAATCTGATGCACGGGAATAACCCTCCGCCGACGGCGGAGAATCTGGATATTATCCAGGTGAAGGCACTGCGTTTCAGCGAAGTGATGTTCCGTAACCCGTAGCCGCAAGGAAGCATTGAGTGAACGAAATGACACCGGAAGAGATCGCCATGGAAGTGGAGGTGCTCCAGTCTTCCCCGCTGCGAGAGAGGATCGCCGGGGCGGCGTGCCGCATCGCAGCCGATGGGACGGCGGGGGCGTTGGGTTCGCTGGCCAGACAATTGCGATCGAGAGAATTTCTGGGACGATTGGACGCGATCGACGATCCGAGAGAAGCGGTGAATAATATCCGGAGAATATTCGGCGAGTTTGAGCGAAATCCGAGTGAGACCTCGGCTCGGGTATGTGTGATTCTGGGGAACGATCCCGAGTTCACGAGTCTGCCGGTCCGGCTGAACTTCCTGCTCCCGGCGCTGGCCGCGGTCCGGCCTATGAGTGATGCGGCGGCGGCCATTTTCCGGCGGACGAATGCGGAAGGCTACTATGCTTTGAATGCGCCGCTGCTGACGCGAAATGGAAGCGCCGCCGCGCTGGGCGTCTTTGAGGAGCTGATCTCCAGTGAACGGATTGACGATGCCGACAAGGTGTATTTACTGCACCACTCGATCGTCCCGGTGCGCACCGGTCTACCCATTCTGGAGTTGTGCGTACGGCTGGTGAACGGACCGCTCTCCGGGTTGACCGCGGCGGTGGTGGAGAGCGTCTTCGACTATCAGGAGAGGCCGTGGTATGGAAACGCCCTGCGGCCGCCCCGCCAACCATCCTGGGACGCCGCCTCGGTTGAGGCCCTTCATTACGCACGAAGGTGGGCAAACGAACTGCTGGCAGGTGGCACGCTGCCGGCGAATTTATCCGATGCCGTGCGCAATTCCGAAACATTGATCGCGCGCGCTATTGCAAGATATCCGGGCTGAGGAATATGGTTCGCCTGACCTCGTTCGCGTTCGCCTCGATGCTAACATTCAGTCAATCGCCCGGACTGCGGAGTTCGCTGGCAATCCTGGCCGAATCCAATGATCGCGCGGCTTTGCAACAGGCGAGTGTTGAGGTGGCTAAGTCAAACGACCGAAGGGCCATGGCAAAGTTGCAATCGCTGCTTGCAACGGAGGAGTTCCTTGCGCGGGTGGACAATTTGAATGAGCCGCAGGAGAGGCTAGTTCATATCTCGAAGATCTTTCAGGCATTGCGGGAAAATCCTTCCCCAGCAACCGGGGCACTCTGTGTGGCGTTGTCCACCGAACCGGGTTTCCTCGCGATTCCGGCGAGGCTGACTTTTCTTCTCCCTGCGCTGGCCGCTGTCCGCCCGATGAGCGCACCGGCTGCGGCCGTATTTCATCATACGAGCCGGAACGGATACCACACTCTGAACGCACCGCTACTGGTCGAGAACGGGAGTCAAAGGGCGCTCGCCGTCTTCGTGGAGATTATCGGCGATCACCGCCTCGATGCGCTGGATCGTGTGGATCTGGCCCATCGGTCGATCGTTTCCCGCAGAACGGATGCGGCGTTGCTGGGAACCCTGCGAACACTGTTGGATGGCGAATTGGAGCCGGAGGTTCGCAACGCGGTGACCGAATCGATTTTCGACGATCAACCCAGCCGATTCTTTGGACGGCAAGGACGGCAACCATCGCCTCCTGGATGGGAAACAGTTTCGAAGACAGCCCGGCGTCTAGTGACTGTCATTGGGCAAAAGGAGTTACGCAGGGCGGATACGCCCGCTCACGTGCGGAAGTCGATTAGAGACGTCTTGCAGCGTTTGTAGCCGGCCCGGGCAGGTCTCCGGATGCACCGGACGAGGATCCGGCGCACGCGTGACGAAGGGGATGCAGGACTACACCCGGGGCTCTCCCTGGGGCACATGCCGCGGGGTCCCGCGTGGGGTCGTCCCGCATGGGGTCCCGCATGGGGTCAGTCACCTCTGCCACCTGCGGCGCGTAAAACGGCGCGGGTACATTCCACACCGCAACCCCAAAAACCCGC
>Ga0194119_10006685_pt1 | contig 16626 bp, 14 predicted proteins | sample TA2MahC100mmetaG_FD_148620 | JGI IMG/M metagenome (GOLD analysis project Ga0194119, IMG submission 148620) | Freshwater microbial communities from Lake Tanganyika, Tanzania - TA2015018 Mahale Deep Cast 100m | ecosystem: Environmental > Aquatic > Freshwater > Lake | place: Tanzania: Lake... | reverse complement strand
AACAAATCAACCCTGCAGGCGCGGGACCGGCGCTACAATCTGCTCATGAGTGCGGCGATACCTTTTGATGCGGATGAGTTTCTTGCGGGCCTGACCCATCGCCCCGGCGTTTATCGCATGCTCGATGACACCGGCAAGGTGTTGTATGTCGGCAAGGCGCGCAATCTCAAGTCACGAGTAACGAGCTACTTCCGCTCCGGATCACACACGGCAAAAACCATGGCGCTTGTGGGCCGTATCGCACGGATTGAAGTGACAGTGACAGGCAGTGAAACGGAGGCATTGCTGCTTGAACAGAGTCTCATCAAGCTGGAACGCCCGGCTTATAACGTGATGTTGCGGGACGACAAGTCCTATCCGTTTATCTATTTGACTGATCATTCAGACTTTCCGCGTCTAGCCTTTCATCGGGGTGCGCGCAAGAAAACAGGTAAGTACTTCGGTCCATATCCGTCGGCATCCGCCGTGCGGGAAAGCCTCAACATCCTACAAAAGCTCTTTCGTATCCGGCAGTGTGACGACAACTTCATGAAGAACCGTTCACGGCCTTGTTTGCAGTACCAGATCCAGCGTTGCAGCGGCCCCTGCGTAAATCTGGTGGATGAGCAGAGCTATGCCGATGACGTGCGCTTCGCGATCATGTTCCTCGAAGGCCGCAGCCAAGCCGTGCTTGATGACTACAAGGGGTTGATGGACGCCGCTGCTGGAGCCCAACAATACGAAAAGGCGGCGCGTTACCGCGATCAGATCATGCGACTGCGTAAGGTGCAGGAGCAACAGTATGTATACGCTGCTGAAGGGGATGTGGATGTGTTTGCATACGCCCAGCAGCAGGGCGTGGTCTGTGTGCAGGGCATGTTCATCAGGCAAGGACGGGTACTGGGCAGCCGCACGTGGTTTCCGCGTAACGAACTTGGCCTTGAATCAGGCGAATTGCTGGAAGCGTTTCTCGACCAGTTCTATCTCGGGGGCAGTGGCCGTGATATTCCACGTGACGTGATCACCGCGGTTCCTCTCCCGGATAGTGATCTCCTTGAAACCGCCCTGTCAGAGGGGGCCAGCCGCAAGGTGAAGATTGCGAGTGACGTTCGTGGACAAAGGGCACGCTGGCTCGATATGGCAACGGAGAATGCCACTTACAATCTGTCGGTGTATCTCGCAGATAAACGGAATGTCCTGGCGCGCTTTCTCGCGTTGGCGGAATCGCTGTCGATGGATGCCGTGCCGGAAAGGCTCGAGTGTTTCGATATCAGCCACACCATGGGAGAGGGCACTGTTGCGTCGTGTGTAGTATTCGATCACCAGGGGCCGGCCAAGTCGGACTACCGTCGCTTCAACATCGAGGGGGTCAATCCCGGCGATGATTACGGAGCGATGGAACAGGCGCTCAGGCGTCGGTATACCCGGCTTAAATCCGGCGAAGGAATTTTCCCGGATCTGCTGGTAATCGACGGTGGTGTGGGCCAGCTGGGTCGCGCCAGACAGGTGCTTGCTGAATTGCAGGTCGATGATGTGCCTTTGCTCGGAATCGCCAAAGGACCGACCCGCAAGCCAGGTCTTGAACGTTACTTTTTTGAAGACCAGGAAGTTGTGTTGAAGCCGGGTTCGGAGGCGGTGTTGTTGCTGCAGCATATCCGTGATGAGGCTCACCGATTTGCAATCACGGGCCACCGAGCCCGTCGACAAAAAGCCCGACGGGTCAATGAACTTGATCAGATCGATGGAGTGGGCCCAAAACGCCGCAAAGCCCTGCTCATGCACTTTGGCAGCATCGCGGGTATCAAAGGCGCAAGCCGAGAGGAAATCGCGCGAGTCCCGGGCATCAATGAAAAGCTTGCTGCGGACATTCATGCGGCATTGCATGGCGAGTCGTCTGACTGACGAACTCCGGTTCGATACCCGATTGAGTTCCTGGACTGAGCGCATTTTTTTACAACGAACCGATGCTGCGACCGGCCGCCGCCTGAGAATGCGCGCTAGAATGAAGTCATGAACCTCCCTAACCTCCTCACAACGGCGCGCATGGTTCTGGTGCCCTTCTTTGCGCTGCTCTATGTATCCGAGTGGGAAGGGCGGTACATCGCCACGGCAACGCTCTTTGCGCTCGCGGCGTTCACCGACTGGCTCGACGGGTTCATCGCCCGCCGGCTCGATCAGACCACACCCTTTGGTGCCTTTCTCGATCCCGTCGCCGACAAGATCATCGTTGCCACCGCCCTGGTCCTGATTGTCGGCCACTACAGCGACATCTGGTTGACCTTACCCGCTTCCGTGATCGTCGGCCGCGAGATCGTGATCTCGGCGCTGCGAGAGTGGATGGCGGAGGTCAATCTGCGTAATCGCGTTGCCGTGTCGTGGCTCGGCAAAGTCAAGACCACCATGCAGATGATTGCCATTTCTGTACTCCTGGCGACACCGCCGTGGGTTTATGAGATCTGGACGTTCAGTGGTTATGTGCTCATGTATGCTGCGGCCATGCTCACACTGGTATCCATGATCCTCTACCTCGTGGCCGCATGGCCGGCGCTGCGTATCGGGCTCGAGCGTCGCTGATCCGAAAAAAAGCGTTCACCGCAGGTTCCTTCCCTGAATTGCGCGCTGTTAGAATGCGCCCCCCTCTGGGCTGGGTGGCAGAGTGGTCATGCAGCGGACTGCAACTCCGCGTACGCCGGTTCGATTCCGACCCCAGCCTCCAACTTCCTCGAGTGCTATCCGCAAGAGATGCCGAGTGCTGATGCAGCCGCCCGAGGGTGCAGGTGAACGGGATGAGCCACGGGAGCTGCCACGTTGAAACCGGATAGCGGTGGTGGCGGTGAAGAGCAGCTGCCGCGACATCTGACGTTTGGAGCGGTGTTGTTCCTGATGCTGAACGGCATCGTCGGCGCCGGGATATTTGGCATGCCTCAGGACGTCAGCCGTCTTGCCGGGGATGCCGGTGTCTGGATGTTTCCGCTGTGTGCATTCCTGATCCTGCCGATCATCCTGGTGTTTGTCTCGCTTGGCAGCCGCTTCTCCGGTACCGGCGGGCCGATGCTTTATGTCGGTTCGACATTTGGCCGCTTTGCCGGTTTCCAGACGGGTTGGGCCTTCTATGTGGCCCGCCTTACGGCCTATGCGGCAAACATCAACCTGCTCTTGACCACGCTGGCCTGGTTCTGGCCTGAACTGACGGGAAACGTATTCAAGCCTGCCGCGCTGCTGGTGATTATCGGTTCGCTGACCCTGCTCAACGTTCGCAGTCCGCGCGGCACGATCAGTACCCTTGGATTTCTGACCTTCGCCAAGTTCCTGCCCCTGTTCGGAATCGTTGGCGTGGGACTGCTGATTATGCCAGCGCCCGAATCGCTGCAAGCCCAGCCAGAACTGGATGTCGGGGCGGCGATGCTCTTGGTGATTTACGCCTATGTCGGCTTCGAATCAGGGCTGGTGCCGGGCGGCGAGTCACAGGTACCGAAGAGGGACATCCCGAACGCGTTGCTGATTGCACTCTTCATCTCGGCGGTGCTGTATACCGGGCTGTATCTGGTCTGTGTACGTCTGTTGCCGGACCTCGCGGCAACTTCGCAGCCGGTGGTTGCGGCGGGGGAGGTGCTGTTCGGACCCGTAGGTGCGGTGATTCTGACCGCAGTGGTCGCGGCTTCCGTGCTCGGTAACCTCATGGCGTCGCAGTTTTCGACGCCCCGGGTCACCTGGCGTATGGCGCGTGATGGTCAGTTGCCGCCGGTATTGGCGCGGCTCGATCCGCGCTCAGCGATGCCCACCGTATCGATTGCGCTCTTCGCAGCAATGGCATTCTTGCTCGGAGCATCCGGCTCGTTCGTTTGGCTCGCGAGCATCAGTGTGGTGGCGCGGGTGCTCATCTACCTCGCCTGCATCGCCACTCTGCAGAGAATGCGGGACGTTGATGGCATCAATCTTCCAGGCGGTTTTCTCGTACCCGCGATCGCCATCACGCTATGTCTCTACCTGTTGGCCCAGGCCTCCCTCACCGCGTGGCTGACAACGGCAGGGTTGTTGCTTGCCGGGTCTCTGTTGTGGGTGTTGGCTCGCAACAAGTCGCTGGCCTGATCGACAGGATCAGCCGGTGGAGGGTGCCTGCGACTGCTGCGCGCCGGATGTCAATCGTTAGAACCGGACTTCCACCCCGGCCTGAACCATGCGTGGTGGTGATGTGAGGATGCCTCGGGTGCGGTCCACGATGTACTTTTTTCCCCCGATGTTCTTGACGGTAGTGAAGAGCGTCACCGGCCAGGTTTCAGGCGTCCAGTTCAAGGAAATGTTCCAGATGTTGTAGCTGCTGATCTCGCCAAACTGGCCATTGCCATTTACCGCTGCTTCGCGCGTATTGGCAAAGTCCGCGTACTGATCGTCAACGTAAACAAGCTCAAGGTGGGCATCCAAGCCGTGCGACCACTTGGCACCGATGCTTGCGGTCACCAGGTATTCCGGCGCGTAAGGCAGTCGATTACCTTTGAGGGCACCGGGAATCAGCGTGCGGTTGTCCACGCGGGTGAAAGCACTCTCCAGATCCGCAGTCGGCAACCATGTCCACGCGAGCTGCGCGTACGGCGTCCAGTTCCAACCGAAAAGGTTCTCGAAGTTCGTGTATGCGGCGAGTTCCAGGCCTTCATAGCGGGTTTCGCCTTCGGCAAGCGGTACGCTGCCGCCGGCGATTGAGCCTACTGCGATCTGGGTATCGAAGTCGGTGCGGAATAGGGTTGCATCGAGGCTTAAGGCGCCAAAATTGGAACGGATGCCGGCCTCAAGGTTGCGACTCTTCTCGGCGTTGACGTGCGTCTGGAAGCCGTTGTTGTCGATGAGATCTTCGGTTCGTGGCGGAGAGAACCCTTCATGCGCACTGGCGAAGAGGGATACCGAATCGTTCAGCTGCCAACTCATGCCGAGGCTCGGTAACCAGGCAGTGGTGGTGGCGTCACCTGAGGCGTTGTTCAAGCCGTTGCTGCGATCATTATGGATACGTTCGTGCCGGATGCCTGGCGTGACTTCGAAGTTGCCAAGCACCAAACGGTTCTGCAGTGATACGGCGTTCGCCCGGGTTTCGCGGGTATTGCGTTCCACGAGCGTACCGCTGCTCGCTACTGGGCTCACACCATTACGTTGCCGTCGCACCTGGTTTTCCTTGTGGAAGCGGGCACCCAGGGTGAGTTGGTTACTGCTGTCGCCGAGTGACCAGTCAACATCGACACGCGGTTCAACGCCGTAGCTGCGATAGGAGCGCAGCCGGCCCTGTCGGGAATTGCACTGATTGGGGTCAACGTTGATACCGAAGGCGCGGGCGGCCTGGAAATTCACCGTCGTGCCGTTGGCGGCATACCTGACCGCGTTGCACTGTGAGTCTGAGGTTGTACTCGCCTGGCGCCACCAATCCCGGTCGAACGTGGCGTGATAGAGGTTTGTAGTCAGCGTGGTTGAGTCAGCAAGCGACCAGTCGTGAGTGATCGAAAAACCGGTGCGGCGTGCATCAAACTCATCATTGCGAAAGGGGTTGTAGCGATAGCCGAAATTGCGCAGCTCCGCATCAGTGATGCCACTGTAACTCACCTTTGAATCTTCGATGTAGTGATTGGCGCGCAGGATAAGGGTGTGGTCTTCACCGGCGTCCAGTAGCCATTTGGCGTTGAAATCACGAATGTGACTGTCCTGGTTGTCTCGGGAACCATCACCGCGTTTGTCAACCACGTCGAACTGCAGCCCGGCGCCGCTGACAAGAGCATGCACGTTGCGATAACCCTCATCGCCTGCAGTCAGTCTGACCAGCCCGGTGAACTCATCCAAGGGAGTAGGCGTGATGTAGTTGATGACGCCGCCGACGGTTTGTGGTCCGTAGAGGTTCACCGCAGCACCCTTGAGCACCTCGATGCGTGCAAACCGGTCAATCGGGGGATGGTAGTAGCTGGCGTTGTCACCATAGGGCGCGTAGGCGAGCGGGATGCCGTCTTCGAGCAACAGCACCTTGGTTGAACGCGTTGGGTTGAGACCCCGCAGCCCGATGTTGGGGCGCAGACCGAAACCTTCCTCGTCGCGCACATTGACGCCAACGGCTTTGCGCAGGGCTTCGCTCGTGGTCATCACGTGCGATTCCGTCAGTGCCTGCGCATCGAGCACCTGGTGTGATCCGGAGAGGGTTGCTGTGCGGTCGCGTGTGCCGAGTACGGTAACGATTTCCAGTTCCCGGCCCGCGGAGTCTGTGCTCGCCGGTTTATCTGAGGGTGTCGGAGCCGCAAGTTCTGCCTGGACCTGGGTTGCGACCGTCAGCAAGGCCAGTAGAGGGAGGGTGCACCGGATGGACGACATGAAGATCACGCTTACTACGTTTGGGCATTCACTGTAAGAAAGTGATTTCTAAAAAGCAATGATTCTCATTTAGATTTTTAGTGCCCGATCTCGAACTGCGAGGCTAGTCATGAGCGCGGTCGATTTTGGGGTAGGAGCAGGGGTATGTTCGCTGGCTGAAAAAGCGGGCCCACATGGCAACTGCCAAAGCCAGATTGCCACCGGCAGAGTCACCTGCAACCAGCAGTTCCTGCACCGATGATTCTGCAGCGGGACCATGATCGAGTATCTAACGATAGGCAGTTCGACAATCATGAATGCCGTCGGCCCTTCCGTGTTCCGGTATCAGGCGATAGTTGGGCAGAAAGACTTCGGTGCGTAGTCGGATGGCTAGCCGATCAGCAATCGACCGGTGGCTGAGTGCACTGCCCGCGGTGTATCCACCGCCATGCAGATAAAGGAGGCGTCGCCCTGGAACGGCGGCAGGAGGAATGAGCCAATCGCCGGTCAGTTCTGCTGATTCAAAGGCCAGGACCCTCGACTGGGGAGAAACAGACTTTCCCGGTGTGTCCATTCTGCTTCGCATCAACTGGATTGAGTCGACACCCGGCGGCGGTGCCTGTTTGTTGCTCTCTTGAATTTCTTGCGCGATACGTCGGTGCTCGGCACTTTCCGGATTCTTTGAAACGAACGTATCGTCGTCGATGTGCAACCAGCGTTCTGGTGATTCTGCGCCAGTCAAAAAGAACTGAGCGATCAGCCACTGCGTGATGAGGATGACGGCGACCACCACTAGGATCAGCGCGACCACTTTCATAGCGTAACTGGCTCTAGGGGTTGGATCGGGAATTCGATTCGGATCAGCAGATCAGCGGGTCGGGTGACAGCGGGATCGTTGATGTAGATCTCGCGGGGCGGCCCGTCAGGCCAGAGCTTCCTGGAAGCGATACTGTTCATTGTGTGTCGGTAAGCATCGCCGACCTGGTCATGCGGACCCTGATGAGGGATCACCGCCACGGTAGAACCCAGGAGATGGCTGATCTGTAGGGCGGAGGTGTGGTTCGAGGGCTCCTTCACGGGCACACACACCTCGACATCGCACCCGCTGAGTTCGTCGACAGGGTCGCGGTAAATCAGCATCGGAGTACCGCTGATCTCCAATGTATCTCTTCCGAGTTCAAGCTTCGCGTGCAAGGCAGCGAAGGCGGCTTGAACATCCAGTTTGATGTGCTGCAGATCCGTCGTCACACGAACACCGGGAATGCAGCGTGTTGGCACCGATTCGATTTGTACCGCATTGTCTTGAGCAGGGGATCGCTCGGGCGCAAGTAAGGTTGAGCGACTGAGGCCGACCTGGTCGAGGGTGTGCGTCATTACCGCAGCGTAGTGATCCAGTAGCAGAATCCGTTCTTCGTTTCCCGCTGCGTTCAGGAACTGCTTGATCTTCTGCAGCGGCATACCAATGCCACGTAATGCCAGGATCTACCCTGCCTGTATCAGCTGATCCGACGCGTAGTAGCGATAACCACTCTCGGGATCAATATGCACGGGGTTCAACAAACCCCTGTCGGCGTAGAGCCGCAGTGCCTTGATGGAAAGACGTGTGGCCTGAGAAAACTGGCAGATGGAGAACCTGCGCATGCGTACGGGATCAATCAGAACGGATGCGCATGATCAGGTCTCCCCCAAGGGCGGAGTCAAGCCGAATGGCCCTGCGTGCGGCGGCGGATGAACGTTTTCGGCGTAGGGTCAGCGCCCCTTGAAGGTCGGCTCCCGTTTCTCCACGAAAGCAGCCACTGCTTCCCTGTGATCTTCGCTGCCAGAGGCGCGGATCAGCCGCTCGGCCTCACGGTCGATCGCAGCGTGGTGGTCGATCTCCAGAGCTTCATCAAGATTGTCCTTGATGTAGCCGAGCGCCACCGCAGGCCCATTCGCGACTTGTACCGCGAGTTTCATAGCCTCTGGATAGAGCACATCGTCTTCAACTACCCGGTTAACGAGGCCGAGCGTCTCGGCACGCTCTGCCGTGATGCGTTCGCAGAGCAGCATGAGTTCACGCGCGCGTGCCGGACCAACGGCCCGGGTCAACATCCAGGCGATGCCGTAGTCACCGGACAGACCGATACGTGCGTACCCGGTACTAACAAATGCAGAGCGCGCCGCGATGCGTAAGTCACAGGCGAGTGCGATGGCGAGGCCCGCGCCGGCTGCGGCACCGGGCAGTGCGGCGATGGTTGGTTTGCGCAAGTCTGTCAGTGCACCGGCAATTTCATGATGGCGGGCGCGCATGGTCTGGAAACGTTCATCAGGTGTCTGGCCATCAGGGCTTCGCCGACCCCCCATGCCTTTGACGTCACCGCCTGAACAGAACGCTTTGCCAGCGCCGGTGATCAGCAGCGCACCGACGGCTGGATCGTGGCCACGTTCAGCGATCTGCTGACGGAGTGCTTTCGTGAGTTCATCCGAAAGTGCATTACGTGCTTCGGGTCGACTCAGCGTGATGACTGCGACGCGCTGAACGACTTCACAGGTGAGCTGGTCCGTACCGGTGTCGACTTTCATGGGCGCCATCCTTCTCTGATCAATCCGGGAAGCCGACGAACCGCGCCACCTCGGAAACGGGGCTGCGTTTCGAACGAACATTGTTGGCGGCAAAATCAAAATCCGGATAGCCGATCGCAACACAGGTCTGGATGAGCTGATCATCCGGTATGCCGGCATGCTCTCGTACCACCGGAGACTGCATGATGCCCTGGCTGTTGATCACACAGCCGAGGCCACGTGACCAGGCGGCGAGCACGAGGCTGTTCACCACTGCACCCACATCGAATTGCGCGATGTCGCCGTGTTGCAGTTCCTTGTCATAAGTCATGACGACACAGGCAGGAGCATCGAACTGGCGGAAGCCTCGCAGTACCCAGTCATTGCGGCGCGCTTTGTCGTCCCACGCGATGCCCATTGAGTCAAAGAGCTGCACAGCGATTTCTTTCTGGCGATCGCGGTGCTTGCCCTGGTAGGCGTCATGCGAACGGATTTCGCGCGACGCCGGAATGCCGGCGAGATTCCGCTCCGTATTGCCTTTGCGGATGCGGTCGAGCGGTTCGCCGGTGATGACCCAGAAGTGCCACGGCTGGGTGTTCATGGATGAAGGCGAGCGGATCGCCAGCGTAATGATCTCTTCCATGACCTTGCGCGGCACCGGATCGGGCTTGTAGCCGCGAATGCTGCGGCGATCCATCAGGACGGTGTCGAAATCCACAGAAGGGCTCCCGGCTCAAACAGGTGATTGAGGTTGCCATCTTCCCACGGGCTGAGTGCGATATCCTCCGTATATCCGCAATTCAGGACCCCACATGAAACACAACCGCCTCGGCAAGAGTGGCATCGTCGTCTCCGACATCTGCATGGGTACGATGACCTTCGGCACCATGGCCGATGAAAAGACCGCCCACGCCATACTCGATCGCTGTTTCGATGCCGGCATCGACTTTTACGACACTGCAGAAAACTACCCGGTACCGCCGGATCCATCCTACGCGGGTCGAACGGAAGAGATCATCGGCCGGTGGCTCAAGACCAAGAACCGCGATGCGATCATCATTGCGACCAAGGTCTCCGGGCCAAGCCATGGCTGGCTGAAGGCGGCCACCCGAGCGGGAATGACAGCGCTGGATGCTCACAACATCACCCGTGCAGTCGAAGCGAGCCTGCGCAAGCTGCAGACGGACTACATCGACCTTTATCAAACCCACTGGCCCGATCACGGCACGCCCTATGAGCCGATGCTCGAGGCGCTGGATGACCTCGTTCAGTCCGGCAAGGTCCGAATTCTCGGTTGTTCGAACGAAACCACCTGGGGCCTCACCAAGAGCGTGAATCTGGCGGAGCGGTACGGTCTTGCTCGTTATGAGACGATCCAAAACAACTTCTCCATGAACAACCGGCGCTTCGAAGATGAACTTGCGCAGGTGTGTCGGCAGGAGAAGGTCAGCCTGATTCCGTATTCTCCCCTCGGTGGTGGGGTGCTGTCCGGAAAATACCTGGATGGGCAATGGCCCGCAGGCGCGCGCTTCAGCAGCTATCAACAAGCTGGCCCACGACAGGCGGCCATGGTGAGACGCTTCGTCAATGAAAAGTCGCTGGCATCTACCGCCCGCTTCAAAGCCATTGCGGAGGCTGCCGGTATGTCGCTGGTGACCATGGCGACGGCGTGGAGCAAACAACACGACTTCGTGGCGTCGACGATTGTGGGCGTGACCAAACTCGAACAGCTGCCCGATATCCTGGCGGCTTCGGATCTGACCTTGAGTGCCGACGTGATGAAGCAGATCGATCAGGTTACCCGGGAAATTCTGTATCCAATGGGTTGAATCGAACCGCGACAGCGCAGCGTGACAATCCGTGCCAGGACTAAGGAATGAAGATGATCGTCGCGTCTCCTTCCGTAGTTCCGAGATCGATATGACCCCAATGCCCGGTTGTTAGAGGTGGCCTCACTTCTTTGGACAGCAGAATCCGCAAAGTAAGTGGATTCGCTGCAATGTAGCGTTTTCCACGGATCGGGTGCTGGCCCTTCTAAGGCCAGTGCCCGAGCGGTGGGTAACGCGGTCTTCATGCCGCCAATCGCTGGTTTTCAAAATACACGCCATCCGGCGTGGGGTCACCCAGGGCCATGTGCGGACGACGGGTGTTGTAGAACGCCACGTACCGCTCCAGATGATGCCGGGCATCCGCCATACCGGTATAGGCCCGCAGATACACTTCCTCGTACTTCAGTGAGCGCCATAACCGGTCGATGAAGACGTTGTCCCGCCAGGCACCTCGACCATCCATGCTCTGCAGGGTGCCCGTGGCGCCTACAGCCGCTACGAACTCCACACTCGTAAACTGGCTCCCTTGGTCCGTGTTGAGGATCTCCGGCGCCCCATAGCGGCTTACGGCGTCCTCAAACGCGTCAACGCAGAAGTCGGCGGTCATCGTGTTCGACAGCCGGAAGCTCAAGACCCGGCGGCTGTGCCAGTCCATGACGGCTGCGAAGTACACAAACCCGGACTTCATCGGAATGTAGGTGATATCCATCGCCCACACCGGGTTGGGACGATCGATCGTGAGCTCCCGCAACCGGTACGGAAACACCGCATGTTGCGGGTTTCTCTGCGTCGTTCTCGGGCGCCGATACAGCGCCTCGATTCCGGCCAGGCGCATCAGCGTGGTCACCCGGCGCCGACCGACCTGGATCCCCTGGTCACTCAGGAATCCCTGAAGCTTGCGACTGCCGGCAAAGGGAAACTCAAGATGCAGGGCATCGAGGCAGCGCAGGATCGCCTCATCCTCTGCTGACAGGGGAACGGCCTTGTAGTACACCGTGGAGCGGGCGATGCCCAGCGCTTCAGCCTGCCGGGTCACCGGCAGTTCGTGCTTCGGGTCGATCATCGCCTTGCGCTCGGTCGGTCCAGCTTGCCGAGCGCTTGCCCTAAAAAATCAATCTCCATGGTCAACTCGCCGACCTTGGCTTGCAGTTCCTGAACCGTGGGTCCGCTCTGCTGTGCGGCCTTTTCCGCCTTGGTCATGAAAATGTTCTCAGACTGCTGCAGCAGTTGGTTCTTCCACTCCATAATCTGGTTCGCGTGAACGTCGAACTGCTGCGACAGTTCGGCGATGGTCTTCTCGCCCTTCAGCGCCGCCAGAGTGACTTTCGCCTTGAATTTCGCACTGTGGTTCCGTCTCGGTCTTCTCATCTCTGCTCCTCCGGACTTGCATCCATTGTTGAGCAGCAATTCCACTCATGCGACTGTCCGATTTAGCGCAGCCACCTCTGACCTCACTTTTCTCCCAGCTTCGACTCCGCCGCTGACCGGGGTACTGTTCCCAGCACATCGCCAAAGCTTCTTCTGAGTTCCCGCTTGAGCCAATCCAGCATCATCTCCACCGGGATCTCTGGTCCGTCGATCATGCGCGCGGTGGCGAGGCCTTCGAGGATGAGGCCCGCGAGGTAATTGGCGCGCGTGAAGGACTCGGACAGCGCAAGGTCGGGAAAGATCTCTCTCGTCGCGTCGAGCATGCACGCATCAAACTCCTTCAATGCTGGCAACAGCACCCCGGCCAGCTGTGAGTCGGTGCGGGACGCCATCTTCAGTTCCTGGAAAACGATGAAGTTCGGTGTGTTGAGCTGGCGCCAAAGGGTGTCGATGCCTTCTTCGACGCGGGAGTACTCCGCACCCTTCTGTACTTCCGATTCTTCACGCGCGAACATCGAAAGGCGTTGTTCGTTGAGGTGCAACACGGTGGCTTCGATGAGCTGCTGGCGGTTCGGGAAGTGGTGCAGCATGGCACCGCGACTGACACCAGCCCGTCGGGCCACAGCCTCGGTGGTGGTGTTTGCGTAACCCAGGTCGTAGATCACACTGACGGCAGCGTCGAGAATGGTTGTGCGAGTCAGGTGGCTTTTGGTTTGTTGCCAGGTCAACGCATTCGTTGGTGGTGCCACAGGTACGACTGTGGGTAGAGTGGCTTCGTCGTTTTTAGACATGCCGAATCCGTATAACAAAACGTCAGAGGGGTGGAGTTTAGATGCGAAACATCCTTTTAGTCACGAAAGGCCATCCGTACGAGCGTCAGCCGTTCTATCAAATGTTCGACGATATGGATGGCGTGGACTACACCCTGGTCGAACAACCCGCAGCCCAGGCCCTGTTTTCGATTGAAGAAGGGCGGGCCTACGACGCTTACGTCCTTTATGACATGCCGGGTATCCGGTTCCGGGGCGATGCTCCGCCGGACTTTCTTGAGCCGCCAAAGCGATACCGGGACAACTTCGAAAAACTCATCGAAGCCGGACATGGATTTGTCTTTCTGCACCATGCCATCGCCGGATGGCCGGCCTGGGAGGGATATGCCGAGATCATGGGCGGGCGTTTCCTGTACCTGCCTGCCTCCATGCGTGGGCTCGCGCGACAGGATTCGGGCTATCGCCATCGGGTGACCCACAACATCTCCGTGGTCGCCGATCATCCGGTGACCGCGGGCGTACCGGCCTCGTTTCCGATCACCGACGAACTCTACCTGTATGAAGTGTTTGAAGAGGATGTCCAGCCGCTCCTGCGCAGTGACTATGACTTCACCGAGGCAAACTTCTATTCCGCCGCACGCGCCGTTGCCGAACGACGCATGTTCAGCAACGAAGGCTGGAAGCATCCTGCCGGCACCAATCTCATCGGCTGGACGAGGACCCTTGGCAAGAGCCGCATCGTATATCTCCAGTGCGGCGATGATCCGGTGGCCTACGCCAGTCAGCCATTCCGACAGTTGATCCGCAACGCGATTCAGTGGGTCGCAGATCGCGGTAACGGGTAAGACGGACAAACTCCTGATCAGTAGCAATCGCTGCAACGTGACGGCCATTGGCGACAAGGTATGGAGGTGGGCCGAATTCGCTGACGGATGCTATGTGCGGCGCGTGGAGAAGACGATCTCTCACACACTGCCTGCTGTGTTGCGTTTATTACAGGCGGAGTAGGGCACCAGCTCCAGAGTGAATTGAGGCCTTCAATCCACCCGTACCATGAGCTTGCCGGTATTCACGCCGGCGAAGAGGTCCACCAGCGTTTTCGGCAGATACCGGAACCCGTCGATCACAGTCGCGTGGTGGCGGATCAGCCCGGCATCGATCCACCGCTTCATCTCGATACTGGCTTCGGCAAACCGTGCTGCATAGTCGATGACGATGAAACCCTCCATACGCGCCCGACGATACACCAGATTGAAGTAGTTGCGTGGTCCGGGGATTGGGCCGGTTGTGTTATACCGGGTGATTCCGCCACAAATCACCACTCGGGCATTCATGGCGATGCGGGCGAGGCATGCATCGAGAATTTCACCGCCGACATTGTCGAAGTAGAGGTTGATGCCTTGTGGACAAAGCCGATCGAGTTCTTCCGCGACGTTCTGGGTCTTGTAGTTGATGGCGGCGTCGAAACCGAGTTCGTCCATCAGCCAACGACACTTTTCCGCGGCGCCGGCAATGCCGATCACATGGCAGCCTTTGATTTTTGCGATCTGGCCGGCAATCGAACCCGTTGCGCCAGCTGCGCCTGAAACTACCACTACGTCGCCTGCTTTCGGCTGGCCGATTTCAAGCAGCCCGAAATAGGCCGTCATGCCGGTACCACCAAGTACGCCCAACGCAGTAACGCCGTCCACGTCGGCCGGAAAGGTCCGCAGCGGAATGGTGCGACCGTCGCTCACACACCAGTCCTGCATGCCGAAGGAGCCGGTCACCAGAGTTCCAACCGGAAACTTCGGGTTGTTGGACTCCACCACTTCGCCGGCAGCACCGGCGCGCATCACGTCGCCGATCTGCAGCGGCGCGACATAGTCGGCCCGGTTTTCCATCTGGCCGCGCATGGACGGATCGAGGGAGATATAGCGGGTGCGCACGAGCACTTCCCCCGGGCCCGGAACGGGTACCGTGGCTTCGGCATAGTCGAGATCGGTTTCTTTCACCATTCCACGAGGGCGCGCGGCCAGCCGGAATTGCCGGTTGATCTCGTTTGAGGAAGTGTCTGTCGCCATGGAACCTCCGGAGTGTGTCCCCGATCCTGCTTATCCCAGATCCCGTGCTCCGATTCTGGCGGGTAACCGAAAACAGTCAAGGTTGTCGGTTTGTCGGCGGGGGTGGAGGCTCCATCCTGCGATGGTTGCCTGTAACACGGTTTGCCGCAGTAAAAACTGCGGGTACACTTCAAAACATTCAACAGTGACTGTTTTCGCCGGTCGCAGCTTTTTTCAGCTCTCGGCTTTTTAGGTGACAACTTCAGGCGTACATGAGGGAGGAACAAAATGACCGTTTATCGCAAGATTGAGCGTTTTGCTGACCCGCAGGCCAGCAAGACACCCTGCGAGAAGGCTCCCGACCCCGATCTCGGCCACGACATCATCCCGAAGGAGCGTTACACCTCGACGGAATTCATGGCGACCGAGTGGGACCGGATGTGGACCAAGGTCTGGCTGATGGGTGCCTGGCTCGGCGATCTCAAACACCCCGGCGACTATGTGGTGACGAAGATCGGCAAGGAAAGCATCGTTCTCACCAAGGATGAGCACGGCAAATTCAACGCCTTCTACAACGTCTGCTCCCACCGCGGAAACCAGGTGGCTTATGGGGCGTCAGGCAACACGGATCGCTTCCGCTGCGCCTATCACCTCTGGGAGTACAACCTCCGCGGCGAACTCGTCAACGTGCCCGATGCGGAAACGTTCCCGCAGGGCGCGCCGTGCGACAAGTTGTCTATCGTCAAGCTGCCCTGTGACGTCTGGGGCGCATGGGTGTGGTTCAGCATGAACCCTGATGTGGAGCCGCTGAGCGATTTCCTCGGCATGATTCCCGAGCACCTCGATCCGTATCACATGGATCGCATGGCGCTGGTCAACGATGTGACCGTGGAATGGGATTGCAACTGGAAGACCTCGGTCGATGCGTTCAACGAGACCTATCACGTCGCCGGAACCCATCCACAGCTCATGGGTTTCATTGAAGATTACGACGTGCAGATCGATACCTACGAACGTCACAACCGCTATCTGATTCCGTTTGGTGCGGTATCCACCCACATCGAAGACGGTACGATCATCGACGACGGCATGCGCGGTTTCATGCAAATGCACGGGTTCGATCCGAATGGTTACAAGGGTGATGGCCTCGGCGCACGCCGCGCGGTACAGCGACACCTGCGCGAAAACGCGAAGAAGATGGGGCTTGATTACAGTGACCTGAATGATGACCAGCTCACCGACGACTATCACTACCTGATCTTCCCGAATCTGACCTGGAACATTCACTGCAACAGCGCGATGTTGTTCCGGCAGCGGCCCCACGAAAGTGATCCGAACAAGATGTACTACGACTTGCAGAACTACATGATGCTGCCCGAAGGCACGCCGCATCCGGAGCGGCCGCAGCACCGTCAGTTCAAACATGGGGAAGAGTCCATCGGTGAAGTGCTCGACCAGGACGCGTCCAACCTGGCGATGGTGCAGGCGGGAATGAACTCCTCGGGCTTCCGCGGGCTGTGGATCTCATCGCAGGAGCTGCGTATTCGTCACTTCCATAAAACCCTCGACGACTACCTGCACCGCAATCCGATCAAATGGCTGAAGTGATTCCGGTCCTCCCCATCGCCGCTCTCGGCGACGGGGAGATGACCCGCGTTACCGCCAACGGTGTGGATCTGATGGTCTGTCAGGTGGCAGGCCAGTTCTATGCGCTTGCAGACCGTTGCAGCCACGCTCGTCAGGCATTGTCGAACGGCAAGCTGTCCGGGTTCGAAGTGCGCT
>Ga0194119_10006681_pt1 | contig 16638 bp, 16 predicted proteins | sample TA2MahC100mmetaG_FD_148620 | JGI IMG/M metagenome (GOLD analysis project Ga0194119, IMG submission 148620) | Freshwater microbial communities from Lake Tanganyika, Tanzania - TA2015018 Mahale Deep Cast 100m | ecosystem: Environmental > Aquatic > Freshwater > Lake | place: Tanzania: Lake... | reverse complement strand
GTGGATATTCATGGCCGCCAAAGTTACGTTGGGAGATTCGGCCATCTTTGGTGCGATCAAATAGCGCACCCCAGGTCTCAAGTTCCCAGATTCGATCTGGTGATTCCTTGGCGTGAAGTTCCGCCATCCGCCAGTTATTTAGGAACTTTCCACCGCGCATCGTGTCGCGGAAGTGAACCTTCCAACCATCGTTTTCATTGACATTACCCATTGCTGCAGCAGCGCCACCTTCTGCCATAACAGTGTGGGCCTTACCAAAAAGTGATTTACAGATGATTGCGACGCGAAGACCGGCTTGGCGCGCTTCAACCGCAGCGCGAAGACCAGCGCCACCTGCGCCGATTACAACTACATCGAAGCGATAACGATCGAACTTGATATCGCTCGCCTTGATTCCAGTCGTTGCTTTTGCCATCTCTCCGCCTAGAAGAAGTAGTAGTTGGTGATAGTTCCGGATGCCACTAACCGAACATAGAAATCGGTTAGCGCTACAACAATGAGTGAAATCCAGGCATAGACCGGATGGCGCTCATTTAAAGCTGAGACCCAAGTCCACATCTTGTAACGGAGTGGATGTTTGGAGAAGTTACGTAACCTTCCGCCGATTGTGTGGCGGCAGGTATGGCATGAGGCTGAATAGAGCCACAACATAGTTGCATTGAGAAGAAGAATTAGAGTTCCAACGCTCATATGGCCCCACTCGCCTTCAGGGTTCTTAAAAGCGATGATTGCGTCATAAGTGAGGATGATGTTGAAAATTAATCCAAAGTAGAAGAACCAGCGATGCCCATTTTGCAATATCAGCGGCGCGCGAGTCTCACCGGTGTATTTCTTATGTGGCTCAGCAACCGCACATGCAGGTGGCGACATCCAGAATGATCGGTAATAGGCCTTGCGGTAGTAATAACAAGTCAATCTAAACCCGAGCGGGAAAATCAAAATAAATAGCGCAGGTGAAATCACGATGCCGAAGAGAGTTATCGTTCCAATCGGAGTTCCAAAGTGAGCTGATCCATCGAGACATGCTGTTGAAAGACATGGTGAGTAGAAAGGTGAGATCAGCGGTTCGGTGAAGTAATACTTCTTTTCAAATGCGCGGAAGGTCGCGTAGATAATGAATGCTATTAAAACGCCAAAAGTAATTGCAGGTTGTAACCACCAACGGTCAGTGCGAAGTGTCCGCTCTTTTATTGCTGCTCTAGTGCTGGAAAATACTCCGGTAGCCAAAGCGCGCCTCCTGATCGATTACGAGAATTTTCCCCGCGCTTCTCAGGCTTTTCTAGGTGAACCCCTATGAGTTCGCCCACAGGTCTTGCTCTGGCGGAGGGCGTGGGATTTGAACCCACGAAGGTTTCCCTTGCCGGTTTTCAAGACCGGTGCACTAGGCCACTATGCGAGCCCTCCGTGGGAGAACTTACCGGTCTTACTTAGGCTCCTCAAAATTCTCATCATCCAAACCCGATAACGCCGGCTTCAAGTGAATCCGGAAACGGACCGAAGTCATATGGATTGAAACTATTACGAGTGCTGTGATCGCAACAATGAGATTTGATTGCAGTGTTGTCTTATCGAGCAGTACAAACACTGTTGCACCAATCGCAGTAGCTGTGGCATAGAGCGGGCCGCCCGAAAAGATTTGGGGGGTGATACGACAGACAACATCTCTTAGAACTCCACCGCCAACAGCAGCAATAACTCCAATTAGTACGGCTACAAGTTCTGAGGTACCAAAGAGTAGCGCTTTATATGTTCCCGCAACCGCAAAGAGTGACATCGCGATTGAATCTAAGAAGACGATTGCGCCATCAATCTTGCGATACCAACGTCCGAGAATTAGCGCGACTGCAACTCCAATAATCGCAGTCAGAATATATCGATCCTGCATACCGGCAGGGCGTCCAGCATCAATCAAGATGTCACGGAGGAATCCGCCACCAAGACCGGTAAGAATTGCAATAGCGGTAACTCCAACTAAATCAAAGCGCTTATAAAAGATTGCAAAGAGCGCGCCTTGAAATGCTCCGACTCCAACGCACATCAAATCTAGCCAAATTGGCAGAACAGCATTTGTCATACTGGTAGCTCCAATAACTCTTCAATTACCTTTGCAACGCCATCTTCTACACAAGGCTCAGCGATTGATTTGGCGTGAAGTTTTCCTTCTGGGTGGCCATCGCTCATCGCCCAAGACCTTCCCGCCCAAGCAAGCATCGAGAAATCATTTGGGTTATCGCCGAAAGTAACAGTTTCTTCAGCTGTAATCCCATGTCGCCCGGCAATAAGTGCAAGGGTTGCGCCTTTTGAAACGCCATGGCCATTTATCTCTAAGAGCGAATCGTGTGGATTTGAGTGTGTAACCGTTGCAATGTCATCTAACTCACGTTTAGCAATCTCTAACATCTCATCTGAAGTTAACTCTTGATCCGAGCAACGCGCCAACATCTTTGTTGCGGGGCCATCAACCACTTCAAAAATGTCATGTACTCCAACGTTATCTTGGCCGACATCCCACCTTGGAACATAGGCCTTTTCGCGGTGGAAATAGTTATGTTTCTCAACGGCAAATGAGATCGTGGGGATTGCCAGGCGAAGTCGATTTACCGTTTCAACTTGGGCCTCTTTCGGCATCAACCACTCTTCTAAAACTTTATCTTTATGGATGTCATAGAGCTGTGCACCATTTCCTAAAATGGAGCGACCAAATGGAAAGGCAGCCGCAATCTCTTTCATCCAACGCGGTGGGCGTCCAGTCACGTAAAAAATCTCAATCCCTGCTTCATGCGCTGCAAAGAATGCATCTTTAGTTCGCTGGGTTATCTCTCCGTAGTGAGAGACGATCGTGCCATCCAAATCTGTTGCAATTAACTTTGGGCGGCATAAGAGTGCGCTCAATTAACTCACCGGTGTAAATCGATCGGTGCCTAAATAAGCTTGAAGCGCCTTTGGAACTAGAACTGAGCCATCGCTTTGCTGGTGATTCTCTAAAATCGCAACAATCATTCGCGGCACCGCAACGAGCGTTCCATTAAGAGTTGCGACTGGTGAAGTACCGCTCTCGCCCTTGATTCTTATATTTAATCGACGGGCTTGGAAATCTGAGCAATTCGAGGTACTTGTTACCTCTCGATATGCGCCCTGGGTCGGGATCCATGCCTCGCAATCAAATTTGCGGTTTGCGCTAGAACCAAGATCACCAGTAGCAACATCAATCACGCGATATGGAATCTCCATCGCATTAAGGAAATCCTTCTCCCAATTAAGAAGTCGTAAGTGTTCCGCGGCTGCATCTTCTGGCTTACAGAATGAGAACATCTCAACTTTTTCAAATTGATGTACCCGGATAATTCCGCGGGTATCTTTTCCATAAGATCCCGCCTCACGTCTAAAGCAAGGTGAATAACCGCTATAGCGAAGCGGCAACTTTGAAGCATCGAGAATCTCGTCCATGTGATAGGCCGCTAGTGGGACTTCGCTAGTTCCAACCAAATAAAAATCATCAGCTTGTAGATGGAAGACATTTTCAGCGGCTTGGCCGAGAAAACCCGTTCCCTCCATCGCCTCAGGTTTAACCAAGACTGGTGGGATAACCGGGATAAATCCAGCCTTCGTAGCCATTTGGATGGCGTAATTAACCAGCGCTAATTCAAGCAGTGCGCCAACGCCAGTTAAATAATAGAACCGCGCACCTGAGACCTTCGCGCCGCGCTCGACATCAATCGCGCCAAGGATCTTTCCGAGTTCCACATGATCCTTCGCCTCGAAATCAAAATTACGAGGTTTACCAATCTCTTCGATAACTTTGAAATCGGCTTCGCCACCAATCGGAGCGCGCTCATCAACAAGATTAGAAATACCAAGCGCTAATTTTTTGAAAGCATCTTCAGTTGCGCTCTTCTTTGATTCAGCTTCCTTAACCTGAGCGGAAAGCGTCTTTGCTCGCTCAAGTAAGGCGCTCTTTTCATCGCCCTTTGCAGCTCCAACTGATTTTGAGAGCGTGTTCTGTTCAGCGCGGAGCACTTCAAATTCCACAATTGCGGTACGCCGAACTTCGTCAGCAGCAAGTACTTCATCAACTAGAGAAGTGCTCTCACCACGAGCTTTCTGTGAGGTGCGGACCAAGTCCGGATTTTCACGGAGCAGCTTTACATCAATCATATTTTCTTCCCAGCGCGCACATCTGCGAGCCAATTATCGGCGGCGCTAAATGATTCATCTGTGGTTGCTTTTGTGGTTGTGGGTAGAACTTTATCGGCTCTTGGATATGAACCGAGGTATCTGACATCTTCACAGATGCGACGAAGTCCGGTTAGCGCATCGCCCACTCGTTCTTCACTTATATGGCCTTCGGCATCGATGATGAAGTGATAATGACCAAGATCTCTTCCAGTTGGACGAGATTGGATAAAGGTTAAGTTCACGCCACGTACCGCAAACTCGGTCAGAACTTCTAATAACGCACCAGCGTGATCTGCTCCGATAAATGCAGCGAGCGAGGTGCGATCGTGGCCGGTCATAGGTGGAACCACCCCTGGTTTTCCAACTAATACAAATCGAGTTACTGCGCCATCGTTATCGCCGATATTTGTGGCAAGTACTTCAAGGCCATAAGTCTCAGCTGTGTTTGGGGCAGCGATAGCAGCGTCATATTCACCTTTACTTAATGAAGCAGCAGCGGCGGCAGTAGATGAGGTAACGATGATCTCAGCGTTTGGATAATTCTTAGCGATATAAGTGCGGCATTGCGATTCGGCATGAGGATGGGTTGCAATTTTCTTGATATCGCCAGCGCTCTTACCTTTTGTTACGAGAAGCGCAAAGGTCACAGGAAGGGTTACTTCTCCATAAATTACAAGTGGCTCACCAATTGCTAATTCATCTAGCGTTCTAGCAACGACCCCTTCAACCGAATTCTCAATCGGGACTAGCGCGCGATCGGCTTGGCCGCTTCGAACCGCATCAAGGGTCGCAGTTACATTCGCAAATGGGAGTAAAGAATCGCTAGCGGAAGCAACGGTTCGGAGCGCGGCCTCAGTAAAAGTGCCGATTGGTCCGAGATATGCGTAGCGAGTCACTGCGTAAGGATACCGGCAAGCAAGCGCGTTAGGCTTACTTATTATGAACCGCACTCTTCACTTCGCATCTTTTGCCTGGCGATCTGAGTTGGGATTACATCGCGATGGAAATGAAGATTCTGGATTAGTTTCACAGAATCTAATTGCGGTAGCCGATGGAATGGGTGGATACGCCGGCGGTGAAGTAGCCTCAAGAACTGCAATAAAAACGCTCGCAGATTTGCTTCCGGTGTTAAGTAATCCGGAATTAGATCCACAATCACGTGACGACATTTTTAGAACTTCCATCGCCGAAATAGATACCGCGATACGGAAGATTGCTGATGAAAAACCAGAGCTTGATGGAATGGGAACCACGCTCACTTCATTTATGCTCTTTGATAATCAACTCAACTTGTTACATGTCGGTGATTCACGTGCTTATCGAATTCGTGGAAAAACAATCACTCGGCTAAGCCATGATCACACCGTTGTTCAAGAGCTCATCGACCAAGGTCGGATCACCCAAGATGAGGCTAGCGACCACCCGCAACGCTCCTTCTTGACTCAAGCGCTCATGGGTAAATCAAATGTTGATGCACCGCTACTTTCATTCCCGGCCGAAGTCGGAGATATCTATCTTCTTTGTAGCGATGGCCTCACGGTCGTAGTTGATGAAGGAAAAATTGCCGCAGCGCTACAAGAAGACTTACAAGCTGCTGTGAATTCTTTAGTGGACCTTACATGTAAGAAAGATGCTCCCGATAATGTCACTGTGATTGCCGTTCGTGTCGGGGATACTCCTGGTGCGGTTGCAACAACTCTCATTGGAGCTGCGCAATAATGCGAGTTCTAGGCGATCGCTACAAACTCGGCCAGATGATCGGTACCGGTGGAATGGCTGATGTCTATATCGCCGATGATCAAAGGTTGCACCGAGAAGTTGCAGTAAAGATTTTGCGAAGCGACTTAGCGCGCGATCCTGCATTTATCAATAGATTTAATAAAGAAGCGCTTGCTGCCGCTGGTTTAAATCATCCCGGAATCGTCTCGGTCTACGACTCAGGGCAAGAAGAAACTCCAAGTGGGCTAATGCCATACATCGTTATGGAGTATGTAGAAGGCCACACTTTGCGGGAAATTCTTCATTCCGGTGATCGACTTCCATTTGAGCGGGCTATTGAAATCGTTGAAGGTGTTTTAAATGCGCTCGCTTATTCACATAAGAATGGGCTGGTTCACCGGGATATCAAGCCAGGAAACATCATGATCACTGACACGGGCGAAGTAAAGGTGATGGATTTCGGAATTGCACGTGCTCTTTCAGATGCCGGGGCAACCCTCACTAGTACTTGGAACATAGTCGGCACTGTCCAATATCTCTCACCTGAACAAGCAACTGGTGGCCAAGCCGATGAGCGAAGTGATCTCTACTCGGTTGGTTGCCTCTTCTATGAATTAGTTTCCGGTAAGCCACCTTTTGGTGGTGAGACTCCAGTAGCAATCGCCTACCAGCATGTCTCAGCTCCACTTACTCCCGTTACTTCAATTGAACCCTCACTTGATCCGGCGCTAAATGCATTCTTTGAAGTAGCACTTGCTAAGAATTCAAGTGATCGTTACGCAAGCGCGGCCGCGATGTTGAAAGACCTGAAGAAACTCTCCCGGGGCGAGCGGATTACAACCCAGATTCCCAAACAAAAAGGTGGAAAGAACCCAGGCCGAAATAGATTTGCAGCGATCGCGCTTGCACTTGTAGCAATTGTCGGCCTCACTAGCTTCTTTGTCTTCCGTCCCACTCCTTCTGCAGAACTAAAAACACTTCCAAATGTTGTCGGCCTAACGGAATCTGAGGCCCGCGCTCAACTTGTCGGATTTACGATCACAATTCAGCGCGCACCTGATGCGCGAATTCCTAGAGATCGCGTCGCAAGCCAACTTCCGCTCGCAACTGTGAGAGTTAGTGAAGGAAGCTCAGTAACGCTTACGCTCTCTGATGGCCCAGGTGATGCAACTGTTCCAACTGACATTATTGGAAAGCCACTTGAAGAAGCGCGCGCAGCACTTGCTGCTGCTGGCCTTCGGGTAGGTCGCACTATTGCTGTTGATTCCGAGGAAAGTTACCCCAGAACAAGGCTCCATAATTGAAGCCGGAAGCGGTGTAACTCTTGAGATTGCGAGCGGAAATGTGAAAGTCCCAGACCTTCTCGGAAAGAGCGATATTGAAGCCCGCACACTTCTTACCCAAGCAGGGTTCTTAGTGAAAACTGTTGAAGCCTTTGATGCTAACCAACCACTTGGGGTCGTTATTGCTCAAGCGCCAACGGGTGGCGAGACAAAGATTATTGGTTCTTCAGTAACTATTACGATTAATAAAGCGCCTACTAACGGTTAAAGACCGGGGATAGCCCTTCGGATTTCTTAACCGCATCTTTCATTCCACACTCAACCAACCAGTTTGCAAGTAAGTGATGACCATGTTCAGTCAATACTGATTCTGGGTGGAACTGCACGCCATGAATTGGAAGTTCGCGATGGCGAATTGACATCACAACTCCGCTCTCACTTCTTCCAGTAATTACAAGTTCACTCGGAAGTGTCTCTTCCTTAATCGCAAGTGAGTGATAACGAGTTGCGGTAAATGGCGAAGGTAGATCTTGAAAAACGCCACTTCCATCATGTGAAACTTCAGAAGTCTTGCCATGAAGTAATTCCGGAGCGCGATCAACTGTTGCGCCATAGGCGACCGCTAAAGCTTGGTGGCCTAGACAGACTCCAAGGAGCGGCTTCTTAACTTCAGCCGCACGCTTAATCATTGGAATCGATACCCCAGCAGCTTCTGGGGTTCCAGGGCCAGGTGAAATAAGAACGCCGTCATATTCATCGGCTTGCGTTGCTTCGACCGCATCGTTGCGAACGACGGTGCACTCAGCTCCGAGTTGCTCGAGGTATTGAACGAGGTTGAAAACAAAGGAGTCGTAGTTATCGATAACCAGGATCCGGGTTCCCATGTACTCATCCTCTCGTGTAACCTGCCGCCCATGCCTAAGTCGCGGATCCGTAAGAAGAAGAAAGATAACCGCCCCCAGAAAGACCTCGTGGTCGAAAATCCGCTGGAGATGGAGAGCCCTCGCTGGCTCGTGCCGGTCATGCTCGGCTCTTTCCTTATTGGCCTCGCTTGGATCGTGACCTTCTATATCTCCCAGACCGCGTATCCGATTCCTGATATCGGCGCCTGGAACATGGTCGTTGGCTTCGCATTTATCGGAGTCGGCTTCTCGCTCGCTACCCGCTGGCGCTAAAAACTAATTACACGCCTGTAATTCTCCACAGCTTTATCCACCCCTGTGTATCTCTAATTCGGTAGGACGCCCCAGCCACTTCTCAGGAAGTTCTAAAGTTAAGCGGTAATCATCCGGCACATGAAACCCACCGCCACCCTAGATAGAGAGCCCACCATGACCCCTGAGAGCGAAGTTGCAACACAGCGCGTTCTTGTCGTCGATGATGAGAAGAGCATTAGCGAACTAATCACCACAAGCCTCCGATTCGTTGGCTTTGATGTCCGCACCGCTGCTACTGGCGCTGAAGCGTTACGAGTTGCTGAAGAGTTAAAACCACACGCGCTAATTCTCGATGTAATGCTCCCCGATCTTGATGGTTTCGAAGTCTGCCGCCAACTCCGTGAGAGCGGTCAAGAAGTTGGAGTTCTTTTCTTAACCGCTAAAGATTCAACTGATGACAAGATCAAAGGGCTAACACTTGGTGGCGATGATTACGTAACAAAGCCATTTAGTTTAGAAGAGTTAGTTGCAAGATTGCGTGCGCTGCTTCGTCGCACTGGAGTTGTTCTCTCGCCGATTGATGAAGAGACAATTCGTTGTGCAGATCTTGAATTAAATGAAGCAACACATGAAGTTCGTCGAGCTGGAAATGTGATTGATCTATCTCCTACCGAATTTACCTTGCTCCGTTATCTCATGATCAATGCAAATCGCGTCGTTTCAAAGTCTCAAATTCTTGATCATGTCTGGCAATACGACTTCCGTGGTGATGCGGGAATCGTTGAAACCTATATCTCCTACCTCCGCAAAAAAGTTGATACCTACTCTCCTGCGCTTATTCACACAGTGCGTGGCGTGGGCTATCGCCTCCGGTTGCCCGCGAAGTAATCTTTCGCTGTGAATCAACCACTGCGAAAGTTCAAGCCTGCCCCCGGGCAATGGAGCTTGAAGAATCGCTTGGTTCTCGGCGTTGTAATCCTCGGCGCACTTGGAATTACTGGCTCTGACTTTGCGGCCCAAAATGCCTTTCGCACATTTCTAATCGCCCAAGTTGATGCGCAACTAGAAGCGATCTCAACTACCTCAGGTATCCGCCTCGATCGCGCCGGAATTACTAGCGAGCGGACTGAAACTAACAACGAAGATGAACCACTCTTTCAGCCCTTTGCGCCAATTCGTGAAATTCCATCAGAAATAAGCGTAAGTCTGCTTGATCGAGATGGTGTTGTGATGGGAACACTTGGCGGCGCCCAAAGTCCACAACAAGTACAGAATGTGATCAGCGGGCTTACCGTTGCGGAACTAAGAATAAAAGGCGACGCACCTTTCACAATCGAAAGTAATGACCGTAATCGTTCCGAGTATCGAGTGCTCGCTCGAATCCTTCCTGGCGAAATCGGCAGCGTTATTACGGCCGTCTCACTTGATGGGGTAGAGAAATCAATCAACCAACTTCGTTTCTTATTTTTTGCAGTTGGACTAGTAGTTTTATTCTTCTTAGCTTTTATCGCTCGCCGAATTATCGGTATCTCCTTAAAACCGCTAACTCAAGTTGAGGAGACAGCTGAAGCTTTTGCTAAAGGTGATTACTCCGCTCGTCTTCCAGAAGCTCGCGGCGATACTGAAGTTGGAAAACTTACTTGGGCGTTAAATCAGATGCTCTCCCGAATTCAGGAATCCTTTGAACTCCGCAAAGCAAGTGAAGATAAATTACGTCGCTTTGTGGCAGATGCCTCACATGAATTAAGAACTCCACTAACCGCAATCCGTGGCTTTGCTGAACTCCATCGTCAAGGAGCAATCAAAGGTGAAGAAAAGACCGAGGAGTTGGTGCGCAGAATCGAAGAAGAATCGATTCGTATGTCGACTCTTGTTGAGGATTTATTACTACTTGCTCGCCTCGATCAATCTCGTGAGATGGAGCGAAGCCCAATTGATCTAAAAACCCTTATAAATGAAGCTGTTGCTTCAGCTAAGGTCGCAGGGCCAAATCATCCAATTGACGTCTATTTACCTACCGATGATGTATTCGTACTTGGCGACTCGATGCGCGTCCATCAAGTCGTTGCAAATTTGCTAGCTAATGCTCGAACCCATACACCGGCCGGAACCCAGATAAAACTTAAGTTAGCGGAAGAAGAACAAGGCGTAGTAATTGAAGTAAGTGATAACGGCCCCGGGCTTTCAAAAGAGGATCAAGCGCGTATTTTCGAGCGGTTTTACCGAGCCGATCCATCAAGAGTGAGAAATGGCGGTGAGGGAACTGGGCTTGGTCTATCAATTGTTGATGCTGTTATGCGTGCTCATGGCGGTACGGTGAGCGTCACATCAGAACTTGGACACGGCGCTACCTTCAAACTCTTCTTCCCAATTCAAGACTTGTAGGATTTCGAGGTGCGTAGCAGTCCAGAAATTCTCCGCGCTCTCGAAAATGAATCAATTGAGATTCTTCGCGAGACCGCTGCGGCATTCAAGAATCCAGTGCTGCTTTATTCAATTGGAAAAGATTCTTCCGTTTTACTTCATCTAGCGCGCAAGGCTTTCTATCCGGCGAATATTCCATTCCCGATGCTTCACATCGATACCAAATGGAAATTCCGAGAGATGATTTCATTCCGCGATGAGATGGCAGGCAAGTACGGCGCAAAGCTCTTAGTTCATACAAATGAAGAAGGAATTAGAGATGGTGTAAGTCCATTTACAACCGGAACGAGTGAATACACCCGAATAATGAAGACGGTCGCCCTACGTCAAGCGTTAGATAAATATGGTTTTGATGCTGCAATTGGCGGTTCTCGTCGCGATGAAGAGCGAAGCCGGGCCAAAGAGCGAATCTTTAGCGTCCGCGAATCTGGACATCGTTGGGATCCGCGCCAACAACGCCCTGAGTTATGGCGCACCTATAACCCCCGCATTAGACCTGATCAAACCATGCGCGTCTTCCCGATTTCTGATTGGACTGAGTTAGATATCTGGAATTACATAATGCTCGAAAAGATCCCCGTTAATCCACTTTATTTTGCAAAAGAGCGCCCGATTGTCTGGCGTGGTGAACAGATCATCATGATTGATGATGAGCGATACCCTCTTCGCGATGGCGAGACCCCAGAAATGCGCCGGATCCGATTCCGCACGCTGGGCTGTTATCCACTTACCGCTGGCGTTGAGTCAAGCGCCACAACTCTTGAAGAGGTCTTTGAAGAGGTAATGGAAGTTAAGTTGAGTGAACGAGCTACCCGCCTAATTGATGGCGATAAAGAAGATTCGATGGAGAAGAAAAAGAAAGAGGGGTACTTCTAATGGAAGCTCGCCCCATAGTTCGACTCCTTACATGCGGAAGCGTTGATGACGGAAAGAGCACGTTGATTGGTCGACTTCTAGTTGAAACTGATTCGGTTCCACATGACACGGTTGCCGCAGCGCGCAGCACCAGGAGAGCAGGTTCAATAATCCCGGCTGGAGATATCGACTTCAGTCTTTTAACTGATGGACTTGAAGCTGAGCGGGAACAAGGCATCACGATAGATGTTGCATATCGATCAATGTCACTTCTTGATGGAAGGCGTTTGATTATTGCTGATGCGCCAGGACATGAGCAGTACACGCGAAACATGGCAGTCGCTGCTTCGCGCGCCGATATCTCACTCGTTCTCGTAGATGCCTCTAGGGGAATTCGACCACAAACGCTTAGGCACCTAACTATTTGCTCTCTTATGGGAGTTGAGAAGATTATTGTTGTAATCAATAAATTAGATGCGATGAACTTTGATAAGAATGTTTATGACAAATTGATTCAAGAATTGAAGCCGACTGTAGATAGGTTAGGAATCAAAGAAATAATTTATGTACCGGTAAGTGCACTAGAAGGCGACAATGTTGTCTACAAAACAGATCGCACTAGTTGGTACTCCGGCCCCTCCCTACTTGATGAAATTCAGAATTGGCGCGAGCGAACCAACGCTTCTAGACACTCAAGACTTGGGGTCCAATTAATCTCACGAGCAGATAACTTCCGTGGAGTCTCGGGCACTGTCTCGCAAGGCGGGTTTGCTATTGGTGATGAGGTAGTAGTACTTCCAAGTGAGCGAAAGGCAAAGGTTTCTCGCCTCGTTACCTTCGATGGCGACCTCCAAGAAGTTGAAGCTGGGCGAGCGGTAACTATGGTTCTTGAGCCAGATATAGATGCGACTCGTGGTGACTTCATTGAGAAAGCTGGCGATTACACCCAACCCGCCGATCGCTTCTCGGCTCATCTCTTCTGGCTAGGTGAAGAAGAATTAATTCATAGCCGCTCTTACTACCTAATAAATGGCTCAACCATGGTGCCAGCCACGGTTACTGCAATCCGCCATCGCTTAAATATCAACGATGGTGATCACGAATCAGCCCGAACTCTTGCGATGAATGAGATTGGAATGGTGGAAGTTGCTACCGATTCTCCAATTCCACTCACCAAATATGGCGAGAATCGAAATTCTGGAAACTTTGTTCTAGTAGATCGAGTAACCCTAAATACGGTCGGCGCCGGAATGGTTGTCCACGCACTGCGACGGGCAACAAACATAACTAAACACTCTTACGAGGTAGATAAGAAAGCTCGTTCGACCCAGAAAGGACAACGAGCTAAATTGATCTGGTTAACCGGCTTATCTGGATCAGGAAAATCCACAATCGCTAACGCCCTTGAAACACAGCTATTTGCTTCCGGAATCCATAGTTACATTCTCGATGGCGACAATTTGCGCCTCGGTTTAAATAAAGACTTAGGTTTTACAAAAGAAGATCGCGCTGAAAATGTAAGACGCGTCGCTGAAGTTGGGAAGTTAATGGTCGATGCCGGCCTCATTGTAATAGTTGCTCTTGTTAGTCCATTTAAAGTCGATCGCGACTATGCTCGTGAATTATTCGATGATGGTGAATTCATTGAAGTCTGGGTGAAGACCCCCGCAGAAATCTGTGCGCAACGAGATCCAAAAGGGCTCTACAAAAAGGCCAGAGATGGCTCGCTTCCAAATCTCACCGGAGTCGGTCAAGATTATGAACCTCCGACTGAGGCAGAATTGGTTCTCGATGGAACTGATGAAATCGCATCTAATGTCGAGAAACTAATCAATAAAGTCCTATGAATTGGCTCTTTTTCGCCCTCGCTGGGTCAATCGCCCAACTAATCGATGGCGCACTTGGAATGGGCTTTGGAATTACTAGTTCCACACTTCTCTTAACTCTCGGTACCTCCGCAGCCGTAGCCTCCGCCGCGGTCCACGCTGCTGAAATTGGAACGACACTTGCATCGGGAGTCTCGCATTGGCATCGCGAAAATATCGACTTCACCATATTAAAGAGATTAGCTATTCCTGGCGGTATCGGAGCTTTTGCTGGTGCAACATTCCTATCCTCAATTGATCTCTCTGGTGGAACAATTTTCATCTCAACAATCCTTCTCTTGCTTGGTTTAGTTCTTCTTTATCGGAATGTATTCCAGACAAATATCAAGCCAAATATGGCGGAGCTAAATAATCCTCGTTACTTAACATTTCTAGGTGCAACCGGTGGATTTGTTGATGCATCAGGTGGTGGTGGTTGGGGACCGGTTGTGACTCCAACGCTTCTTGCCACAACTGAACACGAACCACGGAAAATAATTGGCACAGTTAGCGCCTCTGAATTCATCGTCGCCGTATGCGCCAGCGTTGGCTTCCTTGTGAACATCAACCGAATAAATTTGGATTGGAGCGTTGTTGGAGGACTTGCACTTGGTGGAATGATCATGGCGCCATTTGCAGCTAAATTGGTTTCGATTGTTCCAAGACGTCCACTTGGAATAGCGGTTGCAATTGCGATTATTGTTATTAATGGGGTACGGCTAGTAACTAGCTGATGTTTGGATTAGCTTCCATCTTACGAAGCGTTTCGATTCGTTCTTGGATCGGTGGATGGGTCGCAAATAACTTTGAAGCCGCTGAAGCATCAAGGGGCGATTCAATATAAAGATGCGCAACCGCACTTGAGCGGGCCTCGACCACGGTGTTATCTCTTGCTAATACCTCTAAAGCAGCGCGTAAACCAGCTGGATTTCGCGTAAATGATACTGCGGTCGCATCAGCCAATGATTCTCGCTTACGAGAAACGGCTGCTTTAAGCATGGTCGCGGCAATCGGAGCAAGAATTAACGGAATGATCGCAAGGAAGATTGGCATCTGATTTCCGTGATGATCTCGACTTCTACCGCCACCAAACCAGAGCATCCGCATCAAAATATCTGAGATCAGAGCGACTATGCCCGCAGTCGTCGCAGCAACTGCGGAAACTAAAGTGTCTCGATTCGCAACATGAGCCATCTCATGAGCAACTACGCCCTGTAGTTCATCTCTATCCATCGCACCCAATAGCCCAGTTGTAAAAGCAATTAGCGCATGATCGGGATCTCGCCCAGTTGCAAATGCATTTGGCGCTGGATCATCAACGATCGCAACTTTCGGCATCGGAAGTCCGGATGCAATACAGACTTCATGGACTAGGTTGAAGAGTTTTGGGTTATCCGCCTCTTGAATCAAATGGGCGCGCGTCATCTTTAGAACTAATTTGTCTGAAGCGAAGTAAGAACCCCAGACCGAGATAAGTGAAATCAAAACTGCAAGTGGGATGACCCCAGCACCACTTCCGCCGAAAGCAGAGATTGCAATATAGGAAATGAACCAGACAAGTACGCCCATGAAAAAGAGCAAGAAAAATGTCTTACGGCGATTAGCGCTCTCTAAGGCGCGGAAGTTAGCCATCGCTAGAACTTAACGTTAGGAGCGTTACGAATAGTCGGATCTTCGACCTCGTAAAACTCGCGCTCGCCAACTTTCGCTAGCCCAACAAAGAAGCTTGTTGGGATCGTCTTGACTGAAACATTTAAAGTACGGACTGAGTCGTTATAGAACTGGCGCGAGAATGAAACTTTATTCTCGGTAGTTGATAACTCTTCTTGAAGTTGTAAAAAGTTTGTCGATGCCTTTAAATCTGGGTAAGCCTCGGCTACTGCTAACAAGCCACGGAGCGCATTGGTGAGCATTCCGTCAGCGGCAGCCACAGCAGGAAGCGTTGAGGCAGTTGTTGATGCAGCGCGAGCTTGGACTACTTTCTCTAGCGCTTCACGCTCATGAGATGCATAACCTTTTACCGTTTCAACCAGATTCGGAATTAAATCCGCACGTCGCTTGAGTTGCACTTCGATTTGTGCGAATGCTTCATCAACTTGAACATTCAATCTAACTAATTTGTTGTATTGAATGATGGCGAAGACAACGAAGAGTCCTACTGCGATGATGATTAAAAGTGAGGCGTCCATATCCCTAATCTACTTAATTTCAGTCTTATGGAAATTCAACCAAGACTTGCTTGGTGTTGGTCCACGCTGGCCTTGGTAGCGCGAACCGTATAGAGCCGAACCGTAAGGATGCTCTGCCGAAGATGAGAGTTTGATGAGACAGAGTTGTCCGATCTTCATCCCGGGATAGAGCTTGACCGGAAGATTTGCGACATTTGAGAGCTCCAAAGTGATATGTCCGCTAAAGCCAGGATCAATAAAGCCCGCAGTCGAATGAGTAAGTAGCCCAAGTCGACCTAGCGATGACTTCCCCTCTAAGCGCCCGGCAATATCGTCAGGAAGTGTGATGACTTCATAAGTCGATGCGAGTACAAACTCGCCAGGATGGAGGATAAAGAAATCATCTGGCGCAACCGCTACCTCGCGAGTGAGTTCAGATTGCTCAATCGAAGGATCAATAACTTCGTACCTGTGATTCTCAAAAACCCTGAAGAATCGATCAAGGCGGACGTCAACGCTTGAAGGCTGGATCATCTTCGGGTCGAAAGGCTCAACCTTCACCCGGCCGCTCTTTATCTCAGCGGCAATATCGCGATCGCTTAGCAGCATGGTTGACGACCCTACCGCTAGTTACTCTCGGGGTTCTAATATGCCCTCGTAGATTTTGGGCTGGGGTTAGGCGAAGTTGTCTTTGCTTTTACGTCGCCGTTCCCAGAGCAAAATCGTTCGCGGGCGTAGTGAAATGGCATCACGTCAGCTTCCCAAGCTGACAGCGCGGGTTCGATTCCCGTCGCCCGCTCGGTGCTTTCTCTTGCGTAAGTTACTCGCGGGTAGCATCCTTGGCCAATGGGCCATTACATAGCAAATCTCCGCGATATCGAGTTCTGTCTCTTTGATCTTCTAGAGCGCGACACCATCTTAGGTAAATCTCTCTACGCAGATCTCGATCGGGAGACTGCGATGGGAATGTTGGAAGAAGTAAAACGACTCT
>Ga0194119_10006679_pt1 | contig 16639 bp, 13 predicted proteins | sample TA2MahC100mmetaG_FD_148620 | JGI IMG/M metagenome (GOLD analysis project Ga0194119, IMG submission 148620) | Freshwater microbial communities from Lake Tanganyika, Tanzania - TA2015018 Mahale Deep Cast 100m | ecosystem: Environmental > Aquatic > Freshwater > Lake | place: Tanzania: Lake... | reverse complement strand
GCACGCCTTTAATCTGGAACCGCGCGGCTTCCACCGCCGCATCGGCCACACTGACACGGTCCGCCGGCTCCACGGCTTGCGCCGGATTCGCAAGGAATGCCGTCAGCGCCGTCTGCGCCGCTTGTGAACGCCAGTTGGCGTGCATCGCCAACGCACGAGCCGCAGCGCGGCGGACGCGACGGTCCGGATCAGCCAGGCGCGCACCCAGCGCCGCCGTCGCCGCTTCACCGAAGATGCCGTGGGCGAACGTGTGCGCCGCGGCGAGGTGCGTGTCCGCGTTCGGCGAGTCCAGCGACTTCAACAGCACCGCACCCGCCGGCGCGCCGCCCACCAGCGCCAGGTCCACGAAGTATCCACCCGCGCCGACGCGCGGCGCCGCCGCCAGCAACTTGCGCTCGGCAGCCGACGGCGGCACGTTCTTATTCCGCACACGGCTCACCCACGCCATCGCGTCATCGTTGATCGCAGGGCGATAGCTGCGCGCGCCGTGGTCCGCCACTTCGCGATAAGTGGCGCGGTAGCCCTTGGCGTCCACGCGCGAGTAGCCGTCACGCACGTTGGTGAGGTGATGCGCCAGATCGCGCAGCCCCAGCACCATGTAAATCCCCGGAGCCTCGTTCTCTTGATCGATCGCCCGCGCCGTCTCCACGGGTATCTTCCACCACGTCCAGCTATGCGACACGCTGGCGGCCACCACACCGGGATGGAGCGTAGACAACTCACCTGAAATCTTGCCGCCCTCGCCCTTGCCATACACATACACGCGGCGCGGATTGATCGGGTACGTCTTCTTGGCCCACTCAATCAGCTTCGCGATCGGCTCATGGTCGGCCGGCCCGAACTTGCGCTCCTGCGGGCCGCCCGCCACGATCACGAACTGATCGCGCAGCCCCAGCCGCTTCAGCGCCTCGCGGACGGGATAGATTTCATCGCCCACGGGCCGGTCATGCTGGGGGAAGCAGAGGATCAACGCGAGTTGGCACGCCGGATCCGTGGTCCCAGCGGGCGCCGCCACGTCGGGCGCATCCACCACGTACTTGATGATCGTTTTGCCAGCAGCGTCCTTGAGTTCAACCGGCGGCGGTGCGGCCGCAAACAGAACGGCGGCAAACAGAAAGGGAGTGAGCAGTTTCATTGGGAAGCGCTTCTATCATACCGGGCAGAAATACCATGTGGGCGCGATAGGCATCGGCGGCGAGGGCTCGTACCATAGACATGGCATGCGTCTACTCGTTCTTGCCGCATTTTGTGCGGCTGCGGCGGCCAGTCTTGCCGCCGCCGACATGGGCCGTCTCCAGGTGAAGGCCAGTCCGGGCCGCGCCGGCGTGTTTCTCAATGGCAAATACCTCGGGCCCGCCGCCAACTTCGGTCGCGCGCGCACGTACGGAGTTCCCGCGGGTGAACACGAGTTGAAGCTGGTGGAGCCGCGCTATGAAGAAGTGACCACCAAGATTACGGTGAAAGCCGGCGCCAAGACCGTGCACGCCGCGACGATGAAAGCGCTACCAATTCCGCAGCCGCCGTTCGGCACGCTGCGCACGATCCACCCGGACCGCTTTGCCGCCGTCTACATCAACGGCAAGTTCATGGGCCACGTGGATGAGTTCAGCAACTTCGCGCAGGGCATGCTGCTGAACCCGGGCACCTATGCGTTGAAGATCGTGCCGACGGCCGAGGGCGTCGCGACCATCGAGAAGCAGATCACCATCGAAGCGAACAAGAGGCTGATCGTGCAATAGCGCGCTGGCGCGCTACAGCGCCCGCGCCACCGCGCGTTTCCACCCCGCGTACGCTTCCTCGCGCCGCACCGCGTCCCACTGCGGCTCAAACGTGCGCTCCACGCGCCAGAAGCTCTCCACTTCCGGCACGCTAGACCAGTAGCCAGTCGCCAGGCCCGCCAGATACGCCGCGCCCAGCGCCGTCGTCTCAATATCCGCCGGACGCACAACCGGCCGCCCCAGAATATCGGCCTGGAGCTGCATCAGAAAGTTGTTCGCCGTCGCGCCGCCGTCCACGCGCAGTTCAGCCAGTTGCTGACCCGAGTCCGCCTCCATCGCCTCCACCAACTCGCGCGTCTGAAACGCGATCGACTCGAGCGTCGCGCGCACCAGATGCGCCGCGGACGTGCCGCGCGTAATCCCCGTGATCAGCCCTCGCGCCTCCTGCGCCCAGTGCGGCGCGCCCAAGCCCACAAACGCCGGCACCACGTACACTCCACCGGCGTCCGGCACCGACGCCGCCAGCGCTTCTGACTGGGCCGCGGTCTCAATCAAGTGCAACTCATCGCGCAGCCACTGCACGGCCGCGCCCGCCACGAACACGCTGCCTTCCACGGCAAACTCCGGCGCCGCGGACGTACCGGCGGCGCGAGTAGCCAGCAACTTGTGGCGCGAAACCGGCGCCGTGCCGCCCGCGTGCAACAGCGCGAAGCACCCCGTGCCATAAGTATTCTTCGACAGCCCCGCGCGGAAACACGCCTGCCCCACCAGCGCTGCCTGCTGATCTCCGGCGATGCCCGCCACCGGAATCGCCGCGCCCAAGTGCTCGGCCGCCGCCTCGCCCACCACGCCGCTGGACGGCACAATCTTCGGCAGCATCGACGCCGGCAAGCGGAACAGCCGCAACAGATCCGCATCCCAAGCCCCAGCCGCCAGATTCATCAGCATCGTGCGCGACGCATTGCTCGGGTCCGTGGCATGCACCGCGCCGTTCGTCAGCTTCCAGATCAGCCACGTGTCGACATTGCCAAACAGCAGATCGCCCGCCTCGGCCCGCTCGCGCGCGCCCGGCGTGTGATCCAGAATCCACTCAATCTTGCTCGCCGAAAAATACGCGTCCACCACCAGGCCCGTCTTGCGCGTCACCTCGGCCGCGCCGGGCGAAGCAGCCAGCGCCGCGCACCGCGATGCCGTGCGCCGGCACTGCCACACAATCGCAGGCGCCACGGGCTCGCCCGTGTGCCGGTCCCACACCAGCGTGGTCTCGCGTTGGTTGGTGATGCCGATGGCGGCAATCTCCGAGGCCGCAATCCCCGCCGTCGCCAGCGTGCGCCGCGCGGCGCTCAACTGCGCGCCCCAGATCTGCCGGCCATCCTGCTCCACCCATCCTTGCTGCGGATAAGAGCACTCTATCGGCACCGACTCCATGGCCAGGCGCCGGCCTTGCCGGTCATACAAAACCGCACGGGCACTCGTGGTGCCCTCATCGAGCGAAAGGACGCAGCTCACCGTCCTATAATATAGGTTCACCATTATGTTCTTCCGCCGCGAAAAAATCAAAGCACCGAGCTTCTCCGACCGCCTGGGCGATCTCACCGGAGCTGGCTTTCAGACGCAGTCGATTGCCAACGGCCGGACGCTGGTTACGCGTATGGGCGTCGGCGCGGAGGTAACCGAAGGCGGCGAACCCGGCACGGTGAACGTCGGCAAGGCCGGCGTGATAGTGTCGAACGAACTGGGCCAACTCACCGACGTCGGCTACCAGAAGGTGTTCGTCACAGCCTCGGGTAAGAAAGTGGCTGCCCGCGCCGAGCATCTCCGCGCGCTGCATGACTTCACCGAAGACCTGCGCGAAACGCTGGGCATGACGAGCCTGTACAATCAGGGCCTCGGCTCGACCAACGAGTTGCATCTCTACGACCGCGTGGAAGACCGCGACGGCGGCGCGCCCAAGCGCCCGTGGGAACACGCCAAGTAGCGAGTCGCGTACAACAATAGTTTTCTGAGAAAATCCTTACGCTCAGCGCACTACTCAAATGTATGCGCGCGCGTTCTGTCCATACAGCAGTATCGATGGCGGACCACTGGCAGTTGCTGATTTGGTGCCCGCAGCCGGCGTTGACGCCGGAACAGGTTCGCACGTTAACCGCCGAGATCCGACGCGGCTGCGTCGAGGGCGCTATTGGCTCCGCGCGTATGCCGCCATGCCTGAACGCATCGCCCTGTTGTTCTATCCGCTGCGTGAAGCCGGGCCCATCGTCGCGCGCTGGGAGTCGTGCGCGGGGGTGACCGCCGAACGTCGGCGCGCGATACGGGACGACGCGGAACTGGAACGCGCGGCACGTTTCGTCGAGTCGCTCCCAGTGCGATCGCATCTCGCCGCGCGCCCCGAAGACTATCCTTGGTCCAATCTCGGTTGGCTGCTTGAGTTCACGCCCACTCAACGGCTCACTCTGTAAACGAAGAGGGCCAGAACCTTCATCGACACCCACCCCACCAGCGCAGAGGCCGGAATGGTGAGCACCCACGCCCACACGATATTCGTCGCCACGCCCCAACGCACCGCCTTCACGCGTTGAATGGAGCCCACCCCCGCAATCGCGCCCGCCACGGTATGCGTGGTAGATACGCTCATGCCCAGGTGCGACGCAAACAGGATCGATAGTCCCGCCGCGGTCTCAGCGCAAAATCCCGAGCGCGGTTTCAGCCGCGTGAGCCGTCCACCCATCGTCTTGATAATGCGCCAGCCGCCGCTCATTGTACCCAGGCCAATCGCCGCGTAAGCGGCCAGACTCACCCAATACGGCACTTCAAACGTCTTGATACAGCCGCTGGTCAACAGCACGCTGGTAATGATGCCCGCGGTCTTCTGCGCGTCGTTCGATCCGTGCGAGAAAGAGAACAGCGCGGAACTGACCAACTGCAACTGCCGGAACCAAACATCCATCTTGCGGGGCGTCGCGCGGCGGAACACCCAGAAGATGACGATCATCAGGACGTAGGCCATCAGCAGCCCAGCGGCCGGCGCGATGACGATAAACAAAAGCGTGTCACGCCACTTAGCGCCCCACAGCAGCGCGTCGAAGCCGCCCTTGGCAATGGCAGCGCCGGCATAGCCGCCCACCAGAGCGTGCGTGGAACTGGAGGGCAGACCCCACCACCAGGTCAGCAGATTCCAGGCGATGGCCCCCAGCAATCCGGCGAGAATCACATAGGTATCGATCTTGCTCAGATCGACGAGACCCTTGCCAACCGTAGCCGCCACAGCCGTGCCTGCAAAGAAGAACGCCGCGAAGTTCCATACCGCCGCCCACAATACGGCCTGAAACGGCGTCAACACGTGCGTGGCGACGATGGTGGCGATGGAATTGGCTGCGTCGTGGAAGCCGTTGATGTAGTCGAAAACTAGGGCCACCGCCACGACGACGGTCACCAGGATCAGCGTGGAATCCATGCTACTAGCTGTTCTTGACGAGAACTTCCTGCAGTACGTCGGCTACGTCTTCGGCGTAGTCCGTGGTTTTTTCGAGAATCTCGTAGACCTCTTTCAGCTTGATGAGCTGAATCGGGTCCTTCTCGTGGCGGAACAAGTCCGCGACGGCCGACCGCACAATGGCGTCCGCTTTGCCTTCGAGATGATTAATGTGGATACACTCAGCCTGCAGCGGTTCGCTCTTCGACAAAGCCAGAAAGGCGCGCTGCAGTGTCTGGCCGGCTTCGAGGATGATAGCGCAAAGATCCTGAACCGGCTTCGGAATGGGCTTCACATCATAAGCGAGCAGCCGGTGGACGGTTTCCTCGATGCCGTCGATCACGTCGTCGAGCGAGGCGGCCAACTGGTGAATATCTTCGGGATCGAGCGGGGTAATGAAGGTGGAGTTCAGCCGGACGAACGATTCATGGATGACCTCGTCGGCCTGCTGTTCGAGATCTGAAATTCTCTGAGCCGCGGGGGGCATGGCCGCTTCGCTCTGACGCACCGCGTCGTTCAATACTTGGGCAGCCTCCACGATAAAGGCAGCTTGGCGATCGAAGTAGAGAAAGAACTTCTCTTCACGCGGAAGGAGTCTCATAGCAAATGCGGTCCCTATGATCTCAGGTTGCGCAAGCGGAGGTCAAATGACAATCCCGCGACAGCGCTTCACTGCAAAATCGGCAGCAGCGGCTCCGCCTCGCGCGCATCCTCAAACCCATCCAGCGTCAGTTGGCCGTCCTGCACAAAGCGTGGATCGAGCAGACGCTCCGGCTGTAAATTGCCGAGCGCCGAAAGCATCGTCTGCTTCAGGTTCGGGTAGTCCTGCTCGAATTCGGCGAACACATCGCGCAAAGAGCGCCGCACGGTGCCGGTTTTCTGCGAACAGCCGCACGGAATCACCGGCGCGCCCAGCGACGCGGCAAACTCGCGCGTGATGTCCTCGGTGGTGAAACACAGCGGGCGGATGAGGCGAAACTGCCGGTCACGGGAGTAGGTCACCGGCGGCAGCGCGCTGAGCTTGCCGTTGAACATGGCGTTGCGCAGGAACGCTTCGCAAAAATCGTCGGCGGTGTGGCCGAACGCAATCACGTTGGCCCCCAGGCCTTGCACCACTTCGTACACCGCGCGGCGGCGGAACCGGCTGCACTTGTCACAGCCATGGCCGGGGTCTTCGTCGATCAGGCGGTGGCTCGGTGCGTCATGATGATACGTCCAGGCAATACCGCGGCTGCGGAGCCACTCGCCCAGCGGTTGAATCGGGCCCAGGAACTTGCCCTGCTCAATCGTGAACGCGCACACCGAGAACGCGATGGGCGAACGTTTCTCCAGCAGCAGCAGCGCTTCGAGCAGCGTCACCGAATCCTTACCTCCCGACAGTCCCACGGCCACGCGATCTCCCGCGCGGATCATGTTGAACCGGCCGATGGCCTCGCCGACTTTGTGCAGCAGTGTTTTTTCGAGTGACACGTACCCTGATTATACGGGGCGCTTTGAGTGAATTTCTTGGAGGCTCCACACCCGCAGCGGATCGCGCAGGCGAGACTCCATGGCCTGGGCCGCCGCCTTCGCGCCGCTCAACGTTGTGATGCAAGGCACACGGTAGAAGACTGCGCTGCGGCGGATGGCCTGCTCATCGCTGAATGAGTGGCCGCCGGCGGCCGTGTAGATCACCAATTGCACCTGGCCCGCCTTGACCAGATCCACTGCATTCGGTCGGCCCTCGTTCACCTTGAAAACAGTCTTGCAGGGCAACCCGGCGGCGGCGATGGCGGCGGCGGTGCCGCGCGTGGCGGCCAGGTTGAAACCGAGTTCATGGAACTTGCGCGCTAGCAGGATCGCTTCGTTCTTATCGCGCGAATTCACGCTGAGAAAGACCGTTCCGTTCTTTGGCAGCGGCGTGCCGGCACTAAATTGCGCTTTTGCAAACGCCTCGCCGAAATTCGCGCCCACGCCCATCACTTCGCCGGTGGAGCGCATTTCCGGCCCCAGCGCCGGATCGACGCCCGGAAATTTATTGAACGGGAAGACGGGCGACTTGACGAAGAACTGCGGCACAGGCAGCACACCCGAGGTTTGCCCGTGGGTGAGGTGCGCCAGCTCAGGGAGCTTCTTGCCCAGCATCAACCCCACCGCTACTTTCGGCAGCGGAATGCCGGTGGCTTTTGAGACATACGGCACCGTGCGGGATGCGCGCGGGTTCACTTCCAGCACGTACACTTCGCCGTCCTTGATCGCGTACTGAATGTTCATCAGCCCGATCACCTTGAGCGCGCGGGCCAGCTTCTCGGTGCACTCGCGGATGGTGGCCAGTTGCTTCTCGCCGATTGAGAAGGGCGGCAGCACGCACGAGCTGTCGCCCGAGTGCACCCCCGCTTCCTCGATGTGCTCCATGATGCCGGCGATCAGCACATTCTCGCCGTCGCTCAGCGCGTCCACATCCACTTCAGTGGCGTCTTCGAGGAACCGGTCAATCAGAATCGGGCGGTCCTGCGAGAACACGACGGCCTCACGCATGTAGCGCCGCACCGTTTCTTCGTTATAGGCAATCACCATCGCGCGCCCGCCCAGCACGTAACTGGGCCGCACCAGCACAGGGAACCCGATGCGGTGCGCCACTTCGAGCGCTTCTCCCAGGCTCGTCGCCGAGCCGTTGGGCGGTGACGGAATCTTGAGGTCGTCCAGGAGCTTGCCGAACAGCTTGCGGTCTTCGGCAAGATCGATGTTCGCCGGGTCCGTGCCGATGATCGGCACGCCCGCGCGCTTGAGCGGCAGCGCGAGATTCAGCGGCGTCTGCCCGCCAAACTGCACGATCACGCCCGTGGGCTTCTCGCGGTCGACGATGTTCAGCACCTCTTCATAGGTGAGCGGTTCAAAGTACAACCGGTCTGAGGTGTCATAGTCGGTGGAGACCGTCTCCGGGTTGCAGTTCACCATGATCGACTCCACGCCAAACTGCTGCAGCGCAAACGACGCGTGGCAACAGGCGTAGTCAAACTCAATGCCCTGCCCGATGCGGTTGGGCCCGCTGCCGAGAATCATCACCTTCGGCTTGTCGGTGGGTTCGGCCTCGCACTCCGATTCATAGCTCGAATACAGGTACGGCGTGAAGCTTTCAAACTCCGCCGCGCATGTATCCACGCGATTGAACACGGCAATCACGCCCAGTTCCTTGCGGCGCGCACGCACTTCATCCACGGTCTTGTTCCAGGAGCGCGCCATAAAGGCATCGGAGATGCCCGCGCGCTTGGCGGCGCGGAACGAGTCCTTATCCATCGACTCAAATGTGCACGCCTTCAGCGCCTGCTCCTGATCGACGAGGTCTTTCAGTTGCTTGAGGAACCACGGGTCAATCGACGTCAGTTCGTGGATTTGCTCCACCGTGTAGCCGCGCTCAAGCGCAAAGCGCACATACTGCAACCGTTCCGGATTCGGCGTGATGAGGCGATTCGGAATGAGCGCTTCGTCATAAACCTCGGCGCTCGCCGCCTTGCCGGTTTCCAGACTCCGCAGCGCTTTTGACAGCGCCTGCTGGAACGTGCGCCCGATGGACATCACCTCGCCCACCGACTTCATCTGCGTGCCCAGCACCGGCTCTGCCCCGGGGAACTTCTCGAACTGCCAGCGCGGGATCTTCACCACCACATAGTCAAGCGTCGGCTCAAAACACGCCGGCGTTTTCCGGGTGATATCGTTTTTCAGTTCGTCCAGCCGGTAGCCCACCGCCAGGCGCGCGGCGATCTTGGCAATGGGAAAGCCGGTGGCCTTCGAAGCCAGCGCCGAACTCCGCGACACGCGCGGGTTCATTTCAATGATCACCAGGCGTCCGTCTTTCGGATTGAGCCCGAACTGCACGTTCGATCCGCCGGTATCGACGCCGATCTCGCGCAGACACGCGAGCGCGCCATCGCGCATCATCTGATACTCGCGGTCGGTAAGAGTCTGCACGGGCGCCACGGTGATGGAGTCGCCCGTATGCACGCCCATCGCATCGAAGTTCTCGATCGAGCAGATAATGATGCAGTTGTCGGCCAGGTCGCGCACCACTTCGAGTTCGTACTCTTTCCAGCCGAGCACGCTTTCTTCGATCAGCACCTCGCCCACGGGCGAAAGATCGAGGCCGCGCTGCAAAATCTCTTCGAGTTCTTCGAGGTTGTAGGCAATGCCACCGCCCGAGCCGCCCAGCGTAAAGCTGGGACGCAGCACCACCGGATAGCCGTTCTTGTTGGCGAAATCGATGCCGGCCTCGACCGTGCGCACCAGTTGCGACAACGGCCCGATCAGGCCGATCTTTTTCATCGCGTCTTTGAACAGCAGCCGGTCCTCAGCCTTCTTGATCGAATCGATCTTGGCGCCCAGCAGCTCCACGCCATGCTTTTCGAGGATGCCCGCTTCGGCAAGCGCCACCGAAAGGTTCAGACCCGTTTGGCCGCCCACCGTGGAGAGCAGCGCATCGGGCCGTTCGCGCCGGATCACTTCCTCGGCATATTCAATCGTGATGGGCTCCACGTAGGTGGCGTCGGCCAACTCGGGATCGGTCATGATGGTGGCCGGATTCGAGTTGATCAGCACCACCTGATAGCCATCGGCGCGAAGCGCCTTGCAGGCCTGCGTCCCCGAATAATCGAACTCGCACGCCTGGCCGATGACGATCGGTCCGGAGCCGACGATGAGGATTTTTTTGATGTCAGTACGCTTGGGCATCAGCGGCTAGCTCTTCGATTCCTTCATCAGCTTTGCGAAGTCCTCAAATAGGTACTGTGAGTCGTGCGGCCCGGGCGCGGCCTCCGGGTGATACTGCACGCAGAACGTCGGATGGCTCTTGTGCCGGAAGCCTTCGAGCGTCTGGTCATTGAGATTGATGTGCGTCAATTCGATGTCGGCCGACGGGAGCGAATCCGGATCCACCGCAAAGCCGTGGTTCTGCGACGTGATCTCCACCTTGTTGGTGCGGTAATTCAGCACCGGGTGATTGGCGCCGCGGTGCCCGAACTTCAATTTGTACGTGCGGCCGCCCATCGCCAGCCCCAGCAGCTGATGACCGAGGCAAATGCCAAACAGCGGCACCCGGCCTGAAAGCGCGCGCACCTGCCGGGCCTGCGCCTCGAGCGGCTCCGGGTCGCCCGGGCCGTTTGACAGGAACACTCCGTCCGGCCTCAGCGCCAGCACCTCTTCGGCAGTCGTGCCGGCGGGTACCACGGTCACGTGCGCGCCCACCTGCACCAGGCACCGCAGAATGTTGCGCTTGATGCCGAAGTCAAAGGCCACCACCCGGAACTGCAGCGGCGCTGCGTCTTCAACCAAATCCGATGGCGAACAAGCTTTCACCGATTCGGCCCATTCATAGCGCGACGGCGTGGAGACGCGCGTCGCCAGATCGAGCCCGGCCATGGACGGCGCAGACCGCGCCCGTTCCACCAACTCCTTCGGATCGCCGCCGGCGCCGGAAATCGCGCCGCGCAGCACGCCGCCGTTGCGCAGTTTGCGCACAAGTTGGCGCGTGTCGATGCCGGAGGCAATCGGCACGCCCGCCTGCGCGAGGAAGTGCTCGGCGGCAAGGTCAGACCGCCAGTTGCTCACCACCGGCGAAAAATCGCGCACCACCAACCCCTCAATGTAGGGGCGGGCCGACTCCTTGTCGTCGATGTTCGATCCGTAGTTGCCGACCTGCGGATTGGTCAGCACCACAATCTGACCCGAATACGAAGGATCGGTGAAAATTTCCTGGTAGCCGGTGATGGAGGTATTGAAAACCACCTCGCCCGTTCTGACTTCTCGCGCACCAAAACTGGCGCCCTCGAAGACCGTGCCGTCTTCTAGGGCGAGGATCGATTTCTCCAAGTTCTCGGGTGCTCCTAGGGCTGACTAGCGGGGAAGGTTTAACTTCCCATTGGAACACGCAAGGGACCCGGAATTCAACCGTCGATGGAGATGGGCATCCGGCCGAGTACGCGGCGACCCATGGCAATAGTCACTTCCGCGGGCCCGGGCGGCGCGGCCTCAGGCAACCGGAAGTTGAGTTCGTGGCTGGGCAGATGCGGATTTATGCAGAAATGTTCCAGGTCAAGCCCCGCCGCCGCGCCGCCCGGCCAACTCACCTGCGCGGTGAGTGCGCCTGGCTCGGCCACTTCTTCCAGCGTGGCTTTTACCGACCCCGTAACAATGCGCCGGCCCGACAGCAGATCGATGCCGTCTGACAGAGCGAGAATCCGCGGCACCAGCGGCCCGGGCCGCATGAGGCGCACGATGGACTGCGCCACCGGCTCGCCATCCAGCGTCAACACCACGGTCTTCACGCCCGAGCCGAGCCCTTCGGGCAAATGCAGATTCAGTTGATAGAGCCCGTCCCGTTCGCGCGCGCCCAGATAGGTAAGAAACGCCGGGCGTCCGTCCACCAGCACGCTCAGCCGTAGCAGATCTTCCCCGCCCTCCAGCCCCGCCACCCACAACGACAGGGCGGCAAAGCGGCCGCGCACCGGCGCCACCGGTTCAGACGAGTTGGCGTTGGTGATGCGATGAATCACGGCCGGGCCGGACGCCGCCGCTACCGCCGGACGCCGCAGCGTCGTCCACATATACTGCGTGCCGGAACCCTCCAGCGCCAGCAACTGCAATCCATGCTCGCGCGCCACGGCATGCACTTCCCCGGGCGCAATCCGCACTCCGGCCCACGTGTCGTATGTCTTGGCCGACGCCGGCAGCCCATTCAACTGGCACCGGATCAACCCGCCCGGTTTCAGCACCCGCGCGGCCTCGGCCAGGTACCCCGACACCACGTCACGCGACGGGATGTGCTGAAACACCGCGTAGGAGTAGATGAAATCGAATGACGCATCGGCAAAAGCCGCCAGGTCCGAATTCGGCGTGGGCCGTACATGCGCATGCGGAATCGAAGCGAGGTTGCGCGCGGCGCGGGCCACCATTTCGTCCGACACATCCACGCCATGGATCTCGCCGAAGTGGACCGACATCGGCTTCATCAGCCGGCCCGGACCGCAGCCGATTTCCACCGCCCGCCGCGCGCGCCGGTTCCCTGGCCCAAGCCGCGCCAACTCTCGCTCGAACCCCAGCACCTGCTCGCGCGCCGTGTCGAAAAACTCGTCGTCAGACTGCTGCCGCCGCCCAAACGCCACGTAGTAGTGTGCGTCTTCCAACGCGCGCCGGTTCCAGTCCTCGCGCATCCGCCGGCGCACATCGTCCAGTTCGGCCATGCCTCAGTTTACTGATCCGCGCACTTGTTGTTCTTCATTGTGCTTTGCACCAGCGTCAAAATGGACGCCGCCAGCACGCACCGGGTGGACATTTTGAACCCGGAGATTTCGTTGTCCTCAATCGTGATGTTGGTGGCGGGCGAAGTGCGTTCGCCTTTCACGCCCAGGAAAATGCCGGCTTCGGTTAACTGCGGCTCGTTGGCCAGCGGGTTGCATGGCTGGTTCGGCAAGCCTTCGTTGCAGTGGGCCTTGTTCAGGTTCAGCAGTTTATTGCGCAGAATCTTGTGATTCTTCCCAATCACGAAAATGCCCCCAAACCGCGTGCCGTCAAAAACGTTGTCGCGGATGCTGATTAACTGCGACTCCATTTCCTGATTGGCGTTGTTTATCACCAGCGCATAGTGGCCGTGCGGATAATCGGCCGCCGGACCGCGATTGATGCAGACGTTCTCGCTCACCTCGCCGTCGTGAAAACCGTCCAGGTCAAAACACTTGCCGTTCACGTTTTCAAAGCGGTTCTTCGTATAAACCGCTTCGTCAACCTTGCCGGCCGTGTCCACGCCCACAGGCGTACCACCGCCTTCAACGTCCACCAAATTGAACGGATAGCCGATGAACTTGCCCGTGTTGTTCTCCACGCGCACGCGGTTGGCGTGGCCCACTTGAATCGCATCGCGGCCGATCAACTCAAAGGTGTTTCCGGCAATCACGCCGCGGAAGTTGCGTTGAGAAAGATAGGTGGAGTGGGTCCAGACCCCGTTGCCCAGCACTTTGCGGAACGTCGAGTCGCGTACTTCGAAATCGTCGGTACCTTCTTCCAGCAGTACGCCGCCGGTGGTGTTGTTGCGGCCGCGCGTGTTGTGGCTACCCGATTCCTCCACCGTGATCTTCGAGATTTTGATCTTCTTCACGCGGCTGGCGATGACGGCAAATCCGGCCACTTCACTCATGGAGATGTTCGAAATATCAATATCCTTCGACTCGTCAATCAAAATCCCGCTGCCCGGAAAATGGCTCAGCAGCGCCGTCGAGGCAGGCGGCAGATCCGTGGGCCGCTCCAGGGCCGTGCGCGCGCCTTCAATACGGAAGTTGCGCAGCTTGATGCGCGAAGCGTTCTGAATCATCAGGATGGCGCGGCCGTTGAACATCGGCCCCGCACGTAGTACTGAACCATTCCCGCCCACGATCTCGAGCCCGTCCGAGTTCGGCGGTACCTTCAATTCCCTGGCGAGTTCGGTCACTCCATCCGGTAGAGTCACCACGCCTTTGCCCTTCGTTAATTGTCTTTGCAGCGCCGATTCGGGAGACCCGCAGCCGGCCATTACCGCTGCCGCCAAGGAAGTCACCAGGATCAGCCAACGCCCTGATTGGTGATCGTTCATGTGTAACGTTATTCTAGCCTTAGATGGCAATTGAGTTCAGAGACGTATCGGACGCTGCGGTGCGAAACTTGACGGCAGGTGTGCCCGACGGTGTGATCGTGGGGTTGATTGGTGACGACCCGGCCGCCTTGAGCGCCGTGGGCCGCCTCGCTACGGGCGTGGATTTTCCCACCGGCGGCGAGGTGTTGTCGAGCGAACCGCGGCGCTACCTCGGCCCGCTGGACGCGCTGCAGTTGGCGCCGGCCGGTACCGTCGTACTAGACCAAACGTTGGCCCGCCAAGGCGCCGTGGTCCGTGCCCGCGCGCGCGAAGGCCTGGAACGTCTGCGCCGCGCCGGAGCGTCCATCCTGATTGCCTCGCAGGAGCCGGAACTACTCACCGGCCTGTGCGACGAGGTGTGGTGGATCGACGCTGGCCGGATTGCCGCGCGCGGTGCCGCGGCCGAAGTGCTTGAGGCCTATGCGCGCCATGCCGCCACGCGCATTCGCGAGTGGGGCGCGGCAGTGGCGGCGCAATCCCAGCCGCTGCTGGCGCTCTCGTTGCGCCGCGGCGACGGGCGTGCGGAGATCGTTGCCGTCGAAACGCTGGGAGCGTCCGGCCAGCCTACCTCGGTATGGCAGAGCGGCGAACCCGCCGCCATTTGCATCACGGTGCGTTTTGCCGAAGCCGTGGACAATCCCGTGGTGGGCATCATGATCCGCACCCGCGTGGGCTTTGAAGTGTACGGCACCAACACAGAGCTCGAAAAACTCGCGCTCGGCCCCGTGCCCGCTGGCGAAACCCGCCGCGTGCGCTTTGACTTCGCCTGTCACCTTTGCCCGCAAGACTACACCCTGACCGCCGCCTCGCACGACCCCGACGGCGTCTGGCACGACTGGATGGAAGACGCCGTCGCCTTCACCGTGGCCGATTCGCGCTACACAGCGGGCGTGGCGAATCTCCGCGCGCGGGCCAGCGTCGAGTAACGCAAACCACGCCTTCAACCCGCGTGGAAACTCCACGCTCTCGCGCATCAACGGCAGATCCATCTCCACGAAGAAATTCTTCACGCCCGCGCGGCGCGACGCCGTAAACAACCGCTTCCAGTCCACCGAGCATTTGCCGATCGCAACCATCCCTTTCGTAGCCGGATCGTAGTCTTGCAGATGGAGCGACACCATGCGGCCCGGGTACTTTTCCAGTTGCGCAACCGGGTCCACGCCATCGCTCACCACCCACGTCTGAAACTGCATGCGCACCAGTTTGGCGTCGAGTTCCTTCATCAACCGGTCGTAGATCACCTCGCCATCGGCAACCGTGAACTCGACGTTGTGGTTGTGGAAAGCCGCCGTCCACCCGGCTTTTTGAATCTGCTCGGCGGCTCGATTGAGATCCTGCCCCGCGCGAGCCCACTCGGCCAACGGCGCATTGCGCAGCCCAAACGAAGCTAGCATCGTTTGTTTTAAGCCCAGCTCCTTCGCGTAGGCAATCGTCCCGCCGATCGCCTCGGGCTTGAACTCGCGCACCTGAAAGTGGCAGCTCTCACAAACCAGTCCCGCTGCACGGATGCGGCCGCGAATCTCGGCGGGCTTGGAACTTAGCAGCGCGCCGAAGCCGCTCTTTGCGTACCCGGGCGGCGAGCACAACTCAATGGTGCGGAATCCCGCCGCGGCCAGATCGCGCAGCGCCGTGTCGAAGTCCTTACCGATGGCCTCGCGCACCGGGTGCGTCTGGCAGCCGATCGGCAATCCCAGCGGCGCGCCGGCCGCCGCTCCGGCACCGGCGCACATCGCTGCCAACGCGTCACGGCGGCTTAACATGGTTCGCACTCCCCGGCACAATCCGCGTCAGATCTTCGCCGGAAATCGAGGCGCACCACATCTTCTCAATATGCTCCACCACCAACTCCGTACCGCGCGCGTGACTCACAAACGGCCGCGTGCGCGGGTCGTACATGGCGTCGGTCAGATCGCGCGCCAGTACAACATTGAAGTCCAGCCGCGTCATCTGGCGCGTCGCAAAGCCCCGGTTCAGAATGCAGATATTCGTGTGCACGCCCATCAGCACGATGTTCTCGATTCCTTCCAGTTTGCAGAAATTGTAGACCTCCTGACCGCTCTCGCTCACGCCGTCGGAGCCCACGATATCGATCGCCGGATGCTCACGCTTCCACGGCCACGGCGGCCCCTTCTCCGCGCTCGGCACCGGATCGTCGCACCCGCCCGCCGAGTCGTCAATCGGGAAGTTGCGTTCCTCATCCGGCACGCGCGGGCAACGGTTGATGATGGGAAACGGCGAAGCCGCCATCGGCGCGGCCTGCATGCGCCGCCGCCACGGCGTGCCTTCGTAGAACTTCATCGTGTCGCTCGGCGAGTGGATGATCATCGCGCCATGGCTACGCGCGGCGCTCACCACTTCGTTCATCCGCGGGGCCATCGCCGCCACGCGCTGCGCCGAAAGCGCACAGGTATGCGCGTCCCACATATCGCAGATGACAATCGCGGTCTTCGCCACCGGCCAGCGCAGCGTTTGCTCGCTCGCCACGCCCGCCGAGTTGCGGCGCCGCGCGCGCAGGCTCAACAGGCCCGGCACTTTCGGCCGGTTGGGCAACGGCGGCGCCTGCGCATAAGCGGCGCCAAGCAGCAGCGCCCCGGGAATTGCGTGTAGAAACGACCGTCGGCCAGCCAAGCTCATGCCGAGACACTGTCAGAATCCCGCAGGGGATTAACCGGGATTTCCGTTTGGGTTTCCCGGAATCCAACAGTCTACACCCGACGTCTCACTCCCGTGCCGGAGTTGATCAGAATCCCCATTCCGAGGGCGGGCCAGTGCCTTGCCGATGGCTTCTTTGGACCATCGCACAAAAACGAAAACCGA
>Ga0194119_10006676_pt1 | contig 16645 bp, 14 predicted proteins | sample TA2MahC100mmetaG_FD_148620 | JGI IMG/M metagenome (GOLD analysis project Ga0194119, IMG submission 148620) | Freshwater microbial communities from Lake Tanganyika, Tanzania - TA2015018 Mahale Deep Cast 100m | ecosystem: Environmental > Aquatic > Freshwater > Lake | place: Tanzania: Lake... | reverse complement strand
GAGGCCTGGAACGGGTTGGGACCCTGAGTAAAATTCTGGCCGAAATTGAGGTTGCCGCTGGCGCGCGTGTTCTGCAACTGGTTGATGAAGTAGGTGCGGAAATCCGCGCCAACCTTCAGCGAGTGTTTGCCGGCGATCTTGGTCAGCGAGGACTGCACGGAATGACCGAGTTGCGTCGAAAAGTTTTGCACGCCGTTCCCGATGCCCGACATGCCTCCGATGCTTGTCGGCGGGATGGCCCGCACCTGCTGCGCATCCCGGAAGCTGGCCGCAATGCCGATCGACGTCACATCGAAGCCATCGCTCCACGCCTGGCGCGTTCCGAACATTCGCGAGAGGCCATAGTTCAGGCTGAATATCAGCGATGGGCTGATAGTGTAGGTATCTTGCAGGGTAAAGGAGTGGCGGCGCTGGGTTAACGGAGGGTTGGTCGGGTTGCCCAGATTCGCGAAATAGTTCGGCTCGCCCACAAACGGATATTGGATGGAGTAGCGGCCAAAGATCTTGTGGCGGTCACTGAGATTGTGATCCAGGCGCGCGTCGCCGGAATCCGTTACGTTCCTGCGCGATGCGCCAATATCCAGATTGCCGGCGATTCTGGAATTCGTGGGCGACGGGTAATACTGCCCCAACGCCCGGGAAGTGGCGGCGATGCGCGGCGAAGGCACGACATTTCCTGGAAACGGCGAACGGGTGAAGTTTCCGGGCGTCACCTCCCGCAGGGTGGCCGGATCGTAGACGACAATCAGTGCGCCGGCGCCATTCCGGGTCGCAGAGAAGTCGCCATTCCGTTCCAGCGTCGAAGGTACGGTGAACGCTGAGGTCGCTAGTTGCGACTCTCGAAAACCCTCATAGTCCATGAAGAAAAACGTGCGGTCCTTGCCGTTGTACAACTTCGGCAGAACCACCGGCCCGCCGAGGGTAAATCCGTATTGATTGCGGCGGAGTGCGCCCAGTGGCACGCCGGCCCGATTGGCAAAGAAGCTGTTCGCGTCCATTTTGGAATTGCGAAGGAACTCATAGAGGGTGCCGTGGAACTGGTTGGTGCCGGCCTTGGTCACTACGCTGATCACACCGCCGTTAAAGCGGCCGAATTCTGCGGAAAGGGCGTTGGTTTCGACTTTAAACTCGCTCACCGCGTCGACGCTCGGCGTGTAGATCAGAAAGCTGTTGCGCGGGCCGTTTCGCGGCGTCGTGTTCGGCATTCCGTCGACGGTCACTTCGCTGGTAAAGTTGGACGCGCCGTTGATTGACGGGACGCTGCCACCCAGGTGCACGAACCCGGCCGATGGCGTAGGCAGGACGCCCGGGGCCAGAGCGGCGAGGGAGAATGGCTCGCGCCCGTTCAGTGGCAGTTCGATGATTCGCCGATTTTCGATCACTTGACCGAGGGTTGCGTTGGTCGTGTTCACGAGCGGCGCGGACGCCTCGACGGTGACCCGGTCCGTGGCCGTGCCGACTTCAAGCATAAGGTCCAACGAAACCCGGTCACTCACCTGCAGCAGGACGCCGTCCCGCGTCAGCGGTTTGAAACCGTTCTTCATTACTTCCATGCGATACGTTCCGGGCGGAAGGAGAGGAAACGAGTAGATTCCGCTGTTCGAGGTGGAGAACTTACGGGCAATATTGGTCCCCAAATTCACGATCGATACCTCCGCCCCCGGCACAGCGGCGCCCGAGGCGTCGGAGATGAGTCCCTGGAGTGTCGCCGTCGAAGACTGCGACCAAACGCTGGTGATTGCGAGAAAAAAGACACGGAGCATATCTGATGTATCAGCAAATATACAGAAGCCAGACGGGCGTGTCAAGCCGACTTCGCTAAACTGATGTATCAGTGAAACCGGCCCGCAACCCGCAAAGCTTGTCCGAAATGGTGTACCAGAACCTACGGATCCGAATTCTTTCCGGCGAACTGCCGCTGGGCGCGTCGCTGTCCCGGCGTCAACTGGCCAACGATTTCAACGTGAGCATCGTTCCGGTCGGTGAGGCGCTTCAACTGCTGGAGTCGGAAGAGTTGGTCGAGAGCCGGCCGAGGGTAGGCACTCGAGTTCGAATTCCGGATTCCGACGATGTTCGCGGTTACTATGTCGTCCGGGAGGCTCTGGAAACGCACTCGGCGCGATTGTTCGCTGAAAAGGCCAGCCGGTCGGAGCGCCAGGAGATTGTGACTCTAGCGGCCTGGTTGGACGACGCCTATGGAAAGGCCGCCCGCCAGCTACTTTCTACTGGCGAGATCTTCGAACTGCACCAACGCCACATGCGTTTTCACATGCGGGTCGCCGAGTGCACTGGCTACCGGGCGCTGCGACAGGCGATGGAAAGGAACCACGTCCTGACACTCAATTGGCTCTACGACACCGCGGCTGACTGGCACCAGCTTCCGGAACGCTTCCATGCTTCACTGGCAGGTGAACTCATATGCGGCGATCCGCTTCGAGCCAGCGAGGCCATGCGCCAACACGTGACCTACGGGCGAGAAGAACTGTTGGAAAAGCTGGATCACCGGCTGCGGCGAATGGCCACGGCCACTCCCTAAAGCGAGATCCGCGCTCCGCCCCTGGCGCGCGATTCGTTCATGGTCAAGGCCAGTGCCACGCCCATCGCCGATTCGACCGGAGAGCACGTCTCCGGCTTTTTATTTTGGTTCACGCAATCGGCAAAATACTGAATCTCGGCAGCGTAGCCGTCCACCTCGTCCAGGGTCAGCTCCTCCGCCTCGCCGTTTGCCCGGTAGAGCTTCGGCGGACGGTTATCGGTGGAATAGTCCAGCGTGCCGCCCTCCGCATTCACCGTGTATTCCATCGAGAAAGGATAGGCCTTCGGGTGATGCCAACCGCCGCTGACGATCACGGAACCGATATCGGCGTAGTGAAAGTTGGCGGTAACGATGTCGAGCCCGGCGTTCAAATTCTCGTAGCCGGTGGCGGTGACGGCGGCCGGCTTTCCGAACAGGTGGTAGACCATGTCTACGTCGTGAATCAGCAGGTCAAACACACCGCCGCCGCTTTTGTCCGATTCCTTCAACCATTTGCTCCAAGCGGGCGCCGCACAGCGCCGGCGGAACAGGGCGGAACGGACCGGACCCAGCGTGCCGGACTGCAGCTCCCGCCGCAGCGCCGTATAGGCGGGGAAGAACCGTAGAACCTGCGCCACCATCAGGACAACGCGCGCCTTTTCGGCCGCCTCAATCATCTCCGCGCATTCGGTCACCGTCAGGGCCATCGGCTTTTCCACCAGCACGTGCTTGCCCGCCAGCATGGCCGCCAACGCCAATGGCTTGTGCAGATCTGTGGGAACGCACAGGTCCACGGCGTCGACGTTTGGATCAGCGAACGCCTCGGCGGGTGTCGAGTATTGCGCCACCTGCGAGAAATCCAGCTTCTCGCCTGGTCCGCCGAGATTCCCCTGGATGTCGCTAAGATCGCCGGACCGTCGTTTCGGGTCCGCCGAAACCACAGCCGCCAACGTGGCGCCTTTCACCTCCTTGAGCCCCTTTAGGTGGGTGCTCCCCATGAATCCAAGTCCGACGACGGCGATGCGCATAACCATCCATTATTGGTCGGCAACGGCGCCATCGGCAAACTTGTACTCCGGGCGCTTCACCGGTTTGTAGGGATGCGCGGCGGCAACCTTTTCGTCGAACTCGCAGCCCAGACCGGGTTTGGAGGGGAGATCGGCGAAACCGTTCTTGTGCTCTACGCGCGCGCCGCCGAACAGGTCCAGCAGCCAGGCATCGTCTTTGATGGTGAACTCCTGAATCGTGCAGGCGGGCGTGGTGGCGTCGACGTGAAGCGACGCCAGGGTCGATACCAGGCTCTGTGGATTATGCGGCGCCATCTCGATGCGATAGGCCTCGGCGATCGTCCCGATCTTTTTCATTTCCAGGATGCCGCCGGCGTGGCAGACATCCGGCTGGACGAAGTCCACCAGATGCCGCGAACACATTTCGGTGAAGGCGTATTTGGTGAAGTGGCGCTCACCGGTCGCCAGAGGTACTTTCGTTTTTGCGCGCAGATGCGCCAATTCTCCGAGGTCCTCCAGTTGCGTCGCCTCCTCCACGAAGAACGGGCGCAAGGGCTCGATGGCGGTGCAGAATTGCACGGCCATGGTTGTCGTCAGCCGGCCGTGCGGATCCAGGCAGATGTCGAACTCCTCGCCCACCGTTTTGCGCACCGCCTCCATCTTCCGTACGCCGTCCCGCACGGAACCGAACGCGTCGATCACGCCGTTCTTCGGACTGAGAAATCCGGACTTCGCCGCGGTGAATCCGAGCGACTTCGCGCGCAGATAGTCCTCCGGCCTGTCTCCGACGTCCAGGTACAGGCGCACCCGCTCGCGCGCCGCGCCGCCCAGTAGTTTGTAGACCGGCACTCCCAGCGCCTTGCCAACGATGTCCCAAAGCGCGATCTCGATCGCGGAGATGGCGGAGTTCAAAATCGGCCCGCCACGCCAACGAGGCACGCGGTACAAAGACTGCCAGATGCCCTCGATGTCCGATGGATCGCGCCCGATCAAAAGGCGCTCATTGTCCATAATGGCGGCGGAGAGCGTCGCCTCCTTCGACGTAATGGACCCTTCACCGAGGCCGGTAAGGCCTTGATCGGTGTAGACCTTGCAAAACGCCCAATTCACGCTGCCGACGTTTACGATGAACGTCTTTAGGCCTGTGATCTTCAGATGGAGAGGTTTGGTCTTCTCGTGCGCCGTCTGGGCGAAAGCGAGGGCGGGCAAGGTTTGTAAGAAGTTCCGGCGCAGCATGACGGCGTCATTGTATCGCCTTACCATGTAGAAATGAGTTTCCTAGACAACCTGGAAAACGCGCTCAATCAGATGGAGCGAGGCAACGACAAGGAGGCGGAGCGCGCAGACCGGGAACGCCGTCTCATCGAACTCGAGGCGGCCAAGGCCGTGGCCCCGCTGGCCGAACAGCTAAAGCGAAGCCCGTTTACCGACGCGCTCCTCACCGAATGCATGAAGCTTGGGCACGCGCTGCGGCTGCGGATTGGTCCGGCGTGGATCGGCTCAAACCTTCGGCTGGAGGCTCGCGAAAAACGCCTGGAGCTGCAGCCCACGCCGGAAGGAATCGTTGCCGTCTATAGCGTGGATGGCGCCGAGACACGGCGGGAGGCCGTGGATCTTTCGGGCGACGGAGCGGAGTTGGCCCGGGACTGGCTGCGGTAGTCCAATGCCCCGCGGCCCGCGATACACTATCACCCAAATGCCTACCAATCCGCGCCGCTCTTTCCTCGTCACGGCCGCCACCGCTGCCGCTTCTTCCAGTTGGGCGCAAGCGAGCGATCGCTTGCGCGTTGCGATCGTCGGCCTTGGCGGCCGCGGCACCGCACACATTAAGGAAATTCTGCCGGGCAGTAACGTCGAGGTCGCGGCGCTGGTGGAGGTGGACGGTGCGCGAGCCGAGGCCGCGTCGCAGGTCGTTTTCGAGCGGTCCGGTAAGCGTCCCGTCATCTACTCCGACATGCGCCAGGCGTTCAACGATACGTCGATCGACGCCGTAACGGTGGCGACAACGAATCATTGGCACACGCTCACGGCAATCTGGGCGATGCAGGCAGGCAAAGATGTGTACGTTGAAAAGCCGGTCTCCCACAATATTTTCGAGGGGATCAAACTCGTCGAGACGGCGCGCAAGTACAACCGCGTTGCCGCCGGCGGCACACAGCGGCGTTGGTGGGGCCGATTCCGGAAAGCGATCGAGATCATTCACTCCGGCGCTCTCGGCGACATCTATCAGAGCAACTTCGTTTTCCCGGGAAACCGCGACTCCATCGGGTTCAAGCCAATACAGAAACCGCCGGCGAATCTGAATTGGGACCTGTGGCTGGGCCCGGCTCCAATGCAGGACTATCACGCCAATCTGGTGCACTACAACTGGCACTGGTTTTGGGACTTCGGTAACGGCGAGCTGGGCAACAACGGCATCCACTTGGTCGACATCAATCGCTGGGCCATGCGGAAACGTCTACCTGTAAAAGTGCATTCCACGGGCGGCCGCTTCGGGTACAAGGATCAGGCACAGACGCCGAATACGCAGAACGTTACCTGGACCTTTGACGATGGGTCGCACATTGTCGGCCAGTTGCGCGGGCTCTACACGGCGGAACCGATGTCCTGGGATTTCTACGGCACCAAAGGTCACATGCATATGATGTCGGACGGGAAGTTCTCCATCCGCATGGGCCGCAACAAGCAAGCCGAGCCGGACGTGGAGTCGCCCGCGAACCTCGACCACTTCGCGAATTTCGCCGATGCGGTTCGCGCTCGCAATCCGAAACTTCTCCACGCCGAAATCGAAGAGACGGCGCTGTCGACGGCACTCTGCCATCTCGGCAATATCTCGTACCGCCTGAAACGGGAACTGGCTTTCGATCCGGCGAAGATGCGCTTCAATAATGACGCCGAGGCGAACGCGATGCTCTCGCGCAAGTACCGGGCTCCCTACATCGTGCCCGAGCGGGTGTGAGCTACATCCTAACGACTTGAAACGCGAAGCGCTCCGGCGGTAGCGCGGAGACGGGGTCCGGTGTCATGCTCGCCCAGGCTTGATAGGCCGAGGCGGCGACGCTCTGGTGCAAATACATAAGGAACTGGTCGGTGCAGCAGGCCAACGGCGGCAGGTGCCGGAACGCCAGCCGCAGTCCCAGGGCCTGATTCAACTGCACGTCTCCGAAATCGACGTGCTTGTCCTGAAGCAGCGCAACGAAACTGGTCCTGCCGGCGTGCGGCCATACGTCCGGGCGCAGCAATCCGCGTAGAGCGGCCGACATCTCGAAGGTGGTCTCGCACTGGCGAATCCACTCGAGCACGGCGTCGCCCCAGCGCCATTGGGCGCGCAGCCCCAGGTACTGCTCGCTGAACTGAACAGCCAGGTCGTAACGGCGGCGATCCAGTTCGGCGTCTTCGACGGTTCCGAACGGAATCAGCGCGTCCGTCTCCACCAGTTCGGCCGCCATGTTCATCACCTTTTCAAGGCGCCGTGCCGGCGGCGGTCCATCGGCGATCAACAAGGGAGGCAGCTCATGCGTCTGGTCGCCGCCAATCTCTACGAATTTTCGAGTTCCGACGATGTCCATGGAACACCTCGCGCTTAACATATCGGTGCTACGCGGAGAAGCTTTAGGGCCTCTGCTTACAAGACGCGAAGGGCGGTTGAAAGTTCCATCAGCTATTCTGAACGTTATGACTCGCCGCGTTTTCGTGGCCTCATCGATCTACGCAATGAACGCAGCCGAACCCGCCACGCCGCCCATCGCGGCCCGCAAACCGAAATCCATCACGCTCCACAACGAGACCCGCATCGACGATTACTTCTGGCTTCGTGAGAAATCGAATCCAGAGGTGCTGCAGTATCTGCAGTCGGAAAACAAGTACTTCGAACGCTTGATGGAGCCGGTGGCCGGGCTGAAGGACACGCTGTACCAAGAGATGATCGGACGCATCCAGGAGACCGACCTCTCGGTTCCCGAGAAGCGCGACGACTTTTACTACTACACCCGGATTGAAAAGGGCCAAAACTATCAGCTCTACTGCCGGAAGTACGAGACTCTCGACGCGAAAGAGCAGTTACTGCTGGACGGCAACGAACTGGCCAAAGGCCACGGGTACTTCCGTTTGGCGAACTTCGCCGTCAGCCCCAACCATCAGGTGCTCGCCTACTCGATCGATACTGGCGGAGACGAGGTCTACACCACGCATTTCAAGGACCTGAAGACGCAGGCCACGCTGCCGGACCAGGTTCCGAACGTCTATTACGGCACGGTCTGGGCGAACGACAACCGGACCATCTTCTACACGACGCTGGACTCGGCCAAACGCCCGTACCGCGTCTACCGCCACATTCTCGGCGAAGCCACCAGTCAGGACCAACTGGTATTCGAGGAACCAGACGAACGGTTCTACGTCGAAGTTCGAAAAACGCGCGACGATCGCTACGTTCTGATCGCCAGCGACAGCAAGATGACGTCGGAGGTTTTCTATCTCGACGCCGATACGCCTGCGGCCAAATTCGCCACCGTGGCCGGACGGCGCCATGGAATGGAGTACGCGGTTCACCATCACGATGGCCGCTTCCTGATCCTCCACAACCAGAACGCGCTGAATTTCAAACTCTCCCGCGCAACGCCAGGCGAAACCGATCCAGCCAAGTGGACCGAGTTGATCCCCCACCGGCCTGACGTTCTGCTTGAGCGGATCGATGAGTACAAGAGTTGGCTTACGGTCACTGAGCGCGAGAACGGCCTTCGAAGGATTCGAGCCCGGAAGTGGGACGGCGAGGACGATCACGTGATCGCCTTGCCGGAACCGGTCTACGCCCTCCAGCCTGCCGGCAATCCGAACTACGACGCCAAGACGATCCGGTTCACCTACCAGTCGCTGGTCACGCCGTCCTCGGTCTTCGACTACGAGCTGAGCACGCGCCAACGAACGCTGCGCAAGCAACAGCAGATTCCCAGTGGATACGACCCCACGCTCTACGCGAGTGAGCGCCTGTTTGCCACGGCTTCCGATGGCGCGAAAATTCCAATCGCGGTCGTATACAGGAAGGGTTTTCGAAAGACCGGCAAGGCGCCGGCGCTGCTCTACGCCTACGGTTCTTACGGGATCAACACGGAGGCGGCCTTCGACCCCTCCCGCCTCTCGCTGTTGGACCGCGGCTTCGTCTTCGCCATCGCTTCCATTCGCGGCGGCTCGGAGATGGGACGGAGTTGGTATGAAAACGGCAAGCTGCTCAGCAAGAAGAACACGTTCACCGATTTCATCGCCGCGGCCGAGCACCTTGTCGCTGCCAAATACACCAGCCCTTCGCGGCTCGGAATCATGGGCGGCAGCGCGGGCGGATTGCTGATGGGCGCGGTCGTGAATCTGAAACCGGAGCTCTTTCACACCGTGCTGGCGCTGGTGCCGTTCGTCGACGTATTGAACTCCATGTCCGACGCATCCCTGCCGCTGACCGTCGGCGAGTATGAAGAATGGGGCAATCCGGAGGAGAAGCCCTTCTACGAATACATCAAGTCCTATTCGCCGTACGACAATCTCGCGAAACGGAACTACCCGAACATCCTGGCCACAGGCGGTTTGAACGATCCGCGCGTGCCGTATTGGGAGCCGTCCAAATGGGTGGCGAAGCTGCGCACCTTGAATGCCGGCAAGAACCTGCTCGCGCTGAAGATCAACATGGGCGCCGGGCATTTCGGCAAATCCGGACGCTATGCCGCTCTGGAAGAGAAAGCGGAATATTACGCATTTCTGCTCATGACCATGGGAGTCACAAAATAGCAATGGAATTTTCAATTGGCGTCGACCTGGGAGGTACCAATCTCCGCGCCGCCGCGGTCAATCGCGAAGGAAAAATCCTCGAAAAGATCGCCGTGGATACGAACTTCGAAGGCGGGCGCGACGCGGTGATTGGCGACATCGTGAATGGCGTCAATGCGCTGCGGACGAAGCTCTCCGGCAATCGGCTGGCCGGCGTCGGAATCGGCGTCCCCGGTTTCATCCGGTTGAAGGAAGGGTTCATCACGAACTCGAACAATCTTCCCTATCTTGAGAACTTTCCGGTGCGCGACGCCATTGAGAAGCTGCTGGGTACGCCAATCATTCTGGAGAACGACGCCAACGCGGCCGCGCTGGGCGAGAAGTGGATGGGCGCCGGCATGCACGTGGACGATCTGGTTCTGCTGACGCTCGGCACGGGCGTCGGCGGCGGCATTATCGTGGACGGCCGCGTCCTGCACGGCATGGACGGAATGGCCGGCGAATTGGGCCACATGACCGTGGACCCGTTCGGCCCGCCATGCGGCTGCGGCAACCTGGGTTGCCTGGAAAAACTCGCCTCGGCCACCGCGGTGGAGAGCGGCGCGATGCTGATGAGCCTCTCGGCCGGCCCGCTGACGAGCCGGGAAGTGTACGAGATGGCGATGGACGGCAACGACAAAGCCAGAGCGCTGTTTCACCAGATGGGCCGGGCGCTAGGCATCGCGCTGGCCACGCTCATCAACACCTTCAACTTCCCGCTCTACCTGCTAAGCGGCGGCATGCTGCCCGCCTGGAATCTCTTCTTTCCTCCGTTGGAAGAGCAGGTGAAGCTGCGCTCCTTCACCTACCGCAACACGCGGACGCGTATTGAACAGGCGACGTTGGGCAACCAGGCCGGACTGATCGGCGCCGCCTATCTGCCGTTCCAGGCGATGGAGCTGAAATGAGCGCGTATTGGCTCGGAGTCGACATCGGCACTGGCGGCTCGCGCGCGCTGCTTGTCGACGAGCTTGGAAAGATTCGGGCTGCGCGCACCGTGGAGCATGACGGCATGCGCATGGAGAAGCCGCTATGGGCGGAGCAGCATCCCGATAACTGGTGGGCAGCCGCCCGGCAGGCGATTCGAGAGGTTCTCGCCGAATCCGGCGGAGGGGACGTGAAAGGTGTCGCGCTTTCGGGGCAGATGCATGGCCTGGTGATTCTCGACGCTGCCGGGGCGGTCATCCGTCCCAGCCTGATCTGGTGCGATCAGCGCAGCCAGGCGCAGGTGGATGCGATCAACCAAAAGGCCGGCCGGCAGAAGATCCTCGACTGCATTGCGAACCCGGTCCTCACCGGTTTCACGCTGCCGAAACTGCTGTGGGTTCGCGACAACGAACCGGCCAACTACGAGAAAGTCCGGCGCCTGCTGCTTCCCAAGGACTACATCCGCTACAAGCTCACCGGCGAGTTCGCGACCGAAGTTTCGGATGCCTCCGGTACCGCACTATTCGACGTTGTGAATCGCCGGTGGTCCTTGGAGCTCGCCGGGATTCTCGGAATCGATCCGGCCATACTGCCCACCGTCGTCGAGTCCCAGGAACAGACTGGCGTCATCTCCCAGGCGGCCGCGGAAGCCACCGGCCTTCGCGTGGGTACGCCCGTTTTCGGGGGCGGCGGCGACCAGGCGGCCAGCGCCATCGGCAACGGGATTGTCGAACCAGGCATCGTCTCGGACACCATCGGCACCTCCGGCGTCGTGTTCGCCCACATGGACAATGTAGCCTACGATCCTGCGGGCCGCGTCCATACCTTCTGCCACGCCGTGAAGAACAAATGGCACGTGATGGGGGTAACGCAAGGCGCGGGCCTCTCGCTGCAATGGTTTCGAAATCAGCTCGCGTCGAACGCGAGCTATGACAGCATCACCGCCGCGGCGGCGGAGTCGCCGGCCGGCGCGAAGGGGCTGTTCTGGTTGCCCTACCTGATGGGGGAACGTACACCGCATCTCGATTCGCAATGCCGCGCCGCCTGGATCGGTTTGACGGCCGCGCACACCAGAAACGACATGGCCCGCGCGATTCTGGAAGGCGTCTGCTACTCGCAAAAGGACTGCCTGGACATCGTGCAGAGCCTCGGCTGCGCCGTGGAGTCCGTGCGTCTGTCGGGCGGTGGCGCCAGGAGCGCTTTCTGGAAACAGCTCTTCGCCGGCGTGTTCAACAAGCGAATCGTCGTGTTGGAAACGCAGGAGGGCTCGGCTTACGGAGCGGCCCTTCTCGCCATGGCCGGCAGCGGCCATTTCGCAGGCGCCGTGCAGGCGTGCCGCGCCACGGTGCGGGAGGTCGAGACCGTGCAACCGCCCGCGGAGGCGGCGTTCTATCAGCGCGCCCACGCGGTGTACCGGTCGCTCTATCCGGCCCTTCGCGAAGCATACAAAGCGATCGATGTTCTGTGAAGTCAGCCTGCCGGTCCCGCTCGATCCTTCGTTCACCTACGAATTGCCGCTGTCGTTGCGGCACCGCGTTCAGATCGGCGCCCGGGTGGTGGTGCCGTTCGGCAAGCGAACACTCACCGGCGTCGTAATAGGCCTTCACTCGAACCCGCCGCGGAACAAAACGCGCGCCGTGGAGAAGCTTCTCGATGAAGAGCCGGTGCTCGATACAGCCCTGCTCCGCCTCGGTAAGTGGATCGCTGGATACTATTGCGCGCCGCTCGGGGAGGTGCTTCGCTCCATGGCACCAACGACGGCCGAAACCACGCGTTCCAAGATCTACGCGTTGACGGACTACGGCCGCGACGTCGTCCGGCAGTCGCTGTTCGGCGAACAGGACACAACGCCCCGGGCCCGGCTTCTTCGAATGCTGGATGCGCGTCCGCTTTCGGCAGCGTACCTGAAGACGAAGATTGAGGAAGCCGCAAAACTCCTGAAGTCACTCGAGCAGCAAAAGCTGGTGGCGATCGAAGAGGATGTCACCGCCAAGGACCCTATGCGCGCGCCCTCCGCGATGCTGCGCGTGCGGTTTGAGAAGCGGCCCGGAAACGCCAAACTTCCGAAAGCCGAGCGGGAATTGGCGGCGTTTCTCGAGTTGCATCCCGGCGAACATCCGCTGGCATCGTTGGAGGCCAGCGTGAAGGACTCCTCACGCGCGGCCCGCTCCCTGGCCAGGAAGGGGCTAGCCGCGCTTCGCGTCGTCTCCGAGTTCACGCCCGCCGCGGAGCGCCCTCCGCACCGGTTGAACGGCTCGCAGTCCGCGGCCTACGAGTCCATCAAGTCCGGACTGGACAGTGGCCAGTTTCATGCGTTCCTGCTGCAGGGCGTCACCGGCAGTGGCAAAACAGAGGTTTATCTCAGCGCTATCGACCATGCCTTGGGCCTCAATAAATCGGCCCTTCTCCTGGTACCGGAAATCGCATTAACGCCCGCCGTCGCCGGCCAGTTCCTCACGCGGTTCGGCGACCGCGTGGCGATTCTGCACTCCGCGTTCTCCGGCAACGAACGCGCCGAGCAGTGGCGCCGTATTCGCAGCGGCGAGGCCGGCGTGGTGGTGGGCACGCGCAGCGGAGTGTTCGCACCCGTCAAGAACCTGGGCCTCATCATCGTCGATGAGGAGCACGATCAGTCCTACAAGCAGCAGGAAGCGCCGCGCTACCACGGCCGGGATGTCGCCGTCGTTCGCGCCAGCGAGTTGAAGGCCTGCGTCGTGCTGGGCTCCGCGACGCCCGCACTCGAAACCCGGTACAACGTCGAGCGCGGAAAATACACGCTTCTGGAACTGCCGGACCGCGTGGAGAACCGGCCGATGCCCCAGGTGGAGCTCGTCGACATGCGGGCTGAGTTTTTGGAAACGCGGAAGCCGCATACCTTCTCGCGCCGCTTGGTAGATGCGCTCCATGAGCGGCTGGAGTCGGGCGAACAGACGATGCTCTTGCTCAACCGGCGCGGCTTCTCCAGCTTCGTCGCCTGCCGCGCCTGCGGAGAACGGGTCCCCTGCCCCAACTGCGCCGTCACGCTCACCTACCACCGGCGTGATCGACGCCTGCTGTGCCACTACTGCAACTACGCCGAGCGGGTTCCGGAGAAATGTCCCAAATGCGACAGCGAGTACCTCAACTTCGTTGGCACCGGCGCCGAGAAGGTGGAAGAGGAGTTGCACCAGGCGCTGCCGAAGGCGCGAATCGCCCGCATGGATCGCGACACGGTCACCACCAAGCGCCATTTTGAAACGATCCTACACGGGTTCCGCGACGGAAACTACGACATTCTCGTGGGAACGCAGATGATCGCCAAAGGCCACGACATTCCAAATGTCACGTTGGTTGGCATAGTCTCGGCCGACATCGGCCTGGGCCTTCCGGATTTCCGGGCTGCGGAGCGCACCTTTCAACTTTTGACCCAGGCCGCCGGACGCGCCGGGCGCGGCCTCATTCCAGGCCAGGTAATTCTCCAGACGTCGAATCCGGAGCACTACGCCGTCCGGCTCGCAGCACTCCAAGACTATCCGGCGTTCTACGAAAAGGAGATTCACTTCCGCCGGGCCATGCGCTATCCGCCTTTTGCCGCTCTGGCCAACGTTCTAGTTCGCGACGAGATGCAGGAGGAAGCGCTGCGCAAAGCGTCGGAGTTGGAAACGCTTCTGAAGCCGGAACCGAAGGAGATGCGCGTAATGGGACCGGCGCCCGCGCCGGTTCCCCGGCTCAAGAATGAGTTTCGCTATCAGTTGCTGTTGAAGTCGACCGATCGGAAGCTGCTGAACGAAACCCTGCACCGGATTCGCCGGGCGGCGGTGGAAAAAAAATGGGGGGCTACCTCCCTGGTGATTGACGTCGATCCCGTTTCTCTGTTGTAATAGCCCGCGCATGCGGACCGTCGCGCAGCCCTACCAACTCGTGGAGACGAACCTTCGTCATGCCATGGAATTCTACGCGCGCGTCACCGATTCTGGTCAGATCAAGGACCTCCCCGGCGTGGAGGCCATCAGTTGCGGGCGGAACTATCCGGTGTTCAATTCGGCGCTCCTGCGAACGCCGGCCGCCGATACAACATCTCTCGCCAAGCAAATCGCCGCCCCCACGGAATATTTCAATAGCATCGGCATGGGCTGGTCCTGCTGGCTTTGTCACGATCTGCTAGTGGGCGGATCACTGGCCGCGATGAACAGCACCTGCGCGTCGTTTGGAATGGAACAGGTCTTGACCGCCCCTGGCATGCTGGCGGAAGCTCTACGGCCTCCGGATCGCAGGCCGCCGAAGATGGAGGTTCGTGAGGTTAACGATCCTCCGTCTCGACTGATCTTCGCCCATCTGGTTTCCATTATTTTCGAACTGCCGTTCCAAATGACGCTCAACGTATATGGCCACGCGGGCATTTGGGAAAAAGAATATGCAGGATATATCGCGTTTGCCGGCGGAAAACCTATTGCAATAGTAATGCTGAATTGCGCAGGAGACTGCGCCGGATTTTACTCAGTTGGCACCGTTCCGGGGCATCGCCGCCAGGGCTATGCCGAATCCTTGATGCGAATTGCTCTCGAACTTGTGAAATCACGCTGGACTTTCGACTCCTGCGTGTTACAATCATCATCCGCGGGCCGCAGGCTGTACGAAAAAATGGGTTTTCGGGAAGTCACCCGTTTTTCCGTTTTTCGATCGCGGGCCGCGTAGAGGGTAAGACTGGAAAGAGGAGATAACCCACATGGGAATGGTTGATGAATTCAAGCAATTCGCGGTGTCTGGAAACGTAATGGACTTGGCGGTCGGCGTGATCATCGGCGGCGCCTTCGGCAAGATCGTCAATTCCTTCGTCAACGACATCATCATGCCTCCGCTCGGCCTACTAACCGGCGGCATCGATTTCAAGGGCCTATTTCTCGCACTGGACGGTAAAGTGTACGAGAACTTGGACGCGGCGGCCAAAGTGAAGGCACCGATCCTCGCCTACGGTAACTTCATCCAAACGACAATCGAGTTCCTCGTGTTAGCATGGGCCATCTTCCTTATGGTCAAGGCCATGAACAGGGCTCGCCCGGGAAGCGCCAACCAAGCCAAGGCCGGCGGCTGATTTTCGAGAGTGGCCCAGCGCGGCCGGAATACCGCGCTGGGCCGCCATCGCTCTTACCTTCCTGGAATCGCCAGGCCGCCGATCTGATCGTGGCGATCGAAGAGACCCACGATGCGCGCAAGACCTGTGGGGAGTTCCACTTCATACAACACCGACGATGCAACGCCGCGTACCCGTGCCGCTACATAGCCAATATTGGTGCGGGGCGAAATGTCAAAGCCAGCCACCTCGGATAGATCCGCCTGCAGCATTCCGACCATGTTCAAGCGGCCGTCGTTCGGAGGTATCTGGGTGAGCAGAGCCCGAAGTTCCGCGTCGATGTTGTAGAGTACGGTCGTGGTGGCCCCTGCCACGCTATTGGTGTACGCCGACGCCACGACGCGATAGGGAGCGTTGTTGTCCGAGTTCAGCCGCATGTCGACGGCGACCACCACGCCTGTATCCGGATGAAGCCGCAGATTCTGACCCGTGTTGCTCACCACGCGAATGCGGTCCACGGTCGGATTGAAGTCGAACCCGAATTCGGTTCCATCCAGCGCCGGCGTAAACGGACCGCTACCCACAGCCGTGGCCGCGCCCGTGGCCGTATCGATCACGTAGACCCGGCTGCTCGAACCCAGGCCGTAGAGCCGCCCGTTGGCTGGACGAAAGTCGATTCCCAGCAGCGATTCGCCGGGCATAAGACCACGAATGGTGCGTGTCTCCTCGGTGAACCCCGGATTGGCCGTGTCGAAGCGGACCAGAATGTTGCGCGAATCCAGCGCGTACGCCGTTTCGGCTCGCGCCACTGTGATAGACATACAGGTAATGGCCAGCCCGGCCAAGAAGAATTTCATCGGTTTCAAGCTCCTTGCCCAGTCATACGAGGCAAACTGGAAATCGGATGAGCCGTCGCCCCGGTAACATAGCCTGAAGGGCTTCCGTGAAGTGACGGCGCCTCGGCCCGCAATGTGCGCTCTGGCGCCGTCGAGAACTCTTCTTATCGCTTCGAGAGCAGGTCGCGGATCTCTGTCAACAGAACGACGTCCGCCGGCGGAGGAGCGGGGGCTGCCGGCGCGGCGGCTTCTTCTGCGGCCATTCGCGCCTTCATGTTATTGACCATCCGGACCACCATGAAAACCGCGAAGGCCAGGATCAGCGTGTTAACCCACATTTCCGTTTTGAGCCGCGCGTGCGAATCTCCCGGATGCTCGTCCGCATCAATATCCATAGGGGTTTGAAGGCAGCGAAGACCCCTGCGGAGGACAGCACCCAATGGGTGACAAACAAAACCAGCCCTTTCAGCTCTCGTTCAACGGCCTTCTCAAGATCGACTTCCAGGGATCGCGCGTTACT
>Ga0194119_10006669_pt1 | contig 16653 bp, 17 predicted proteins | sample TA2MahC100mmetaG_FD_148620 | JGI IMG/M metagenome (GOLD analysis project Ga0194119, IMG submission 148620) | Freshwater microbial communities from Lake Tanganyika, Tanzania - TA2015018 Mahale Deep Cast 100m | ecosystem: Environmental > Aquatic > Freshwater > Lake | place: Tanzania: Lake... | reverse complement strand
CCCTGGTGCGTGAAACCACCGAGAGCGAGAGCCAGAACTACGGCTACAAGTTCGGCCAAGAGGAAGAGACCTACAACATCGTGGCTGCCCACGGTTACTTCGGTCGCCTGATCTTCCAATACGCCTCCTTCAACAACAGCCGCAGCCTGCACTTCTTCCTGGCTGCCTGGCCCGTGGTTGGCATCTGGTTCACCGCCCTGGGCGTGAGCACCATGGCCTTCAACCTGAACGGTTTCAACTTCAACCAGTCCATCCTGGATTCCCAGGGTCGTGTTCTGAACACCTGGGCTGACGTGCTGAACCGCGCTGGTCTGGGCATGGAAGTGATGCACGAGCGCAACGCTCACAACTTCCCCCTCGACCTGGCAGCAGCCGAAGCCACCCCCGTGGCTCTGACTGCCCCCGCCATCGGCTGAGGTTGATCCTCAACACGGTTCAATCTCGGTTGAATCGGAAGGCCCCCGCGCAAGCGGGGGCTTTTTGTTGTGCGCCACTGGGTGCGGCTGGCAGGCGCGAGTGCCACCGCTGCGCCATCACTGCCCGATGTCTTCTGCCCAGAGTTCGGGTTTGGTTTGCAGCATCCTCTGCATCAGCTTTTCGCAGGCTGGATCGTCCAGGCAGTGCACCTCGATGCCGGCTTCGCGCAGCCACCGTTCGGCGCCTTGAAAGCTCTTGCGCTCACCGATCACCACCCGGCGAAAGCCCAGCAGCACAGCTGTGCCAGCGCACATCGGGCAGGGTGAGAGTGTGGTCACGAGAGTGAGCTCGCGCCAGTCGCGGCGACGGCCCGCATTGCGGATGCATTGGGTTTCCCCATGGCTTGTGGGGTCCCCGTTCTGTACCCGTTGGTTGTGCCCACGGGCCACGATCGTGCCGTCTTCCTGGGCGAGCACAGCGCCGATGGGAATGCCACCTTCTTGCCAGCTTTGCTCCGCTTCCTGGCGAGCGGCATCCATGAGTTGTTGCATGGTGGATGGTTCCATGGGCTTCTCCTGAAACGCCGAAGCTCGCATCTGCGTTGTAGCCACGCTGGAGCAGATGTATCGGTGTTCAGCATTGAGGGAGAACCCTCGATCATGCCGCTTCGATGTGTACCAAAACAAAAGAACCGCCAGTGCGGTAGCCGGCATTTTCTGCTGCTCCCGTTGGTGTGTCAGGTGTTGATTGGGTTGCGGGGTTCCAGAGGAAGGATGCGAACCCGTTGCCGGCGCTCATCGTGGCGCTTCTCAACTGATCACGTTCACAGTGGTGCCGTAGCGCTGTAATTGGCGGTTTGCTGTCAACAGCAACATGGGCTCCGTTCGGCTCTGGCAGACCAGAAGCCGGTCAAAAGGATCGCGATGGTCGCCACCGGACTCAAGATTGCCCACTGCCAGGAGATGGGTGTTACGGATCGGTAGCCAGCGAAAGCCCTGCAACGGGATCAGGCGCTCCAGCTCCGCGAGGTCCACCTGCAGCCTCCCGATCGACACCTTGATCGCCATTTCCCAGAGCGAAGCCTGGCTCACAAACACCTCTGCATCCACAGACCGCACGCGCTCCTCCACAGCCGCCGGCAGCAGGGGATCGTCATTGAGCCACCAAAGCACCAGGTGGGTGTCGAGCAGCAGCCGCGTCAATGGAGCGCCTCGAACAGGCCATCTAGGGGCGCATCAAAATCGCTGCTGATCTGGATTTGGCCGCGCATCGCACCAGGTGCTGCCACAGGCTGGGCTTGGGGCTGCCAGCCCACCAGTCGTGCAATCGGCACGCCAGCGCGGGCAATCACCACTTCCTCTCCCTGTTCCACGACATGAAGCAGCTGGGATAGCTGAGTCTTGGCTTGGTGGATGTTCACCGGCTCCATGACTGATCGAGCTGAACTAAGTCTTAGCTTAGTTTGCAGATGGGCCTCGCGACCGGCTGGCCAGTGTTTGTCATCATCGGCACGCCCGTGCTTGGTCCCACGGATTCGTTGATTGATTCAGGTGTTCAGCTTTGCTGAAAAATGAGAGGGAAACTCCCTGTCCCTGTCAGCGGCTCAAGCTGATGCGATCTAACGAAAAGATGCCCTTGTCATGGTTATCCCTGAAAACAAGAAACCCCTGCTCGCGGCAGGGGTTTCCAGGTGGATCGGGGCTGTTTAAAAAGCCGGTGACTGGATTTGAACCTGCGACCTACTGATTACGAATCAGTTGCTCTACCACTGAGCTACACCGGCAGCCGCATCAAATTAGCATTCGGGCTGTTGCGCCCTTTGGGCTCGCGTCATGGCACCACAGTCTCGTGAGCCCCTGGATCCAGCCCTGCGGGCACGCTTGCTGCAGGAGGCCAAAACACCCTGGCGTGGGCTCCGGCGTGGGCTTTGGCTGGCCTTCACCGCCTCCGCTGCGGTTGGCCTCGCCACGATGACGATGCGCGCCTCAGCTGGGGAGCCCGTCGCCCTCAGCGACCTTGGCATCCAACTGGGTGCTCTCGTGCTCTTCGGCGGGCTCCTCTGGCGCGACAGAAACCCCAGCGTCGACGACGAGGTCGCTTGAGTCGGCGTCAACGTCGGCGGTGGAGCTTGGTTCGGGCTCAGGTTCCTCGGCAACTGTGGTGATCGCCTCAGGGGCCGGTTGAGGGGCCGGTTCCGGTGCAGGCTCGGGCGTTGGCGGGGTGTTTTGTTGGGCCGCCGTTGGTTCCACAGCCAGCGGCTGCAGAAGGAGTAGCGGCAAGCCGAGATTCAAGCGACTCTCCGCCGCCTGAGCCTGAGTGAGAGGCAGGGTTTGCTCCATCAGCGCCGCTGGCCGGGTGAACAGCCAGAGGGTTTGCATGAGCTGGTGCCACTGCCATTGCATCAGCGCCAGCAGTGGCAGGCTCACGAGCAACACCACCAAGCGCGGGCTGGCCGACAGGGGCGACCAGGCCCAGGCCAGGCCGGCATTGGCATCGAGCAGCCACACCAACGGCAGCAGCAAGGCTGCCCCCGAGGCTGCGATCAGCTTCAGCGGCAGGGCGGTTTGCAGGGCGCTGAGCCGCAGTTGCTCCGGGCGACGACCCCGCAGCGGCACCTGAAGCAGCAGCAGCGACCACAGATCGGGCGGCAGACGCCAGAACAACACGGCTGGGGCGAGCGCGCCGAGAGCCCAGGCCAGGATGCGTTCAAATCCAGGTAGGGGGCCGGGATCCGCCCCAGCGAGCACTAGCAGCAGCAGCAACGCCTCAAGCGGCAAGGCCGCGAGCCCCAGGAGCTGGAGCCACAGCAGGGGTTCGCGTCTTGCCGGATTCACGGGGCGGTGCAGCGCGGGATCAGGTGCTCAGTGTGCGGCGTTGGGTGACCAGTTTGTAGGCCTCAACGCGATCGCCTTCCTGCCAGTTGGCGAAGCGATCGCAGCCGATGCCGCACTCGAAGCCGGTGGCCACTTCCTTCTGGTCGTCCTTGCCGCGGCGCAGGGAGTCGAGGTCGCCCTCGTACACCTTTTCCTTGCCGCGCCAGACGCGCACTTTGCAGTTGCGTTGCAGCTTGCCGTTGGTGACGTAGCAGCCCGCCACCGCACTCTTGCCGATGGTGAACACCGCGCGCACTTCGGCTTCGCCGAGGCTCTCCTCCACCAACTCGGGCTCCAGCAGGCCTTCCATGGCCATCTGGATGTCTTCGAGCAGCTTGTAGATCACGTCGTAATCGCGCACATCCACGCCGGTGGCATCGGCGGCGCGCTTGGCGCCCGGTGCCATCGAGGTGTTGAAGCCCACGATCACGGCGCCGGAAGCGGCGGCCAGATCCACGTCGGTCTCGGTGACCTCGCCCGGTGCCGAGAGCAGCACCCGCACTTGCACCTCTTCCTGGGGCAGCTGTTCGAGGGAGCCGAGGATGGCTTCCACCGAACCCTGCACGTCGGCCTTGAGGATCAGGTTGAGCTCCTTGAGCTCGCCTTCGCTGGCCTGGCCCGACATCGACGCCAGCGACACCCGGCGGGAGGCCATCTGCTGCGCCAGACGGGTGGCGCGGGCTTCGGTGGCGCGATCGCCCACCACGGCCCGGGCCGCCTTCTCGTCGGGATACACCTCGAACTCGTCGCCCGCGGTGGGCACTTCGCTGAAGCCCAGGGCCTCCACCGCATAGGAGGGGCCGGCTTCCTTCACGCGCTTGCCGTTGTCGTCGACCATGGCGCGCACCTTGCCCAGGATCGGGCCCGCCGCCAGCACGTCGCCGGTGCGCAGGGTGCCGTTCTGGATCAGCAGGGTGGCCACAGGGCCTTTGGCCTTGTCGAGGTGCGCCTCGATCACGGTGCCCTTCGCCATGCGGTCGGGGTTGGCCTGCAGGTCTTCCACTTCGGTGACCAGCAGGATCATTTCGAGCAGCTTGTCGATGTTCTCGCCCTTGATGGCGCTCACCGGCACCATCACGGTGTTGCCGCCCCAGTCCTCGGCCACGAGCTCGTGGGAGGAGAGCTCCTGCTTCACCCGATCCGGGGAGGCGCCTTCCTTGTCGATCTTGTTGATCGCCACCACGATCGGCACCTTGGCGGCGCGGGCGTGGCTGATGGCTTCCAGGGTCTGGGGGCGCACGCCGTCATCGGCGGCCACCACCAGCACGGCCACGTCGGTCACCTTGGTGCCGCGGGCACGCATGGCGGTGAACGCCTCGTGGCCCGGGGTGTCGAGGAAGGTGATCTTGCGCTGCTCGCCGGCGTGGGGCACTTCCACCTGGTAAGCACCGATGTGCTGGGTGATGCCCCCGGCTTCGCCCGCGGTGACGCGGGTTTTGCGGATCGAGTCGAGCAGGCTCGTTTTGCCGTGGTCCACGTGGCCCATCACTGTGACCACGGGTGGGCGGCGGATCAGGTGAGCCAGATCGCTTTCCTCGATCATCTCCACCGTCTTGGCGGCGGCGGCCTCCACGTCGTCTTCGAGCACGGGCACACCGAACTCCTCAGACACGTTCTCGATCGCGGAGAGATCGAGGGTCTGGGTGACGGTGGCGATGATGCCCTTGAAGAACAGGCTCTTGATGATCTCGGAGCTGTCGACGCCCAGGCGATCGGCCAGCTCCTGCACCGTGAGGTTGCCCTCCGGCACGATCAGCATTTCGGGCCGCTGTTGCTTGGCCTCGCGGGCGGCGCGCAGCTCCATGGCGCGGCGGCGCTGGCGCTGACGGGTGGTTTCCTTCTTGCGCTTGCGGGCCACGGCCGTGGGCTTGCGCTGCGCGGGGGCGGTGCTCTTCGGCTTGGCGGGGCGGGCCAGGGAGGCCTGCAGCACCACGGCTTCCTGTTCGCCGGCGTAGCCGCCGGTTTCCGCCGTCAGCGCGTCGTCGTTCTCGCCAATGATGTGCACCTTCTGGCGCTGCTTCTGCGGCGAGCGGCTGCGCAGCGCTTCCAGCTTGGCGCTGTCGTCCCAGTCGGGGCGCCGGGGGCGACCACCAGCCGGAGGCTGGGGCGCACGGAAATTGGGGCGCCGCGGCGCTGTGGGCGGTGTAGCGACCGGCCGGGCGGCGTCATCGCCGCCGGGGGCCGCTGCACCCGCACCGGGGCCAGCAGGCGCACCAGGGCGCCGCGGCGGTGCTGCGGTGGGGCGTGCACCGGGTTTTTGCAGCTGCATCAGCTCGCCGGGCGCCACCGGTTTGCGCATGCCGGGCATGCCCGGGCGCGTGGGCGGTGCAGGGCGGTTGCCGCCGCCAGCCGGGCCGCTCACATCGCGGCGGATGGGCTTGCCCACCAGTTCCACCTGCGGCCGCACCGGCGGTGTGCCGGGCTTGGCACCGCGCACAGGTGCCGGCGCACCCGGGCGGGTGGGCATGCCGGGGCGTTGGCTCAGGGATGGACGCCCCGATGGGGGCGCTGGGCGGCTGCCGCCCTGTCCACTCTGGGGACGGCCCACGAGCTGAGGCTTGTTGCCGCCAGCGGCGCCGGGTCGTGTGGGAGCCGGAGCGCCCGGGCGTGAAGGCGCGGCGGCGGGGCGTTGCGGGGGCGCCACGGGCCGCGCCGGAGCGGCGGCGCTGGGCGGCGCAGGCTTGCGCGCCGGCGGTGCGCCGGCGGGGGCCTTCGACACGATCGCCGGAGCCGGGCGGCCGGGGGCGGGAGCGCCGGGCCGTGCGGGTGCACCAGCCGGTTTGGCGGCGGCTGGCCGGGCCGGCGGTGCTACGGGTGCAGCAGGGCGTGCGGGTGGTGCCACTGGCTTGGCGGCCTGAGGAGCCGGGGCGGCCGGCCGTGGCGCGGGTGCGGCGGGTTTAGCGGCGGCCGGTGCCGGTGCCGGTGCAGCGGGGCGGGCCGGTGCCGAAACGGGCGGTTTGGCAGCAGCGGGTTTGGCGGCGGCCGGCGGCGCCGCCGGCGCAGGTTTCACAGGAGCGGCTGGAGCGCTGGCTGCCGGCTTCGGCGCCTGAGGAGCGGCAGGGGCCGGTGCAGACGGTGCTTTCTTCACCGAGAGAATCGCTTTCTGGGGCGGTGCAGCCGGGGCAGGGGCAGCGGCCTTGGAGCCGTTACCGCCTGTCTTGATCAGGTTGCGGATGCGAGCGGCTTCGTCGTCGCTGATCGAGCTGCTATGGCTCTTCGCAGAGATCGACAGCTTCTCGGCGGCATCGAGCACGTCCTTGTTCTCAAGGCCCAAGTCCTTGGACAGCTCGTAAATCCTGACTTTGCCGCTGCTGGTCATTCAGTGCTCCAAAGGGTCGGTGCCACGGGTGCCACCGGGCCTCCACACACGGTGAGGCCACTATTCATCTTGCCTCAGAGCCTGCAGATGAGGTGGCGTGCAGGCGCTGCTCCAGTGCCGCGTAGATGGAATCTGCAACCTGACAACGCAGGCCTTTCTGCAGTTTCTTGCGGCGTCTGGCTTCTTCCAGGCAGTCGCGGCGTGGGCAGAGGTAGGCCGAGCGGCCCATCCCCTGATCCAGCGCGAGGCCTCCATCCGCCAGGCGGATGACCCGCCAGAGCTGCCGGCGATCCAGCAACTCACGGCAGGCCACACAGCGCCTGAGGACGCTGCGCTCACTCACCGGGCCCCATCCTCGTCGCTGGTGTCTTCGCTGGCTTCCTCAGCAACGTCTTCGGCCGCGGGCTCTTGCTCTGGCGCCTCATCGGCCACCTCTTCGTAGGCCGCTTCGGTGCCGTACTCCTCCTCGTCTTCCGGCAGGGGATAGAGCTCGCGCAGGCGGGCATCCTCTTCGGCGCGCAGGGCCTGCTCGGCCTCCAGGCGTGCTTCGGCCTCGGCCTGCAGCGCTTCCTCTTCCTGGCGCTGCGCGATCAGCTCCGACACCTTCTCGTCTTCAGCGGCCTGGTCGTATTCGGTGCTGTTCTTGATGTCGATCTTCCAGCCGGTGAGGCGGGCGGCCAGGCGCACGTTCTGGCCCTCGCGGCCGATGGCCAGGCTGAGCTGATCGGGCGGCACGAGCACGTGGGCGTGCTGGCCCTCGGGATCCACCAGGCGCACCGCTTCCACGCGGGCCGGGCTGAGGGAGTTGGCGATGTATTGGCCGGGATCCTGCGACCAGCGGATCACGTCGATCTTTTCGCCGCGCAGTTCGTTCACCACCTGCTGGATGCGGGAGCCGCGGGCGCCGATGCAGGCACCCACCGGATCCACCTCGCGCTCCACCGAATCCACGGCCACCTTGGTGCGCGGGCCCACCGAGCGGCTGGGGGGATTGGCTTCGCGGGCCACGGCCACGATGCGCACGGATCCTTCCTGGATCTCGGGCACTTCGTTCTCAAACAGATACACCACCAAACCGGCGTTGGCGCGGCTCACGAACAGCTGCGGCCCGCGGCGAGGCACCTCGCTCACTTCCTTCAGGAACACCTTGAAGGTGGCGTTGGCGCGGTAGTTGTCGTTGGGGAGCTGATCGCGGCGGGGCAGTTCGGCCTCCACCTCAGGGCGGCCCAGGCCGCTGCTCACGGCCATGATCACGCTCTGGCGCTCGAAGCGGATCACCCGGGCAGTGAGCACGGGATCTTCCAGATCCGCGAACTCTTCCTGGATCATCCGGCGCTGCTGATCGCGCAGCTTCTGGGCCAGTACCTGCTTGGTGGTGGCGGCGGCCATGCGGCCGAAATCTTCTTTCTCCGGGGTGACATCCAGCACCACGGTGTCGCCCACCTGGGCGTCTTCCGCCACCTGCATCACCTCGGCCAGGGCGATCTGGTGGTCTTCGCTCTCCACCTCCTCCACGATGATTTTCGAGGCGAGCACGCGGTAGCCCTCCTCATCGAGGTCGAGGGCCACATCGAAGTTGGAGAAGTAGTCCTCTTCGAAGGGGTCTTCGCTGATGCCGAGATACAACGTGCGGCGATAGCGCTCGTAACCCTTGAGCAGCGCCTCGCGCAGAGCTGATTCCACCACCTGGGCGGGCAGCTTCTTCTCTTCGCTGATGTCCTCGATCAGGTTCGACAGACCGGGGAGGAGAACCAGGGCCATAGGTGGAGGGAGAAACGGGTGGTCGTTGGGTTGGGTTGAGAGCGGTTGGCGCTTCAGCCCTCGGTGGGGGTGGTGAGGCGCACGCTGATCACATCGGCGCGGGCCAGGCGAACCGTGCGGCCGCGCACATTGATCAGCACGCTGTCGTCGGTGCGCTCGAGCAGGAGGCCTTCCCGTTCGGCCTCGGTGCCGGTTTTGGCATCGCGGTAGCGAACGCACACCGGAAACCCGCGAAAGCTGCGGAAATCACGGTCGTCGCTCAGCGTGTCTGGAATGCCAGGGCTGCTGATTTCCAGAACATAGGCCTCCTCGATCAGAGCGGCTGTTTCCAGGGCGTCGTCCAGCAGGTGGCTGAAGCTGGCGCAGTTGTCGAGGCTCACATCACCCCCGTCGGCCAAACGCAGCTGCACCTGCAGCGTCATCGGGATGCGATGGGTGAGCAGCTGCACGCCGCACACCTGGAATCCGGCGTCGGCGGCCACCTGGCTGGCCAGGCGCTCGAGGTCGGGGATGAGGGGATGCGGCAAGCCGGATCGCTGATGGGGGACGGGCAACCCGTCCGGCACCTGCAGTGATCTGCAACCTGGCTGACCGCTTGGCCATGAAGCGGAGGCCGCTTCACACCTCAACAGACAGCAAGGGGTGCCCGCCGGGCACATGACGACCCTAAAGGATCAGGGTGAACGCCTCCCCCGCGGCTTCAGCCCCCCAGGCCGTTGAGGTCCATGGCCGGCGGCTCCATGTAGGCATCACCGGGCTTCTGCTCGCCCCGCAGCGCGGGGTCTTGATTGAGGCACTGCGCTTTCTGCTCGTCGGTGCGCAGGTACTGGCACACGCGGGCGTAGAGCTTGGAGCGGGTGGAGGGGCCGCCCTGGCTGAAGTGCACCAGATCTACGCCGCCGGCCATGCCCTGGATCTCCACCTGGCAGAGGGAGCAGCGTTGACGGGTGCCGGGAGGGATTGCAGCCATGCCAGCCAAGTGCAGAACGGGCAACTTAGGTCCATCGCCAGGAGGGCCGGGTGGTGTTGCGCGTTCTTCAGCTGAGTGATCCCCATCTGCTGGCGGATCCGCGCGGGCGCTGCCGCGGCGTCATGGCCCTCAAGGCCCTGGAGCAGGCCTGGTGCCAGGCGCTGCTGCAGCTCGGCCAGCCGCCGGATCTGCTGCTGATCAGCGGTGATCTCTGCCAAGACGAAAGCCTGGGTGGCTATGTGCGGCTGCGCGAGCTGCTGGAGGCCTGGGCTGTGCCCACAGCGCTGCTGTGCGGCAACCATGACAACCCCGGCTTGCTGCGGGCGGCCCTAGGGCGACGGGTCTGGATCGCGCCGGCCGTGGTGCCGCTGGCCGGCTGGCAGTTGATCCTGTTGAGCAGCCATCGCTCCGGTGCGGTGGCCGGTTGGCTCGACCAGGCTCAGCTCGCCTGGTTGCGGCGTCAGCTGCAGGCGGGAGAGGGCCCGGCGCTCGTGGCGCTGCACCATCCACCGCTGCCGATCGGCAGCCCGGAGCTCGATCGCATCGCCCTGCAGGAGCCTGAACGGTTACTGCGCCCGCTGCTGGCGAGCCCGCGGATCGCTGGGGTGGTGTTTGGTCATGTGCACCAGCACTGGCAGGGCGCGCTCGAACGCCCCGGCGGAGCCGCGCTGCCGCTGTGGGCCTGCCCCTCCACCCTGGCGGCCTTCAGCGCCGTGCAGCCCTGCCCCCTGGGTCACGCCGATTGGCCCGGCGGCCGGCTGCTGCTGCTCGGCGCCGATGGCACGGTCACCACCCAGCTGCTGCGTTGGCCGCCCGCCCAGGCTGCCTAGCCTGCGCGTTCACCGTCTGACCTGACGTGCGCCGCCTTCTTGCTCTGCCGCTATTGCTGCTGGTGAGCTTGTGGTTGGCAGCCCCAGCCTGGGCGGATCGTTCGGGATCCGGCAACGGCTTTGTGGCCGCCGCGGTGAAGCGGGTGGCGCCGGCGGTGGTGCGGATCGACACCGAGCGCAGCGTGCCCCGCATCGGCCTGGATCCCGCCTTCAACGACCCACTGCTGCGGGAACTGTTCGGTGATCAGATGCCCAGCACCCGGGAGCGCGGCCAGGGCTCGGGGATCGTGATTGATGCCAAGGGCCTGGTGCTCACCAATGCCCACGTGGTGGATGGGGCCGATCGGGTGGAGGTGAGCCTCCCCGATGGTCGTGAGCTGGAGGGGCGTGTGCTCGGCGCCGATCCGATCACCGATCTGGCGGTGGTGAGCATTCCCGCTGGTTCCGGCCTCAAGGCGGCCCCACTCGGTGATTCCGAAGCGCTGGAGGTGGGCGACTGGGCGATCGCCCTCGGCACGCCCTACGGCCTGGAGCGCACGGTGACCCTGGGCATCGTGAGCAGCCTGCACCGCAACATCACCAGCCTCGGCTTCTCCGATAAGCGGCTTGAGCTGATCCAAACCGACGCCGCCATCAACCCCGGCAACTCCGGTGGCCCGTTGATCAATGCCGATGGTGAGGTGATCGGCATCAACACCCTGGTGCGCTCCGGCCCCGGTGCTGGCCTGGGCTTTGCCATCCCGATCAACCTGGCCAAAGGCGTGGCGGCCCAGTTGGGCAGCGGTGGATCGGTGGTGCACCCCTACCTGGGGCTGCAGTTGGTGCCCCTCAACGCCCGCCTGGCCCGCGATAACAACCGAGATCCCAACGCTCTGGTGCAGCTGCCGGAGCGCGATGGTGCGCTGGTGCAGCGGGTGCTGCCGGAGAGTCCGGCTGAGAAGGCCGGCCTGCGCCGCGGCGATCTGGTGGTGGCCGCAGCTGATCAGAGCGTTCCCGATCCCGCCACGCTGCTGCGCCTGGTGGAAGGCTCCACGGTGGGTGAGGCCTTGCCACTCACGGTGCTCCGGGGTGAGCAGGAGTTGCAGCTCTCGATCCGGCCGGAGGCGCTCCCCAGCGCCTGAGCTACGGTCACGGGCCAGAAAGAACGGCGTGATGGCGGATCTTCAGGATCAGATGAAGCAAGCGGTGGCTGCTGCGGCCACCGAACAGATCAAGAGCGGCATGGTGGTGGGCCTGGGCTCCGGCTCCACGGCTGCCCTGATGATCCAGGCCCTCGGCGCCAAGCTCAAGAGCGGTGAGCTCACCGACATCGTGGGCGTCACCACCTCCTTCCAGGGTGAGGTGTTGGCGGCTGAGCTCGGCATTCCTCTGCAGAGCCTGAACGCGGTGAGCCGCATTGATCTGGCGATTGATGGCGCCGATGAGGTGGATCCCTCTTTCCAGCTGATCAAAGGCGGCGGCGCCTGCCACGTGCAGGAAAAGCTGGTGGCCGTGCGGGCTGAGCGGTTTGTGGTGGTGGTGGATTCCACCAAGCTCGTGGACACGCTGAACCTCGGTTTCCTGCTGCCGGTGGAGGTGCTGCCCGGTGCCTGGCGCCAGGTACAGGCGCAGCTCAAGGCGATGGGCGGTGAGGCCCAGCTGCGGATGGCCGTGAAGAAGGCGGGCCCGGTGGTGACCGATCAGGGCAACCTGGTGCTCGATGTGAAATTCGCCGGCGGCATCATCGATCCGGCAGGCCTCGAGCGCGACATCAACAACCTGCCCGGCGTTCTGGAGAACGGCCTGTTCGTGAACATCACCGACCAGGTGCTGGTGGGTGAGATCAACGATGGCGTGGCCGGCGTGCGCGATCTGGTGAAGCGCTGAGCCGGCCTCGGCCGGGGATCAGCCCAGTCGTAACCGCACCGATTCGCCGTGGCTGTGCAGGCCTTCGCTGTCGGCGAGGGTGGCCACGGCGCCGCCGGTGGCCTCCAGGGCCTGGCGGTTGAACTGGATCAGGCTGGTGTGGCGCAGGAAGGTTTCCACGCACAGTGCACCGGCGAAGCGGGCCGTGCCTGAGGTGGGCAGGGTGTGGTTGGGGCCAGCCAGGTAATCGCCCACGGCTTCGGGGGTCCAGGCCCCCATGAAGATGGCGCCGGCGTGCTGAATCTGCTCGGCCAGGGGTTCGGGCCGCTCCACCTGCAGCTCGAGGTGCTCGGGCGCGAAGCGATCGCTCAGGCGGGCCGCTTGATCCAGGCTGTCGCACACCACGATCAGGCCCCAGTCGTTGAGGGCCTGGCGGGTGATGGCGGCGCGGGGGTGGCCGGCCAGCTGCGCTTCCAGCGCGGCCGGCAGCGCCGCTGCCAGCTCGGGGCTGGTGGTGAGCAGGATCGCGGCGGCGAGCGGGTCGTGCTCCGCCTGGGCCAACAGATCGGCGGCCACGTGGTCGGCATTGGCGCTGTGGTCGGCGATCACCAGCACCTCGCTCGGGCCCGCCAGCGAATCGATCGACACGCGGCCATACACCGCTTTTTTGGCCAGGGTCACGTAGAGGTTGCCGGGGCCGGTGATCACATCCACCCGCGGAATCGATTCGGTGCCGTAGGCCAGGGCCCCGATCGCCTGGGCGCCACCCACGCGGTAGATCTCCTCAATGCCCGCCAGATGGGCGGCGGCCAGCACGGTTTGATTCACGCGGCCATCGGGGCCCGGCGGGGTGACCATCACCAGGCGCTGCACACCGGCCACCCGCGCGGGCACCGCATTCATCAGCACCGTGCTCGGATAGCTCGCCCGGCCACCGGGCACGTAGAGGCCAGCCCGTTCCACGGGTCTCCAGCGGCGGCCGAGCCGCTCGCCATGCACCCCGGTCACGTCCAGATCCGCCGGCTTCTGGCGTTGGTGGAAATCCACGATGCGCCGGTGGGCCAGCTGCAGCGCTTCCTGCAGATCGGTGGGGGTGGCAGCCCAGGCGGCTGCCAGCTCAGCGGCGGGCACCCGCAGGGGATCCGGCCGCACGCCATCGAAGCGCTCGGTGAGCTCCATCAGCGCCGCGTCGCCCTGGGTGCGCACCTGCTCCAAGATCGCGTCGACCCGTTCTGCCGCCTCGCGGCTCTGGCCGCCGCCGGTGCGCTCGGCGATTGCCTCCAGGCGCAGCCCAGCGGCCTCCAGGTCATGCAGCAGTTCGATCTGCAGCGGTGCTTGGTCGCCGAGGGTTGAAGCTGGTGCGGCGGCGCTGGCGGTAGCGCTGGCAGTGGCGCTCATGGCGTCGGGCGTTCTTGGATCAAGCTAGTGGCCCGGGCTGCTCGGCTCGGTCAGGCCTGGGAGTAGAGTCTTCGTTTGCCGTGCCAGTGCAGTACAGCCTGTGGCCAATAACAAGTCGTCGAAGAAGCGCGTTCTGATCGCCGAGCGCAATCGCCTGCACAACCGCACCTACAAGTCTGCGGTGCGCACCCTGATGAAGCGCTGCTTCGCCGCCTGCGCGGCTTACACCCAGGAGCCTGGCGATGCGGCCAAGGTCACCGTTCAGACCACGATGAGCGCGGCCTTCAGCAAGATCGACAAGGCCGTGAAGGTGGGTGTTCTGCACCGCAACAACGGTGCCCATCAGAAGTCGCGCCTGAGCGCAGCGGTGAAGAAGGCCGTTGAGCCTGCGGCCAAGGCCTGATCAGCGGCGGAGCCGCATTGTTTAGGGTTCGGGCATCGCCTGAACCCTTTGTTATGGCTGCGGCCGTCGCCCTCGAGAGCCTGGATGCTCCCCTGATCGACAGCCACTGCCACATCGTTTTTCGAAATTTCGACGACGACCTGGAGGAGGTGGCCCAGCGCTGGCGTGATGCCGGTGTGGGTCGCCTTCTTCACGCGTGTGTGGAGCCCTCGGAGATCCCGGCGATCCGGGCTCTGGCCGATCGCTTCCCCGAGCTGCGCTACGCCGTGGGCGTGCATCCGCTCGATCCCGAGCACTGGCAGAGCGACACGCCGGCCGTGCTCAAGGCCGCCGCTGTTGATGACCCCCGTGTGGTGGCCATCGGCGAGCTGGGCCTTGATCTCTTCCGCGATAAGAACCTCGATCAGCAGCTGGCGATGCTGCGCCCCCAGCTCGATCTGGCGGTGGAGCTCGATCTGCCGGTGATCATTCACTGCCGCGATGCCGCCGAGCCGATGCTCGCTGAATTGCGGGAGCGCAAGGGCCGTGGCGCCTGCCCCCGCGGCGTGATGCATTGCTGGAGCGGCACCCCGGAGGAGATGGTCGGTTTCCTCGAGCTGGGTCTGTTCATCAGCTTCAGCGGCAACGTCACCTTCCCCAAGGCCACCGACACCCACGCCTGCGCCCAGCTGGTGCCGGCCGATCGCTACCTGGTGGAAACCGATTGCCCGTTCCTGGCACCGGTGCCCCGTCGCGGTAAGCGCAACGAGCCGGCGTTTGTGGCGGCTGTGGCCCAGCGGGTGGCCGAGCTGCGCGGCGAGACCCTGCAGGCGGTGGCTCGCCAGAGCACGGCGAACGCCTGTGCGCTTTTTGGGGCCGGGCTTCACAATGTATGATGTTTCATTGGCCTGGCAGCGGGTTGTGGTTTATCCGAGCCCTCTGCAGCCTGAAAGCGCACGCCAGTGTTCTGGCGCGCCTGCCCGTCCCCCTGGTGCTGTTGTCTTTCCGGTTCGAGTTGTCGTTGTCTCCTGGGTTGAAGCGAGCTGAATAGGTCTGCCGGCTGGCCAGCCTCTCCGCACGGAGGGGCTGGCTGTGTCGTCTCTCGTGCCATTCGTGATGCCAGTCGGCGCTGAGCGCGCCGGTCCAGGCCCATCGCTCCCTTCACCGCCCATCAGGCCCGTTAGTCCAGGCCCCCGTCGTCCCCCACCCGTTCCTGCAGGTTCCCCGCATGAGCAGCGCGATCCAGGTCGCCAAGACCGCCACTTACCTGCCCGATCTGGTGGAGGTACAGCGCGCGAGCTTCAAATGGTTTCTGGAGAAGGGCCTGATCGAGGAGCTGGAGAGCTTCTCGCCGATCACCGATTACACCGGCAAGCTTGAGCTGCACTTCATCGGTAGCGAGTACCGCCTGAAGCGCCCCCGCCACGATGTGGAAGAGGCGAAGCGTCGTGATGCGACCTTCGCGTCGCAGATGTATGTGACCTGCCGCCTGGTTAACAAGGAAACCGGCGAGATCAAGGAGCAGGAAGTGTTCATCGGGGAACTGCCCCTGATGACCGAGCGCGGCACGTTCATCATCAACGGCGCCGAGCGCGTGATCGTGAACCAGATCGTGCGTTCACCCGGCGTTTACTTCAAAGACGAGCAGGACAAGAACGGTCGTAAAACCTTTAACGCCAGCCTGATCCCCAACCGTGGCGCCTGGCTGAAGTTTGAAACCGACAAGAACGATCTGCTGCACGTTCGTGTCGACAAGACCCGCAAGATCAACGCCCATGTGTTGATGCGGGCCATCGGCCTGTCGGACAACGACGTGCTCGACAAGCTGCGTCACCCCGAGTACTACCAGAAGTCGATCGAGGCCGCCAACGACGAAGGCATCGCCTCGGAAGACCAGGCCCTGCTGGAGCTCTACAAGAAGCTTCGTCCGGGTGAACCGCCCTCGGTGAGCGGTGGTCAGACCCTGCTGCACAGCCGCTTCTTCGATCCCAAGCGCTACGACCTGGGCCGCGTGGGTCGTTACAAGATCAACAAGAAGCTGCGTCTCACGATCCCCGACGCCACCCGCACCCTCACCCCTGAGGACGTGCTGAGCACGATCGATTACCTGATCAACCTCGAGCTCGATGTGGGCGGCGCCACCCTCGATGACATCGACCACCTCGGCAACCGCCGCGTTCGCTCCGTGGGCGAACTGCTGCAGAACCAGGTGCGCGTGGGCTTGAACCGCCTCGAGCGGATCATCAAGGAACGCATGACCGTTGGTGAGACCGAGAGCCTCACCCCGGCCCAGCTGGTGAACCCCAAGCCCCTGGTGGCGGCGATCAAGGAGTTCTTCGGCTCCAGCCAGCTGAGCCAGTTCATGGATCAGACCAACCCCCTGGCTGAGCTCACCCACAAGCGCCGCATCAGCGCCCTCGGCCCAGGCGGTCTCACCCGTGAGCGCGCTGGCTTCGCCGTGCGCGACATCCACCCCTCCCACTACGGCCGCATCTGCCCGATCGAAACGCCGGAAGGTCCCAACGCCGGTCTGATCGGTTCGCTGGCCACCCACGCCCGCGTTAACGAGTACGGCTTCATCGAGACCCCCTTCTGGAAGGTGGAGAACGGCATCGTGCTCAAGCAGGGCGATCCCCTCTATCTCTCGGCCGACCTCGAAGACGAGTGCCGCGTGGCCCCCGGTGACGTGGCCACTGACGCCGACGGCCGCATCAAGGCCGATCTCGTGCCCGTGCGCTACCGCCAGGACTTCGAGACCGTGCCGCCGGAGCAGGTGGATTACGTGCAGCTCTCACCGGTGCAGGTGATCTCCGTGGCCACCTCGCTGATCCCCTTCCTCGAGCACGACGACGCCAACC
>Ga0194119_10006668_pt1 | contig 16654 bp, 17 predicted proteins | sample TA2MahC100mmetaG_FD_148620 | JGI IMG/M metagenome (GOLD analysis project Ga0194119, IMG submission 148620) | Freshwater microbial communities from Lake Tanganyika, Tanzania - TA2015018 Mahale Deep Cast 100m | ecosystem: Environmental > Aquatic > Freshwater > Lake | place: Tanzania: Lake... | reverse complement strand
ACGCCAAGGCCAAGAAGATCGCCAACTTACTGACGAGTATCAGCCAGTGGCTAACACGGTTTCTGAGTGGTGCGGAGCAGTTATCTGGGCTGGCGCTTTGGCACTCGATCCTGCGACGGATCTTCCAGGATTTCGGGCGCTGCCCGTTCGACCAGACCGCCTCTCGAACTCGTCTGGCCGATTCCATCTGCCGGATTTAGGGTGACTTCTTCGTGATCGACGAGCACCGTCTGGGCATCGTCATCGGCGACGTGAGCGGCAAGGGGATCCCGGCGGCGCTCTACATGGCCGTCACGCGGACGCAGATCAAGACGACGGCGCTGCGAGGCCTGTCGCCGGCGGAGTGCTTGCTTGAGGTGAACCGCGTGCTGATGCGCGACAAGGTGTCGAGCATGTTCGCGACGTGCTTCTATGGCATCCTCGATCTGCGCGACGGCGCCTTGCGGTATTGCAACGCGGGCCACAACCCGCCCTTCATCATTCGCGGTGACGGAGCCGTGGAACGCGTCCCGATGACGGGCGGACTGCCGTTGGGGATGTTCGCGAAGTTGAAATGCAAGGAAGGTTTGGCGGCGGTGGGTGAAGGCGAATCGCTGTATTTCTACACCGACGGTGTGACGGAAGCGACCGACGCGTCGCTCGACGACTTCACCGAGGCGCGGTTGATCCAGGCCCTGACGGACACCACCGGGCTGTCCGGCCGCGAAATCATCGATCGGGTGACGCGGGTGCTGGTCACGTTTACGCAGGAAGCGCCGCAATCGGATGATGTGACGATGGTCGCCTTGCGCTGGACCGCCGAACTGGCGTGAGAACAAGCTGCTTCGTGCCCGGAGCACGCCTCGCTCCTATGCACCCGCTCTTCGAAGGCGGTGAACTCGACGCCGCGGCGTTCACTATCAAGTGACGACTGGGATGGGCAATTACAGCGACCGGACCCTGAGCTGCCAGTGTGGCGCCGGCACCACTGACTCACAGACCAGGATTGCCCCAGAAATGCAACCCGTCCGGAATGAGAATCTGTTGATGGCGAATAGGTCGCCGAACGTCACAGCGGCGGGCGCCGCGCCGGGCACGTGCCCATTGACTTTCGGCAACGGGCGGCGGATTGACGCGGACCGCGACCATCAACCTAACTGCTGGTTACCTCCACCGCCATTGCCGCGCAGGTCTCGCCCGCCTGCATCACGATGAACCGGAATGAGAGGCAGCATACGCCGTATGGTCACGCCGCGGCCGCAATAAGTGCTGCCAGCGTGCACTAACTAAGCGCGATAACATGCCCGCGAAATATTTTTTCTCGACCTGTTACAACGAGTTAGGAGTTTCCACGGTGCCGCCTTGCTCAGCTCATCTGCCAACCTCAACATGGAAGGGCCTTGTCCGCCCGTGAGGGCAAGACCCTCGCCCGCAAATGCAAAAATCAAGGAGCAACCCTAATTTCACAAACACGAGCAAGACGTTCAGTCCGAAGAAAACCCGCCGCGCGGCGGGCTCACTCGGCGAACTTCAGCGAATACAGGTCCGCGTCCCGCAGCTCAATGCGCAACCGTACTCGCTTACCCGCAAGCCCGGAGACATTAGCGCCGGACCTCCACTCCTGGCTGCGCAAGCGAATCGCCGTACAGTTCCGCGGCGTCCGCAAGCGAAAACCCTTCGTAGGCGTGCCCGCTCGGATCCTCCAGTTGCACGCGTATCGAACCCGCGGCCGACGTCGAGTAGTTGAACAGCAACCGGCGTCCGCGGAAACGCACGGGCTTGGTCAGCACCTCTCCGCCGCTGAGCGGCGCGGTAATCGAAACAAAGCCATCCACGCGAATCGTGTAACGCCGCAGGTACGCCGTGCGCTCCTGCATCGTGTTCTCGGTGAGGTAGAGCGAAATCTCATCGGGCGCGTCGGCGATGGCCGACTTGGTTTCCACCAGTCCCCAGTTCTGATACACGTCGCCGTAGAACCACGAGTCCGTCTGGCGCAGCCCCGGGCGGATGAACGACTCGGGCCACACCTCGAAGCGCTGCGCGTCGCGGCTCGACATAAACATGCCGTCGGTCAGCGCCGTGCCTTCGCGGCGAGACTTGGCGCCGCGGAGCTTGCGGTACTCCGGCCGCGGCAGCGCTTCGGCGGACTTCGTCCAGCCGCGGTCGATATAGCGCGTCGGGAAGCCGAGCAGCAAATGCGGCGCGCGGTAGTAAGGGATGATCTGGTTCGTGTAGAGTTCGCTGATGCGGCCCGGCGTGTAGTCAAGGAAAACGGGCTCGGTCCACGTGACGAAGTCCTTCGAAGTGCCGGTCAGTATGTCCCGGCCCTTGAGCGCTCCGCGATGATACTCGCGATACTCACGGCGCTCGGCGTCCCAGAAAGCCAGGTTCTGCGAATCGAACTTGCCGTTGGTGATCACCGGCTTGTTCGCGATCAATGACCAGTGAATCGCATCCGGCGACTGGAACACATAGAGCCCCGCGGGCTGGTCCGCGGTCTTCTCGCCGTAGCCGATCGCCTTGTAGCGCGCGCTCGCCGGCGCGGCGGGATTCGAGTCGCGAAACGGCGTGAAGTTGTGGCGCCCGACGCCATCCCACACAATGTTGTTCGCCTTCGACCCGTTGAACTCGAAGAGCCCGAGATTGGGCCGCGTCCAGTGGATGCCGTCTTTGCTCTCGGCATAGCAGGTGACTTCGCGGTGCGAATCGGTGTGACCGTCCGGCTTGTACACTACGTCCGCGCCGCGATAGTAAAGGCGGTAGATGTCGCCATCGCGGAACGCCGTCATGTAGTTCACAGCGTTGCCTTCCCACGGCTTGTCCATCGTCAGCGTGATCTCGCGCGGCACGGGCTGATGAAGCTGGCGGCGGGCGTCGCGCTGGAGAGACTCGATGAGCGCTGAGTCAGTGAAGAGTTCAAGGCGCGAGCCGATGCCGATGGGCTCGGCGCCGCGGAGTGAGCCAGCAAGCAAGAGCGTGAAAGCGGCCGTGCGTATGTTCATTGATAAAGCCAGTCGAGCCCGAAGTGTGTGATCACGGTCCGGCTGAGCCGGCCGATCCCGGCGCCGCCCGCGTTGTAGCCCAGCAATACACGGTTGCCCGCGAAGTCGATAGCGGTGTAGCAGTACCAGCCCGCAGGGTCGTCCGCAATGTTCTTCGCCTTCTCCCACGTCTTGCCTTCGTCGCGCGAGACGGCCACAGTGAGCGGCGTGCGGAGCTTGTTGCGGATTTCGTCGCTCACGCGCGCGTGGTCGTTCCACACGGCCAGCAGGTGGCCGGTTTTGGGAACCCGTTTGATCGAAGCCGGGCTGAGCGGCGAGGCGAGCGCTGACGCTTCCACCGGAGTCCACGTCTCGCCGCCGTCGCGTGAGTAGGAGTAATACTGGGAGCCCATGGCGGTGCGCAGAAACATCAGAAGCCGCCCGTCTTTGAGTTCCACCACGCCGGGCTCCTGCAGACCGGCGGGGCTGGACGTGGGGTTTTCGAGCTTGGTCTTACTGCGCCGCCACGTCTTGCCTTGGTCGTCGGACAAATAGCACATCGCCACTCCCCGGCTGTTGAACTTGGTCGGCTCGGCGGTCTCGTTTTGGTGATATGCCACCGGCAGGATCAGGCGGCGGCCGCGGCGGATAGCCACCGCGCGGTCATTATTCAGCACGTAGTAGCCGGGCTCGGCAATCGCCAGGCGCGGCGCACTCCAGGTTTTGCCTTCGTCGCGCGACGTGCGTAGATAGGGGCGGCAGTCGAGCATTGAGTTCTTGCGCATGTAGAAGAGCGCAAGCTCACCGCCTTTGAGCCGCAGCAGGCTCACCGACATCGTGTTCATGCCGCCTTCGTTGTCGATGATCTTCTCGTCGCCGGCGGTCCAGGTAAGGCCGCCGTCGGAAGAGTAACGCGCGGCGAGCGAGGCAGCGCCGGAATCGGCCGGGCCTTCGCTCGAGAATCGCGAATAGACGAACAAAATCCGTCCGTCTTTGAGGCGGGCGAAGCTGCCCTCGGTATTGCGCGGATTGCCGGAACCAGGCGGCAGGAGGTTGATGGTGACCGGCTCGGCGGAAGCAGCAACCGCGGTCAGCAGCAGCGAATGCAAGAGGGCGGACGGAGCGGCCAGGTGCAGCTTCATGGCGACTTACCCCCAATAGTCTACAGGATGGGGCCCGAGCCTCGGGAAACACCGAGTAGGTTTATTGGGGCGCAGCGGGCAACATAAGAGCTGAGGTCTTTGGTGTCTACCAGTCCGGCCGTGGTTGCCGCTCCGCATCGCGTCGTCTTTGCCGACGATCACCCGGGCTTGCATCCTCTTGTCCGCCGGATTCTTGAGCCTCAGTTCCAGGTGGTTGACTCCGTCTTCGACGGGCAGGCGCTGGTGAATTCGGCCGCCCATCACTCGCCTGAGGTGTTGGTGGTGGATATCGCGATGCCACACCTCAATGGCCTCAAGGCCGTGCGGCAGTTGCGGCCGCAATCGAACGCCGTGGTCGTGTTCCTCACCACCCATGCAGACCGTGCCCTGCTGGAGCAGGCGCTTGAGGCCGGCGCCCATGGCTACGTGCTGAAAGCATCTGCCGCATCGGATTTAGTGCCGGCCACTCGCGCTGCCCTGCGCGGTGAGCGGTTTGTTTCCGCCGCCGTCGCGTAGGCCTCGTAGTTTCACGAGGACGCTCTGGGGCATTTCCGAGTAGGCCGGACTTCAGATCTTTCGTACCCTGATTCTTGTGCGGACACCAAGATCGCACTACCACGAGGAGGCCGAAAATGAGCGCTGCAGCCGCTACCCTGGGTGATCTGGCCGCGACGGCCCCGTTTCCCATCCGCCGCCAAACCAATGGCCGCTCGCCGTTGTTTCAACGCATCGTGGGCGCCAGCGAGGCGATGCTCGACATGTACGAGCGCATTGAGAAGATCGCGCCGCACTAACGCAATGCCCTCATCACCGGCGAAACCGGCGCGGGCAAGGAACTGGTGGCGCTCGCTATTCATGACTTGAGCCCGGTGCGCAGCGGCCATTTTGTGGTGATCAATTGCTCGGCCGTGGTGGAGACTCTGTTTGAAAGCGAGCTGTTCGGCCACGTGCGCGGCTCATTCACCGGCGCTGATCGCGACAAAATGGGCCTGTTTGAATATGCCCACGGCGGCACGTTGTTTCTCGACGAAATCGGCGACATGCCGCAATCGACGCAGGCGAAACTTCTCCGCGCGCTTCAGACGCAGGAAGTGCAGCGCGTCGGTTCGCTGACGGGCCGTAAGGTGGACGTGCGTGTCGTCGCCGCCACCAATAAAGACCTGCGGCAGGCCGTGCGGGAAAAGCATTTCCGCGAGGATCTGTTCTACCGCCTGTCGATGGTGGAAATCGAGATGCCTGCATTGCGCGAACGCTTCGGAGACTTGCCGCTTCTGCTCGAACACTTCCGCGACCTGTGGTCGGAGCGCTTCCAGAAAACCGTGCGGACCTTTTCGCCGTCAGCCTGCCGCGTGCTCGAAGCGCATCCCTGGCCCGGCAACGTGCGCGAACTGGAGAATGTGGTGGGCCACGCCTGCATGATGGCGTCGGGCGATGAGATCGATGTGGCGGACCTGCCGCTTTATCTCGCCGCGCCGCGGGCGCAGAACTCGCCGGAAGCGCCCGGCGCCGCGCGCATTGCGCTGCCGATACGCTTGAGTCCGCTGGCGAGCGATGTCCTCGAAGAGTTCGAGCCGCAGTTCGGCGTGGGCGCAGCGGCGCTTTGAGCCAACGTGGGATTCGGTCGATCAGCGCCCGACACCGGGCTGGTTCACCGACGCCAAGTTCGGTATCTTCATTCACTGGGGTGTCTATTCGGTGCCGGCCTACGCGCCGATCATTCCAGGCAAACTCGCCTATTCGGAGTGGTACTGGAATGCGATGACCAACGAGCGTGACAACCCGAACGCGAGCGCGCTGCAAAAGGGCACGTGGGAGTATCACTAGAGGCAGTACGGCGCCGCGACGCCCTATCAAGAGTTCACCCCGCAATTCCGCGCCGGGATGTTTGACCCCGATCATTGGGCCGCGGTGTTTGCGTGCTCCGGCGCCAAGTACGTGGCGCTGACTTCGAAGCACCATGACGGCTTCGCGCTGTGGCCGAGCAAGGAGTCGTCGGCCACGTGGGAGCGGCCGTGGAATGCCATGGAGACGGGCCCACGCCGCGACATCCTGGGCGACCTCACCGAAGCCTGGCGCCGGTAGGGCTTGAAGATAGGTTACTACTTCTTGCTTTACGAGTGGTACAACCCGCTGTGGCTTTCCGAAAAGCCTCGCTACATCCGCGAACACATGACGCCCCAGTTCAAGGATCTGGTGACGCGCTACGAGCCGTCGATCATCTTCGCGGATGGCGAGTGGGATCTGCCGTCGTCGGACTGGGGCAGCACTGGGTTGCTCGCCTGGCTCTTCAACGAGACCAACGTGAAAGACGACGTGGTGGTGAATGACCGTTGGGGCAACGAGTCTCGTCACAAACACGGCGGCTATTGGACCACCGAGTACACGCCCGGCATGGCCGACATTCAACATGCGTGGGAAGAGAGCCGCGGTATGGGCCTCAGCTACGGCTACAACCGCGCCGAACGCCTTGAGCACTATCACACGGGCCGCCAACTGGTAATCATGCTCGTCGATCTGGTAAGCCGCGGCGAGAACCTGCTGCTCGACATCGGTCCGGATGGCGACGGCACGATCCCCGTGATCATGGAAGAGCGGCTGATTGAGATCGGCAATTGGCTGCGCGTGAACGGCGAGGCCATCTACGGCACGGGCCCGCGGAAGGTGACGCGGCAATGGAGCGCGGGCGAACAACCGAAGGTGGAGTACAACAAGGAACACGCCACGCAGTATGACGTGACCAAACTCGCCGGCAGGCCGGAGCCGGGCAAAGCGGGGATTGAAGCGTTCTTCACCACGCGCGGCAACACGCTCTATGCGATCCTGCCGCGGTGGCCGGGGAGCGGCGAGTTTGTGCTGCGGAATCCGCCGGGCGGGGTGAATGCGGTATCGCTGTTGGGCGCGCAGGGCAGTGCGTTGCGGTTTACGCCGGGGCCGAAGGGTCTCACGGTGAAGCTGCCCGCGCTGCCGGAGGAGTTGCCGGCGCAGCCGGCTTGGGTGTTAAAGATCGATTAGAAGGTCTACGTCGCTGTCTCGCGATAGGAGGCTACGAACGTCCCGTCACCGTGGAATACGTCAGGTTATCCACGCGCGCCGCATCGGGCCGCGCAAAGAAGCGGCTGGCGATTACTGCCACCACCACGGCCGTGAAGACGGACCCGGGCACGACGTACGTGAACGACACCTTGCTGAAGCAAATGTAGAGACTCAGCAAACCGCCCACGGCGAAGCCAAGAATGGCGGACGGCTGGCTGGCGCGCGTGGAGAGCACGCCGACGAAGAACAGCGACGCGAGCGGGCCGACGAAGATGTGATTGAGCCGCCCGGTCATCTCCACGATGTTCCAGCCTGTGGCCGAGATAAGATATTGCACACTAGCGGCGACGGTCATGCCGAACAAGCCTGCCGCGGCGACGATCAACTTGTCGCGCCGGAGCGACTCACCCGCGCGCGCCGGGAGCCAATCCGCGCGCACCACGCCCGCGACGGCGTTCATGCCGGAGCTGAGGCTGGACATCGCAGCGGCCAGGAGCGCCGCGATGAGCAGCCCCGAGAGCCCGTTGGGCAGTTCACTCGCAATGAAACGCGGCAGCAACTTGTCGGCTTGGCCCGCGATCTGCTTTTGAAACTCGGACGGCGGCAGGCCCGCGCGATGCGAGTAGTAGCCGAACAGCGCGAGGCCGCAGAACGCGAGCATCACACCCAGCAGAACGCGCGCGGCCGCATACGCCCACAGCGATTTGCGCGCCGTGTCGAGGTCGGGCGTGGTGAGGTAGCGCTGCACGGCGACCTGGTCTGAACTGTGCGTGCACATCTCCCAACAAAAGATGTTGAGGAACACGCTGAAGACCGTCATACGCACGGTGGGGTCCCAACTGAACAGCATCACCTCGGAGCGGCCCGCGTTTTCGAATCGCGACCACCATGTCCCGGGACCTTCGCCGGTGAGCGACATGATGACGGCCGGGATGATCAGCGCGCCACCGAAGAGGATCAGCAGTTGCAGGTTGTCCGTCCAGATCACGGCGCGGATGCCGCCGAGCGTGGTGTAGAAGATGGTGATCACACCCATGGCAATGATCGTCGGCAACAGTTGCCAGCCGGTGATCTGGGTGATAGCGAGGCTGGCCGTATAAAAGATGAGTCCGGTCCACACCAGCGTGTGCGCGAGAAATACTGTCGAGGCGAGGCGGCGCGTGCCGGGGCCAAAGCGGCGGTCGAGATATTCGTACGCTGAGCAGATCGGGAAACGGCGGATGGTAGGTACAATGAGGCGGCTGACCACGGGGACGGCCAGCGGCACCATCGCTACGCCGACGAGGAATGTAAGGCCGTAGCGGATCATCTCGCCGGGCAGGCTGAGGTAGGTGATGGTGGAAAGCAGAGTGCCCAGGACACTCCCGCCCACCAGCAGCCAGTGCATCTTGCGCTCGCCGAGATAGTACTCCTCTTGCGTGCTTTGCCGGCGCGAATAGTAGAAACCGATGGCCGACAGCGCCACGAAGTAGAAGACGATGACCGCGAGGTCGAGAGCAGCCAACTGCATACGTAGGATTATACGCGCATGCGGTGCGCCTCCCCCCCCTGGCGCATGAAAGAAAAAAGGACTACCATGCTCTCCGGGTCGGTTTCCGTGCCCGACTCGGACGGCCAAGTGGCCAGCCGCGAGTGGCACGCTGTGGCTTCGAAACAAGACAGGAGACTCCCCATGTCAATGACCCCGATGTTCGCTTTGCTGGCGGTGATGGCCGTCGCCTTCCTTGCCCTGTTCGTGTGGCGCCAGTTGGTGGAACTGCACGAGGACGATTCACTGCATCTCGGCGATCAGCAAACCGCGGTCGTGCGAGAGCAGGCCGATCTCACCCGGAAAGTAACGATGCTTGACCGGTGGTCGCGCATTCTCGGCATCACCACGCTGCTGTATGGCGCGGTGATCGGCGGCTACTACCTCTACTCGCAATGGTTCGCGTCCGGCAAGATGCCCGGTTCTTAGCGCCGGTTCCCGGCGTGATAGACTCCCGCAATAGATGAGACGAGTGCAAAGCTTCGCGCCCTTGTTGCTCATCATGGCGGGGGCTGGTTGCGTCCGGGCTGACGTACCGGCGATTTTCCGAACGCGCTGCGCGGGCTGCCATGGAGCGGCGCTCCAGTCAGGTGGGCTGCGCCTCGATAACGGTTCGGAGGCGTTGCGCGGCGGCTACTCGGGCGCGGTGATCCGGCCGGGCGACAGCAACGGCAGCAAGCTGGCTGCGTTGATCACCACAGGCATTGAGTCCGGCGGCAAAACGTTGAAGATGCCGCCGGCTGGCGCGCCGCCGTTGAGCGCCGCGCAGGTAGCCGAGATCCGCGCGTGGATCGATGCGGGCGCGCGCTGGCCCGAAGGTGAGCGCGTGGAAACGGCCAAGCCCGCGGCCGCCGCGGCTTTGTGGTCACTCGCGCCGCTGCGCCGGCCGGCCGTGCCCGCGGTGGCGGCGAAGAAGAATCCGATCGACGCGTTTGTGCAGGCGCGGTTGGATCGGGAGCGCATCGCGCCGTCGCCCGCCGCCGCGCGCCCCGTGCTGGCGCGGCGGCTGCATCTCGACCTGACCGGGTTGCTGCCAACGCCCGAACAAGTGCAGACGTTTGTCCAAGACACGGCCCCCAATGCGTACGAGAAGCTGGTGGACGAGTTGCTGAAGTCGCCGCACTACGGCGAGAAGTGGGCGCGGCACTGGCTGGACCTGGCGCGTTACGCCGACAGCGAAGGCGGCGTGCAAGACTACGCGCGGCCGTTCGCCTGGCGGTATCGCGACTGGGTGATCGACGCGTTCAATCGCGACATGCCGTTCGATCGTTTCACGGTGGAGCAGATGGCGGGCGACCTGATGCCCGGCGCAACGCTCGCGCAGAAAATCGCCACGGGGTTTCACCGGCAAACCGTCACCAGCCGCGAGGGCGGAATCGATCTGGAACGGCTCCGGTTCGATCAACTGGTGGACCGCGCGAGTAACACCGGTGCTGTTTTTCTGGGGCTCACCGTGGGCTGCGCGCAATGCCACGACCACAAGTACGACCCGATCACGCAAAAGGATTTCTACCGCCTGCTGGCTTACTTTGAAAACGCCAATGAAGTAGAGCTGGACGCACCGCTCTCCGGTGAACTGGGCGTCTATCGATCCTACGCGGCCGAGTATGGCGAGCAGCGCCGCCAACTGATAGCCGGCTACGGCATCATGCCATACCAGGCCGATTGGGAAGCGAACATGCGCGATGCCGCGGCGCGCCCCGGCGTGCGGCCGCAGTGGGACGTGACCTACGACGCGATGAGCAAGCTGGTGGACCACGGGCATCGCATTCTGCACACGCCGGTGGAGCGGCGCACGATGCGCGAGCACGAGTCCATGGTGGACCACTTCACCAGGTATGCGAACAAGCCGCTCGTGAAGAACGCGGACGAGTTGAAGCTGAAGGAACTCGACGGCAAGCTGGAGGCGCTACATAAAAAGTACCCGTATCTGAGCACCGTGATGACGCTGGCCGAGGAGACCACCGCCGCGCGCAGGCCCACCTATCTGCGTTTGCGCGGCGACTTCAAGCAGCCCGGCATCGCGGTTACGCCGGGCGCGCCGGAGCGCCTGCCGGGTGCGCCGAATGCCGGAACAGACCGCTTGTCGCTCGCACGCTGGCTCGCGTCGGCCGAAAATCCGCTCACGCCGCGCGTCACCGTGAATCGCTTGTGGCAGGAGTTGTTCGGGCGCGGCTTGGTGCGCACCAGCGAAGATTTCGGCCGGCAAGGCGAAAAGCCGTCGCACCCGGAGTTGCTTGACTGGCTGGCCAGTGAGTTTCGCGAGCGGGGCTTAAGCGTGAAGTATATGGTGCGGTTGATGGTGACGTCGGACGCCTACCGGCGCTCATCCAGCGCGCGGCCCGACTTGACGGCGCGCGATCCGGACAACATGCTGCTCGCCCGGCAGGCGCGGCTCCGTCTGCCCGCGGAGTTCATTCGCGACGCAGCGCTGCAGGCCGGCAACCTCCTGATGGACGAAGTGGGCGGCGAGAGCGTGCGTCCGCCGCAACCGGAAGGCGTGTCGGATCTCCAATACAGCTTCAAGTGGGAAGACACGGCGGGCCGGGCGCGATACCGGCGCGGGCTGTACATACAGATTCAACGCACGGCCATGTATCCGCTGCTGTTGAACTTCGACGCGCCGGACCGGTTGACGGCCTGCGCGCGGCGCGAGCGTTCCAATACGCCGCTGCAGCCGCTCAATCTGATGAACGATCCGGTGTTCACGGAAGCGGCACAGGCGCTGGCGGCGCGCGTGCTGCAGCAGCCGGCGAACGAGCGTGCGGACCAGGCGTTCCTCATCTGTTACGGCCGCCGCCCCAGCGCGCAAGAGCGCGATCTGGTCTTGAGCCACGTGGCCCGCCGTGCGGCGCTGGCGGGCGCGAACAAAGAAGAAGCCGCGTGGTACGGCGTGAGCCGCGCGCTGCTGAACTCCGACGAGTTTCTGACGAGGGAATGATGGATCTTTTGCGTCGGCGGGATTTTCTGACGCGCCTTTCAAGCGGCATTGGCCTCGCGGCGCTGGGGCAACTATCTGGCGCGGCCACCCACGCGCCGCACTTCGCGCCGAAAGCGAAGAACGTGATCTTCCTTTTTATGGAAGGCGCGCCGAGCCAACTCGATCTGTTCGACCCCAAGTCCGCGCTGCAGAAGTATCACGGTGAACCGCTCCCGCCCTCACTCACCAAGGGGCACGACTTTGCGTTCATCAAGGCGAATGCGCGCGTGCTGGGCAGTCCGCGGAAGTTCACGCGGTATGGACAAAGCGGCGCTGAGTTCAGCGATCTGTTGACGGCGTGGAAGCCGATTGCCGACGACCTATGCATCGTGCGATCGATGCACACCGACGCATTCAACCACCAGCCCGCGGACTTCCTGCTGCACACCGGGCACATGCTGCCGGGGCGGCCCACGATGGGCGCGTGGGTGCTGTACGGGCTCGGCAGCGAGTCTGCGAATCTGCCCGGGTTCATTGTGCTCAGCACGGGCAAGAGCAACATGAGCCAGGCCGCGCAGTGGAGCAGCGGGTTCCTGCCGTTGTCCTATCAAGGTGTACTGTTCCGCCGCAAAGGTGACCCGGTGCTGTACCTTTCAAACCCCGCCAGCGTGAGCGCAGATGAGCAGCGCGCCGACTTCGATCTGGTGCGCGCGCTGAATCATCAGGCTCAGGAGCGGAGCGGCGACGCCGAGATCGCCTCGCGCATTGCCTCCTATGAGATGGCGTTCCGGATGCAGATGAGCACGCCGGAACTGCTCGAAACGGCCAAGGAGCCGCGGCACGTGCGCGCGGCCTATGGCCTCGAAAGCGAAACCACACGCGCCTTCGGCACCAACTGTCTGCTGGCGCGGCGCATGGTGGAGCGCGGCGTGCGTTTTGTGATGGTGTCCCATTCGTCGTGGGACCAGCACAGCGAGCTGAACAAGAATTTGAAAGGCAACTGTGACACCACGGCCGGCCCCATCGCGGCGCTGATTCAGGATCTGAAGAGCCGCGGCCTGCTCGATTCAACGCTGGTGGTGTGGGGCGGCGAGTTCGGACGCACACCGCTCGGCGAGTGGCGCCGCGACGATCTGGAGTTTGCCGGGCGCGATCATCATCCGCACTGCTTCACCATGTGGCTGGCAGGCGGCGGTGTCCGCGCGGGCGTGACGATGGGCGCTAGCGACGACCTCGGGATGAAGGTCACTGAAGGCGGCGTGCATGTGAACGACCTGCAGGCTACCGTACTCCATCTGCTAGGCATGGATCACACGCGGCTGACCTACCGCCACATGGGCCGCGACTTCCGGCTGACGGACGTCCGGGGCACTGTGGTGAAGCAGATGCTGGCCTAAAGGGCGCCCGCTTAAGCGCGCGGCTCAACGGCCATGGCGCTATACTACGGGCAGGAAACATCTAAGCACGCTTCTGCCTGCGGTGTTGTTGGCTGCCGCGGCGCATGCTCAGCCTCGCATCAATTCTGTAGTCAACAACGCCAGCTACACTGTCCCGCCGTTGCCCGGTTCGGCGATTGAGCCCAGTTCCATCTTCGCGGTGTTTGGTGCGAAAATGGGTCCGGCGGCGCTGGTGCAAACCACCTTTCCGCTGCCCACCAATCTCGCCGGCACCGCGCTGCGCATCAGCGCGAGCGGCCGCACGGAAAACGCGTTTCTCATTTATACATCGGCGGGCCAGTTGGCTGGGGTGCTGCCCTCCACCACGCCGCCCGGTCCGGCCACGGCCACGGTGATCTTCAACGGGCAGGAGTCCGCGCAGTTTGCCTTCACGGTGGTGGCGAACAATCCAGGCTTGTTCACTCTGAACGGCGGAGGGCCAGGTCCAGCGGTGCTGACGCTGCCTGACTTCCGCGTGATCACGTACTCGAACGCTGCGACCGAAGGTGACGTTCTGAGCGCCTGGGGCACGGGCATCGGCGCGCTCACGGGGCGGCCGGACAATCAACCGGCTGAGTTCTTCGATCCGCAAACCAGCGTGGAAGTGCTGGTGGGCGGCAAGCAGGCCACGGTGCGGTATCGCGGCCGTGCGCCGGGGTTGTCTGGCGTGGACCAGGTGGTGTTCGATGTGCCCGCCGGCGTACGCGGATGCAATGTGTCGCTGGTTGTAAAGGTCGGTCGCAACATCAGCAACTTTTCAACGCTACCGGTAGCGGGCTCCAATCGAGTGTGCTCCGATCCGGGTGGATTGAACGAGAACGAAATCTCGCGGGCGACGGCCAACGGCTTGCGGATTGGGTCGATTTCGCTTTCCCGCATCCGCATCAAGTTCACGATCCCTGGCGCGGGTTCGGTGGAGTCGCGCTCTGACGTTGCCGCTGCTGGCTTTACCCGCATTGACGCAAGCGGGTTCATTCGCAGCGAAGGCGGACTCGGCGGCGTGAGCATCGGCAATTGCATCGTGACGGAGTTCGGTGGGGAGAGCAAGCCGTGGGATTCGTTTGCCACCGCCCGGCTGAACGCAGGGCCACAGTTGACGCTGAACGGCCCCAACGGAATTACGCGCACACTGGCCCGCGAGGCCAACGGCGGCTATGCCGCGGCGGTGGGCAGCGCGCAGGTGATTCCTGGCATACCAACAGGCGCGAGTAAGTTGGATCTCGATCCGGGCGCCTATACGGTGACCGGCCCGGGCGGCCCCGACGTGGGCTCGTTTACGGCGCGCGTCACGGTACCGCAGCCGCTGACGACGAATCTCGATAGCATCAACTCGGTGGGCCTCGGCAGCCCGTTCACGGTGACGTGGAATGCCACCGGCGCCAGTGCCAACGAGATGATCATCATCACCGGTGCATCAAGCACCCGCGGCCCGGTCGCCGGTGCATCGTTCAACTGCTTTGAACGGGCTTCGGTTTGCACCGTCACGGTTCCCGCGGAAGTGACGCTGGCGATGCCCCGCAGTGAAACTGTGGGCGGCGCCGCGACGGGCTCGTTGACGGCGCTCTCCACCCCGTTCACCGACGCCAACCGCTTCACGGCAAATGGCCTCGATATCGGTACGATCACCTACGTGACGGCTGAGTCCAAAACCGTGAGCTACCAGTAGCCAGGATTGAGCCGGTCTCCAGGTCGCCGCTTTGATATGCTTCGCCGACGCGACTCGCCTCTTGTCTGTTGCTCACGGCGTCCCTGGCGGCTCAACAGCTGGATACCGGCGTGATCACCGGCACGGTCAGCGATAGCACCGGCGCCGTTATTCCGAACGCTTCCATTAAAGCAACACACTTGGCCACGGGCCAGGTGACTCGCACTGCCTCGAACGGGGAGGGTCTGTTTCGCACGCCTCCCCTTCGCATCGGCGCCTACAAGCTCGATATCTCGGCCCAGGGCTTAAAGGACGTCACCCGCACTGGCATCACCCTCAACGTCGCCGACGTGCGCTCGATCGATCTCGTACTCGAAGTAGGGCAAGTCTCTGAACGCATCGAAATCGCCGACACCACGCCCCTGCTGCAGACGGCGGAATCCGCCTCCGGCACTGTCATCACCAACCGCCAGATTGTCGACCTGCCCCTCAACGGCCGCGACTATCTGCAACTCGCCCTTGTCTCGGCCGGCACCGCTCCGGCGCGCTGACAAGGTGTCAGCGTCGGCGGGCAGCGCGGCATGGAGCTCAACTTTGTCATCGATGGCATCGACAACAACAACCAGTCGATCGCCTCGCAAGGCAATCAGAAGGAAGCGCTGAAACCTCAAGTGGACGCGGTGCAGGAGTTCAAAGTGGTCACCAACGGCTTCCCCGCCGAATACGGCCGCTCTTCCGCCGGCGTGGTCAACGTCACCATCAAGTCCGGCACCAAAGACTTTCACGGTACGCTTTTCGAATTTGTCCGCAACTAGAAGATCGATGCCCGAAACTTCTTCACGCCCCCCACCGTGAAGAAGCCCGCCTTCAAGCGCAACCAATATGGCTTCGCCGCCGGCGGACCCATCAAGCGGAACCGCGCCTTCCTCTTCGGCGATCTTGAACTGACCGACGTGCGCGAATCGGATACCGCCGTCAGCACCGTGCCCGGACTCAACGAAAAGGGCGGACGCTTCGCCCGCGACGTGTTCGACCCCTTCACCACCGATGCCGCCACTAGCGTGCGCGCACCGTTTCCCGATCGCCTGATTGCCGCCTCGCGTTTCGACGCTGTCGGTGCGCAGATCGTCACCTGGTTCCCCGCTCCCCTGAACGCCAACCCAACCAACAACTTCACATTCATCGCGCCCCGCCGCGAGGACTATCGCAAATGGGACATCCACCACGATCTCATCGTGACCGATCGCGACAATCTGTTCTTCCGCTACAGCAACCAGCGGCAGGATCGGCCGGTGGTTCGCAAGCTGCCCGACGCCGCCATTGGCCCCATTTCGCGCTCCACTGGCAGCGCGGTCGACAGCCACAACATGGGCCTCGGCGTGAACCGCATCTGGACCAGCTCACTCGTCACTTCCGTCCGCTTTGGCTGGAACTACATCTTTACCAGGGTCAGGGTGGCCGGCAATAAAGATCTGAATCAGGTCATCGGCCTTCGCGGCGTCGATCAAACGCTGCCCGGCACGCCCGAAATCAACGTCACCGGCTACCGCGCCATTGGCACTACCAACTTCAATCCCAACCTTATCAATTCGCAAACGCGCCAGCTCTCCGGCGACACCACGTGGAATCGCGGCAATCGCGCCGTGAAGTTCGGGGCCAGCATTTACTTCATGCAGAGCCACATCGTGAACCCGCAGCGCGCCAAAGGCGCCTTCGACTTTGACGGGCGCTTCACGCAGAATCTGGTTAACGCTACCGGCGGCGAACCGATGGCGGACCTGTTGCTCGGCACCACGCATACCATCCAGGGTTCCAACTTTGTCTACATGAATCTGCGGTCGCCAATCACAGCCTACTATGTCCAGGACGACTGGCGTATCTCCAAAAAAACTGGCTCGTCAGAAAAATTCGTGGGCAAGTGGCGGCTCGGGCAGCTTTCCAAGTGTGTGATGTAGCGCGAGTTCGAGGATGCGATAGGTGCGAAAGCCGT
>Ga0194119_10006664_pt1 | contig 16659 bp, 13 predicted proteins | sample TA2MahC100mmetaG_FD_148620 | JGI IMG/M metagenome (GOLD analysis project Ga0194119, IMG submission 148620) | Freshwater microbial communities from Lake Tanganyika, Tanzania - TA2015018 Mahale Deep Cast 100m | ecosystem: Environmental > Aquatic > Freshwater > Lake | place: Tanzania: Lake... | reverse complement strand
CACCATCCCGGGCATGCGCCGCTCGTCTGCGGGCGTCGCGGCCACGAAGCCCGAGTCGAGCAGGTGCTCGCCCGGCTTGCTCAGGGCGTTCACGTTGCCGCGCACGCAGTGGTGGTTCGTGATGATGAGGCCGTTGCTCGAGACAAAGGCCGCGGAGCAACCCGGAATGCGAAGGGCGGCCAGCCGCGCGCGCGCGAACCATGCGGAATCGGCGGCAAAGCCGTAGGTGGAGGAGAAGTACTCCGACGGTGCGTACTCGAAGGTCCACATCTTGCCGAGGTCAAAGCGACCTGGCGTGGCGGGGCTTTGAGCGGCAACGGAGGCCGCGACAACGGCCGAAAGGGCGATCGCGCGAAGCAGGCGCATGCAGGAAGTCCGGTGGGGCCGCGTCACCGCGACGCGGCGATCCCTGATTCTAACGATTCGCGCCCACCCTTGCCGTGTGTCGACGCCTCAACGCCGCGTCCACATCGCCACCACGGCGCACGTCCCGTCGCCGGTGCGCCACTCGAACGGCGCGGACATCAGGTCAGGATACGCCTCCACTGCCAGCACCTGATCCGGACGCGCGGTGGCGTCGAGCGCCTCGATGCCCTCAATGGCCCGCACGCCGTTCACATAGACGCCGATCTTGCGGCAGCGCTCGCCGGTGGTGGTGCTCCGCGCTCGCACGTCGGTGGGGCCAACGACCGTGAATCCGCGCGCAGCGCTCAGCAGATCCGTGACCCGCTGGGCGCCCATGAGCTGCGGACTCCCCGGGAGGAAGACAGTCCCGCTCGCCACGCGGTGCCGCGCAAGGACAGCGTCGAGCACATGGATTACCAGATCCGCGCGCCCGAGGATCGTCACTGCGTCGAGTCGCTGGGCCTGCTCGCTCACGCGCACCAGCAGGGTCGCGTTGCGTCGCGCAGACGCTTGCACGAGCATTGACCGCGGCTCGATGCCGATGGCGCGCAGTTCCATCGCCCAAGTGCCGACCGGAAGGTCCATCAGCGTGAAGGCGCCATCCGTGATGGACACTTCACGCCCCAGCGCCGGAATGCGAACGCGTCCGCTCACCACGGGCTGGCCACGTTCGGTGAGCAGGCGGCCGCGTATCTCTGCTGGTCCCGTCGTGGTCGCGGTGTCCACCATCAGCACATCCTGCCGCAGCACCCCGCTTTCCGGAATGGTCACCGGGCCCGAGAGCGCGCGGAACCCCGCTGCCTGCACGTCGAGCGTCAGCACCACGCCTGACGGAATGCCGCACAGGCTGAACATCCCGTCATCCCATATCTGCTCCGATGTGCGGCCCGGGACTGTGCGCAGCATCCCGGCGTCAGTCGAGACCGCGCTCCAGGTGACCGTCACCGTGGCGCCGATGACCGGATGTCTTCCCGCGGCCGTGCGCACGAAGCCGGCCAGCAGCGCGTTGCCGGAGGCGTCATCCGTATCACCGCAACGCAGCATCCGAACGATCCCTCCTGACGGAATGCTCATGGGCATCTGCACTACGGAGTCCGCGTCGAGGTCTACCGCCTGCACCGGCGCGTCGAGCCCGAGCAGTTCGAGCGCCTCGTGGTAAAAGCCGATGACGTAGCGGCCCGGCGGAACGCCCGTGAACGTGTAGCGCCCCTCGAGATCGGTGCGCGCCCGGTACGGCGTGCCCGCGGAATCCCGAGGGGCCAACTGCATCTCCGCGCCAATGAGGGGCGCGTTGGCAATGGAGTCGAAGACCACGCCGCGCACCACATGCGACATCGGCCGCTGCGCGCGCAGAGGCCCGACGACGCTGAGCGCCAAGGCGCCAGCTAGGACGGCGCGCACGGAAAGCCGGGAGAGCAGAAGCACGGGGGGCGGTGTCACGGGTCTTCGCCGAATCTGGCCTGGCGACCGCCGCGCCGCCACTCTTTAGGCATGCGCAAGCCGCACCGTCCCTTCGCACGGGCAAGGGTGCTCGCACCCCTCGCCCTTCTCGCCGCTGCCTCCCTCGCCGCTGCGTCCCTCGCCGAAGCCCAGCGCGCGCCGGCTCCCCGTGACTGGCGCGACGGCGCGACCTGCTACGAGGTCTTCGTCCGTTCCTTTCGCGACAGCGACGGTGATGGCATCGGCGACCTGAAGGGACTGCTCGCGTCGCTCGATTACATCAACGATGGTCGGCCCTCCAGCCCGACCTCGCTGGGCGCCCGCTGCATCTGGCTGATGCCGATCATGGATTCGCCCAGTTACCACGGCTATGACGTGCGAGACTACTACCGTGTCGCGCCGGTCTACGGCACCAACGACGACTTCAAGCGCCTGGTCATTGAAGCGCACCGTCGCGGCATCAAGGTGCTGGTGGACATGGTGATCAACCACGCGTCGAGTGAGTGGCCGCCGTTTCAGGCCGCGCTCAAGGAGCCTGCGTCCCCGTACCGCGAGTGGTTCCGCTTCGCGCCGGCGCGCGGCCCGAATAACCGCTGGGGCAACAGCAACTGGCACAAGTCGCCGGTGCGCGACGAGTACTACTACGGCTTCTTCTGGCGCGGGATGCCCGATCTCAACTACGAGCAACCGGGCGCACTCGAGGAGATGAAGAAGGTTGCGTCGTTCTGGCTGAACGAGATGGGCGTTGACGGGTTCCGGCTCGACGCCGTGAAGTACCTCGTGGAGGATGGCGCAGTGGTCGACGACACGCCGCGCACGCACGCCGTGCTCCGCGAGTACGCCGCCCACGTGCGCGCGGCGAAGGCCGGCGCCTTCACGATTGGCGAGGTGTTCGACAGCACGGGCGTGCTCTTGTCGTACTATCCCGACCAACTGGACGCCTACTTCGCGTTCGAGATTGCCGACTCACTCATCGCGGGCGTGCGGCGCGGCGACGCGCGCGGCATCCTCGCGCCCGTGCTCCGCCTGCAGCAGGCGCTTCCCGCCAACCGGTGGGCCCCCTTCCTGCGCAATCACGACCAGCCACGCACCCGCACGGAACTCGGCGGCGACTTGGGCAAGGCGCGCGTCGCCTCGTTTCTCCTGCTGACGCTGCCGGGCCTGCCGTTCGTCTACTATGGCGAGGAGCTCGGCATGACCGGCGGCAAGCCCGATGAGCGCATCCGCACGCCGATGGCATGGTCCACGACCGCGCCGCACGCCGGCTTCACCGCGGGCACGCCCTGGCAACGGTTGGCGGACGATTCACTCGAGGCCAATGTGGCCGCGCAGGAGCGCGCCGGCAGTCTGCTCGCGCATCACCGCGCGCTCATTCAACTGCGCGCGTCGACGCCGGCGTTGGCCCTTGGAACGCTAGAGCCGATCGCCGCCGGACATCCGGCGGTCGTCGCCTTTGTCCGGCGAACCGCCGCCGGCTCGGCACTAGTGGTTGCCAATGTCACCGCCAGCGCCGTCCGCGAACTGACGTTCGACGTCCCAATGCCGGCCGGGCGGCGGCAGTCGCGCACCCTGTTTGGCGACACGGAGCGGTGGGAGATTCGCCCGCCCAGTGCGCCGAGCGCTCCCGGCCAGGTGCGCGTACCCGCGCTCGCCCCCTACACGGGCGTCATCCTGGAATTCGCGGTCATCCCGTAGCCCGCGCGCTCTCCGACCGCGCGGGTCCTCGGTGGGCTCATCGAATTAGTAACACACTGAAACTATTTTGCCTTTCGGAAGATCCGCGCTGCCCACGCGTTCAGGACGAGAGCCGGGAGGGGCGCCGGGGCGCTCGACGCGGCGCCGGGCGTCACCTCGACCCACCCCGCGCCGGTCGCCTCCACCGTGCCGTGGAAGGCGCGGTTCGTGAGGTTCACCGCCACGAGCATCTCTTCGGTGCCCTCGGTGCGCACGTACGTCAGCACCCGATCCTCGTCGCTGTTGCGAAGCCAGGCCAGCTCGCCGCGACGCAGCGCCGGATGCGCGCGGCGCAGCGCGATCATCGCCTCGAAGAACCGCGGAAACTCCGGACGGCGTTCGCGCACCTGCCACCAGACCGACAGGCGCTCAAACAGCGCCGGCGCGAAGCTCTCGGTGGCGTCGCCCACTTCGTTGCCGTTGTAGAGCAGCGGCACGCCGTCCATGGTCAGCACCACCGCAAACGCGGCCAGTGCCCCACGCTCGCCGAAGTGCGTGATCGCCCGCTTCTCGTCGTGATTGTCCGCGATGCGCAGGTGCAGCGCGCCCTTTGGGTAGTTGCGGCGTTCCGCCTCCCACTCCTCGCGCACGGCCCGCGCGCTGCGGTTGCCGAGGATGGCGTCCTTGAGCGCATGGTAGCCCGGCCAGCCGTAGTCGAAGTCGAACGCGCCAACCAGCAGTTCCGGCTCGTGTGACTCAGCGAGCATCACGATGTCTCGCTTCACGCGCTCGAGCTGTCTCCGCGCGTCCTCCTAGAAGTCTGTCGGCACCTCTCCCGCGACGTCGCACCGGTAGCCGTCGAGGTCGAACTCCCGAATCCAGTACTGCAGCACGCGGTGCATGTAGGCGCGCGTTTCCGGATTCGCGTAGTTCAGCGCGGCGACGTCGGTCCAGTCGTACGGCGAGAGGATCTGTCCCGAAGCGTCGCGCCGATAGAGCGACGGCGTCTTCATCAGCACGTTGTCCCACGACGTGTGATTTGCCACGACATCAATGATCACCTTCAGCCCGAGCCGGTGCGCCTCGCGCACCAGGCGGCGCAGGTCGTCTTTGGTGCCGTAGGCGGGATTCACCTCCATGTAGTCGCGCACCGCATACGGACTGCCGATCGACCCCTTCTTCTTCACCTCGCCGAGCGGATGGATCGGCATCAGCCAGACGATGCCGACGCCGAGCTGCTGAAGCTCCGGAAGCCGCGCCGTGACTGCATTGAACGTCCCTTCGGGCGAGAAGGTGCGGACGTTCAACTCATAGACGATCGCGTCCCGCACCCACGGAGCCACCGGTCGAGCCTCGAGCCCGCGCACGTCGCGTCGCGCCTGAGCGAACGTCTCAATCGGAACCGCAAGAAGGGCAAGTGCAACGAGAAGGGCCGGGAGGCGGCACCGGCGGAGCAAGACCTGATGTCTGTTCAGCATGACGACCCAGAAGATGTGGACTGTTGTTTCTCTGTTGTTTCTCTGCCCCTAGAATCCCGCCGCGATTCCATGCCCTCGCGGCTCTGACACGCCGTGCCATTTGCCGCCGGACCGGAGAATCGACTGCGCCCAGCCGAACCCCAGCGGCCCCTCCTTTCGTCGCACCGTATGTCCGCGGGCCTCCAGTGCAACCGCCGTTGATTCCGCGATCCCCGGCATCGAGAGATCGATCCGGTCCGGGAAGTCTTGTGCGTGGAACCGTGGCGCCCGCATCGCCTCGGGCAGCGGCATCTGGAAGTCGATGACGTTCAGCATTACCTGCAGCACGGCCGTGATGATCCGCGCGCCGCCCGAGGCGCCCGTGACCAGCAGTGGGGCGCCGCTGCTGTCCAGCACGATCGTCGGCGTCATGCTGGAGAGCATCCGCTTGCCGGGCACGATCGCGTTCGCTTCGCCCTGGCGCAGTCCCATCTGGTTCACGACCTCGGTCGACACGGTGAAGTCGTCCATCTCGTTATTGAGCAGGAACCCGGCCCCGCTTACTGACACGGCCGACCCGAATCCGGTGTTCAGCGTCGTCGTCAGCGCCACGGCATTCCCCTGGCCATCCACCACCGAGAAGTGCGTGGTGTGCCGCCCGCGCACCGGATCCGGAGGAAGCGCACTGAGCGTGTGCTTGGTGCGTCCGATCCGCGTCCGCAACACTCGTGCGGTGTCGGGCGAAAGGAAGCGCTCCGTCGGAATCGTGACGAAGTCGGGATCAGCGAGCAGCGTGTTGCGCCGCAGGAATGCCTCGCGCTCAGCCTCGGCGATCACGTGAATCGCGTCGGCGGAGTTCGCCCCCATCGCGCGGAGGTCGAATCCCTCGAGCATCCCGGCCGTCAGCGCGAGGGTCAGTCCGCCGGAACTGATCGGCGGCATCGTCAGCACCCGGTGACCGCGATACGTGAACTCCACCGGCTTCCGCCACTTGGGCTGGTACCGCTTGAGATCCTCGAGCGTGATGATGCCGCCGCCGCGCTGCATTTCCGCGACGATGAGGTCGGCCGTCTCTCCCTCGTAGAAGCCCGCCGCGCCGCGCTCGGCGATAAGCCGAAGCGTCTTGGCCAGGTCCGCGTTGCGGAACTTCATCCCCGTATCGAAGGGCACGCCGTTCGGCGCGTACAGCGCCTTCGTGCTGGGTGAGAAGCGCGGGAGGTTGTCCTCGAGATCCTCTACGAATGATGCGTCGGCGCGAAAGCCGTACTCGGCGAGTTCCATCGCCGGCTGAATGACGGCACGCCACGGCAGCGCGCCGTACTTCCGGTGCGCCTCGTACAGGCCGGCCACGCTTCCTGGCACGCCGACGGCCAGCGCTCCGGTGACGCTGCGATCCGTGGGTTCGCCGCGCGCGTCGAGGTACATGTCGCGCGTCGCCGCTTGGGGTGCGACCTCGCGGAAGTCGAGTGCCATGGTCTCGCCGTTGATCCGCGCCAGCATCAGGCCGCCGCCGCCGAGGTTGCCTGCGGTCGGGTACGTCACCGCAAGCGTGAACGCCACCGCAACCGCCGCGTCTACGGCATTGCCGCCCAATCGCAGCATGCTGGCGCCCACGCGCGCCGCGCGCGGCGACGCCGACACGACCATCGCGCTGTCAGCCACCGCGGCCTGCCCCGCCGGCGCCTCCGCCAGCGGCGCCGCGCGACAGCCCGCGAGCAACGCGGCACAGAGTAATGCCGCCCCCTGACTACGCGCGGCGACGACGCATCGACTCACGAATCCACTGTGAAGCGCGACATCCTCCAGTCCATTGTCTTGCGGCGCGCCGTTGAGGGTGAACGTGATCGGTTTCATCAGGGCCCTCCGCCGGGCGGATGTCGTCAGGAGGCGGTGTCGAGACGCTCCAGTGATTCTGTCTGCCGGTCGCGCGCTGTGCCAGCCCGTGGCTCGAGCTTTCCGGCCGCGCGCTTGGCTTAGGCGCGTCGCGCGCCGCAGATTCCAGCACCGGACAGGCCCTCGTCCGCACGTCTCGACTGGAGATGCGCCCCATGAAGTCCCGCCACGCGTGGATCGTCCTCGCCGCCTTCGCGGCCGTCAGCTCCCTCGAAGCCCAGGGCGCCCGCGCCTACACCCGTGCGGATACGCTGCGCGGTTCGTTCTCCTCACCGGAGCGCACGTGGTGGGACGTCACGTTCTATGACCTGCGCGTCGCGGTCAGTCCGCCGGACAGCTCCATCCGCGGCTCCAACGGCATCACGTACCGCGTGCTGAAGCCCGCGCAGACGCTGCAGGTGGACCTGATGTCTCCGCTCGTCGTGGACAGCATGGTGCAGGATGGTAAGGCGGTGAAGTTCCGCCGAGATGGGAACGCCTACTTCGCCACGCTGACGGCGCCACAGCGCGCGGGCGCGAGCAAGACGCTCACCGTGTTCTATCACGGGAAGCCGCAGCCCGCGAAGCGGCCGCCGTGGGACGGTGGGTTCTCCTGGGGCACAGACAGCCTCGGCGCGCCATGGATCGTCACCACCGACCAGGGCCTTGGGGCCAGCGTCTGGTGGCCCAACAAGGACACCCAGGCTGATGAGCCCGACAGCCAGCGCGTGGCCATTACGGTCCCCCAGCCGCTGGCAACCGTCGCCAACGGGCGTTTGCGCAGCGTCACGCACCACGGGAACGGCACTTCCACGTGGGAGTGGTTTGCGACGCTCCCCATCAACAACTACGCGATCTCGCTCTCCATTGGGAAATACGACCACTGGTCCGAACTCTATCAGGGTGAGCGGGGTCTGCTCACCGTCGACTACTGGCCGCTGGCCTACCATATGGATGCGGCCCGTCGGCAGTGGACGCAGGTGCGCAGCACCCTCCAGTGCTTCGAGCACTGGTTCGGCCCTTTCCCGTGGTACGAGGACGGCTACAAGCTCGTCGAGGTCTCCAACAACGGGATGGAGCACCAGAGCGCGATCGCCTACGGCAATGGATTCGCCAACGGCTACCGCGGTCGTGACGCTTCAGGCACCGGGTATGGAATGAAGTGGGACTTCATCATCGTGCACGAGTCGGCGCACGAGTGGTTCGGCAACAACATCACCACCAAGGACCTCGCCGACATGTGGGTGCACGAGAGCTTCGCCAACTACTCCGAGGCGCTCTACACCGAATGCCAGTTCGGCAAGCAGGCCGGCGCCGAGTATGCGGTGGGCGTGCGGCGCGGCATCCGTAACGATCGCCCGATCATCCCGGGGGCGTACGGGGTCAATGCGCAGGGCTCCGGCGATATGTATCCGAAGGGCGGCACGATGCTGCACATGATCCGGCAGATCGTGGACGACGACGCCAAGTGGCGCGGCATACTGCGCGGCCTGAACCAGGCGTTCCGCCACCAGCTCGTGATGGGGAGCCAGATCCAGGATTACATGATTCGCGAATCCGGCAAGGACCTGCGCAAGGTGTTCGAGCAGTACCTGACCACCATCCGGATCCCGGCGCTTGAGTACGAGGTGAGCGGCGGCACGATCAGATACCGGTGGACCAACGTTGTCCCGGGCTTCAACATGCCCGTGAAGGTGCGAATCGCGGGCGAAGCCTATTCTTGGATCACGCCCACCGAGCAGTGGCAGTCGGCCGCGTTCGCGCTGCCGAGTGCTACGGACTTTAAGGTGGACGAGAACTTCTACGTGACGACGCAGCGGGTCGGCGGGGCGCCCTAACGAGGCTCCGAGAGAGCCGGTCGGGGCGTGGAACCCACCCCGAATGGACGGGTACGATCCGACACAGCCCCGTGATGGGCGGCATTCGCCGCCACGGGGATTCCCCTCCGGAGAAGGGTCCATGAAGAACCTCCGTACCGCAGTCCTGTCAGCGCTCGCCGTCGCGGCCGGCGCTGCCTTCAGCGCAGCGCCGCTGCGCGCCCAGATCACCGAGGTGGCCCGCACGCCGATCGCCGACGCGGCCCAGGTCACGTTCGGCTACGTCTGCGATGACCGCTACATGATTCGCAACGACGGCACCCAGCCCATCGACCTTGAGTACGGCCTCGAGAAGGGCACGGAGCACACCAAGATCACCCTGAACGCCCGTGAGTCCGTCGAGCTCAACTCGCCCAGCAAGGCGGCGATGGAGCTGTGGATGGACGGCAAGCTCATTGCCAAGGCGATCAAGGAGAAGCGCTCGTGCAAGGATGTCGTCGGCAACTCGTCGGTGACGGTGAACGCCCCCGAGGTCCAGACGCGCCAGCCTACGCACGTCACCAATGTCTACACGTCGTGGGGCCCGCCGTATCCGTTCTGGGATCCGTGGGCGTTCGGCATGTACGGATCGTTCGGCTACTATCGCCCGTACGTCGCCGGCGTTCGTGTGGCATTCCCTATCATCATTGGCGGACACAGGACGCGCGTTGTCGTGCCGCGTCGCCACCGGTAGGCGCTGATCACCACGGCGACGACACGGCGGCGCGGGGCTCCTGAACCCGCGCCGCCGTTTCATATGTCGGCGGGTTACGGAGTAACCTTTGGCGCCGGCGTCCCCTTGGGAGCTGCGCGCAGGTACTGCGCAGGCCATGGCGTGGGGTGTTGCAGCTGCTGCGCCGCATGCAGCGGCCAATAGGGATCACGCAGCAGTTCGCGCGCAAGTAGAACCACGTCCGCCTTGCCGCCACTCACGATTTCATCGGCCTGCATCGGATCAGTGATCTGACCCACCGCCGCCGTGGCCATGCCCGCTCGCCGGCGCACCTCCTCGGCGAAGGGCACCTGATACCCCGGTCCGGTCAGGATCCTGGCGCCGGCGACGTTGCCGCCTGACGAGCAGTCGATGAGATCCACGCCGTCGTCCTTCAGCAGGCGAGCCAGCTCCACCGTCTGCCCAACGTCCCACCCGCCTTCCGTCCAGTCCGTGGCCGACAGTCGCGCGAACAGCGGCAACTTGTCCGGCCAGGCGGCACGCACGGCGCGGGCAACTTCCCGTACGAATCGCACGCGGTTCTCGAATGAACCGCCGTACTGGTCGGTCCGCTGGTTGCTCAGCGGCGACAGGAACTGGTGCATCAGGTAGCCGTGCGCCGCGTGCAACTCTACGAACTGCATCCCGGCACTGCGCGCCCGTCGCGCCGCGTCGGCGAAGGCGCGAACCGTTGCCCGAATCCCCGCCTCGTCCAGCGCCTGCGGAACGAGGTGTCCTTCAGCGAACGGGAGCGCGCTGGGCGCAATCACATCTTCCCATCCGCCATCCGCCGGCGATGCCGTCAGCCCGCCTTGCCATGGGGGACGCGTCGAGCCTTTGCGTCCCGCATGCGCCAGCTGCACGCCGGCCACCGCACCATGTTCTTCGACGAAGCGCACGATCCGCGCGAGGGGTTCCACCTGCGTGTCGTTCCACAGCCCAAGGTCGTGCGGCGAGATGCGCCCCTGCGGCGTCACCGCCGTCGCCTCGACGATGACAAGCCCGGCGCCGCCGATGGCGCGACTGCCGTAGTGGACGACGTGCCAGCTGTTGGCCTGTCCACTGGTCGCCGAGTACTGGCACATCGGCGACATGCCGATGCGGTTGCGCAGCGTCACGCCGCGCAGGGTCAGGGAATCGAAGAGATTTGGCATAGGATGACCCGCAGTTGCCCCGGCGGCGAGCACCGGCAGCGCGTCCAGCGCGCGGTCTGGCCGATGCCCTCGCCGTGACGCCGGGCCGGCGCGACTGCCGGCCCGGGCGCCCTACACGTTGAAGCGGATGTGCAGGATGTCGCCGTCCTGCACCACGTAGTCCTTGCCTTCCAGCTTCAGGTGGCCGACCTCGCGCGCCTTCTGCTCCGACCCGTCGGCAATGAAGTGATCGTACGTGATCACCTCCGCCCGGATGAACCCGCGCTCGAGATCGGAGTGGATCTTGCCCGCCGCCTGCTTAGCGTGCGTCCCACGCAAGATCGGCCACGCCCGCACCTCGTCCTGGCCGACGGTGAAGAAAGAGATCAGGTCCAGCAGGTGATAGGTGCCCCGGATGAACCGCGAGGCCGCGGACTCGGTCAGTCCGAGATCGTCGAGGAAGGCCTTCTGGTCCGCCGGATCCATCGCCGCGATTTCGGCCTCGACGCTCGCCGACAGCACCATCCCCTCGGCCTTGAGCTCGCCCAGCCGCTTGAGCATCGCCGGCGCCATCGGCTTGGCGGCGTCCGTTTCGCTGCGGTTCAGGACCACCATGAGAGGCCGGTCGCTGAGGAATCCGAAGTTCGTCAGCTTGCTCCGGTCGATGATGTTCGCGGGGATCGTCCGCAACGGTTTGTCGTCTTCGATCGTCGCCTTCATCATCTCGAAGTTCGAGATGTCGTGCGGGTCCTTCTTCTCCTTCCGGGACTTGTCGAGCCAGCGTTCGATCATGGCCAGGTCGGCGAACAGGCACTCCGTGGCGAACGCGTCGAGGTCCTTCATCGGATCCGGCGCGCGGTCCAGTCCCGGGTTGTCGAAGTCTCGCAGCACAAGCGCCAGCACGTCCTGGTCGCGAATCTGCTGCAGCGCCTTGCCGGACAACCCCTTCTGCTCGGCGCCGTGCTCTCCAGGAATGTCGCTGAAGACGATCTCGGCAAACGTCGTCTTCTTCGGCTTGAACATTCCGCTGAGGGTATCGATACGGGCGTCGGGCACCTTCACCGTGCCGAGGTGCACCTCGCCGCCAAAACCAAGAGGGACGTTGAGTCCCGTGAGGGTGTTGAAGACGGTCGTCTTCCCCGACCCGGCGAATCCTACGAGTCCAATACGCATGTCGTTGAAATTGGCGTTGGCGCGCGGAATTGCCAGCGAACCCCCGGCCCGCCACAAGGGTTTTTCCGGTGTCGCGCACCGCCCGGCATGCTACTTTCGTCGGGATCACCGGAGGTGGTTCCATGACAGACCCCGTGCCCCAGAAGCCAGCCCATATCCGCGAGTTCACCCTGCGGTCCATCGCCGTCGGCCTGCTCGTGGCCGTCATCATCGGCGCATCGTATCCGTATGTCGTGCTGAAGTTCGGCATCGGCCCCAACATCTCGGTCGTCTCTGCCTTCTTCGGCTTTCTCGCCCTCGGCCTCTTCTCCAAGAGCTACAACCGGTGGGAGAACAATGTCGTCCAGACGGCCGGCACCAGCGCTGGGATGATCGCCTTCCTCTGCTGGCTCCTCGCCGCCTTCGACATCCTCGCCGCCGAACCCGACAGCGGGTTCAACGTGCACCTCTCACGGATGCAGACGTGGATCTGGCTGTCCACTTCTGGCATCCTCGGTGTCCTGCTCGCTGTCCCCCTCCGCAAGCACTTCATCGACGACGAGAAGCTCCCGTTCCCTGACGGCATCGCGGCAGCCGAGACGCTGATCATGCTCGACTCCCGGGGGAGCGCGGCCCGGAAGTCCACGGTTGCGATGATCGGCTCGCTGTTCGTCTCCGGGTTGGTCTTTTTCGCCACGCAGGCCAAGTGGATCATCGAGGTCATCGCTCTGCACGTGAACCGCTGGTCCTCCACGGTCGGCCTCGGCTTCGCGCTGTCGCTCCTGAACGTCGGTTCGGGGATGATCATCGGCCTGCGCATCACGACCAGCATGCTCATCGGCGCCATCATCGCCTGGGTGATTGCGCCGGGCTGGCTGTACGAGCACGGGTACATCAGCGAGAACGCCCGCCGCACCGAGATCCTCCTGACGGTGATGTGGCCGGGCATCGCCGTGCTCATCGCCGGCGGCGTCACCACGCTGCTGCTCCGCTGGCGCTCGCTGGCCAACACCTTCAAGAGCCTCGCCGCCGCCGGCAGCACGGGCGGGGACATGCCGCTCCGCTGGGTGTGGATCGGCTGCCTGGCCTCGGCAACCGTGCTCGTAGGCATTCAAGCCGCGTTCTTTGGCACGCCCGTCTGGCAATCCGTAGTAGCCATCCTGCTCGCCGTACCGCTCGGCTTGGTCGCGCTTCGTGTGCTCGGTGAGACCAACTGGGGCCCCATCTCCACGATGGCCAACCTCACACAGGCCGTCTTCGGCGCGCTGGCTCCCGGATCGCTGAGCGCCTCGATGGTCTCATCGGGGGTGACGGGCGCCGTGGCCGCCGAGTCCGAAGGCATCATGCAGGACTACAAGGTGGGCTCGATGATCGGCTCGACGCCGAAGATCCTCACCTATATGCAGCTCATCGCCGTTCCGGTCGGCGCGCTCGCTCTCGCCTTCGCCTATCCGCTGCTGCGCGACACCTACGGCCTCATCGGCGACGGCGCCCAGCTGTCGAGCCCCATCTCGGCGCGCTGGGTCGGCTTTGCCAAGATCGTCACCCAGCAGTTGCACGGGCCGGCCGCGCTTTCGGCCGAGGCGATGATGCGCATCAGCTGGATGAAGAACTCATTCCTCGTCGGCGCGATCATCGGCATCGTGCTGACCCTGCTCGAGCAGAAGAAGTCGTGGAAGCCGTTCGTGCCGTCGCCCACCGGCATGGGCATCGGCGTGCTCATCCCCATCAGCGCCGTCACGGTGATGTGGATCGGCGCCGCCGTCGACCGCGTGTGGGAGAAGACGAACGCCGAGACGCACACGCGCTATTCGATCGCCACCGCATCCGGTTTCATCGCCGGGGAAGCCATCATCGCCGTCCTCATCCCGATTCTAGTCACGCTCGGGCTGATGAAACTCTAGCACCCGTCGCACCGGCGCGTCGCGCGCGCGCCCGCTGGCATACACCTCGGCCCCCTGGAGCAAACGCCGTCGTGGAGTTCCTCACTCTTGTTCTCATTCTCGTCGCCGCCTTGTTCATCCTGCGCAAGCCGGAGAAGGAACAGGCGGCGTTCCGGATGCTGGTCGTCAGCACCCTGCTGATGATCTTCCTGTTCTCCCTGGCCACGCGCGGGGGATTGCTCCCCGGGCTGAACTTCTGACCATGACCCAGCCATCGTCAGCGCCGGTTCAGTCTGCGGGCAAGGGTGACCTGATCTTCACCATCACCGCGCTCGCCGTGCTCTTCCTCACCGTCGTTCCGGTGGGGACCGCCGTGTTCTTCCTCGGGTTCGTCAAGGGCGACTCGCCCTGCGTGATGTGCTGGGAGCAGCGCATCGGGATGATCCTGATTTCTCTCGTCGGGCTCTTCGTCCTTCGCTACGGCCCAAAGCCCAAGTACGTGGGGATGGCCGTGCTGATCGCCGCCTGGGGGATGTTCATGGGCCTGCGCCACGTGGGGATGCACGGCGCCCGTGACATCGGACAGGGCTTCAGCATCGAGATCATGGGCGCGCACACGTACACGTGGGCGCTGTTCACCTTCTGGGTCTGCGTCATCGCCATGGGCGCGCTGCTGCTGATGGTGCGCCCCGCGCACCTCGACGGCGCAGTGCGGTCGCTCAACGGCCTGGAGCGGCTCACCGGGTGGGCGTTCGTGGTGGTCGTGGCGGCGAATGTCGTGCAGGCATTCGCCAGCACGGGCCCGCCACCATTCATGGGACAGAGCGACCCCATCCGCTTCTCGTTCAATCCGCGTTACTGGCATTGGTCGCTGGAGGAGTGGAAGCCGCCCATCAAGTTCGCCCTGCGTGGCCGCTGGGCGGTGGCCAAGCCCGACGTGTCGGCCGCGGATGCCGATGTCGCCAAGGGACCACTCGGCACGCTGCCGGCGCTGGCCGTCACCTCGCGCACGAAGCTCGGCGTCGCCCTCAATGGCGCGCCCACCGACCTCGCGTACGACGCGGCAACCGACCGGTTCCTCGTCACCACCGACAAGGCGGGCATCTACCTGCTGGACGGCACGCTCGCCTCGCTCGACCGCTACACCGTCATCGACATCGGCTTCGCCGTGGACCTCGGCCGCTTCGCCGGCGCGGCGTTCCTCGACAAGGGCGAACTGATCGCCGTCGGCGAGAACAAGAGCTTCGTGGTGCTCGCGCCAAGCGACAGCGTCAGTGCCGACGAGAACTTCCGGTACTTCCTCGAGTCGCGCGACAAGTTCCGCGAGATCAACCGGTCGCGCTTCGGCACGGTGCGCGCCCGAATGTTCTATGTCTCGTCGGCCGCATATGATGCGGATGCGAAGAGTATTTATGCCGTCACGGTGCCGAATAGCATCGCCAAGCGGTTGGTCGTCTCGCGCTTCGACCGCAAGGACTTCACGCTCTCCGAGGAGTTCGTGCCGGCGCTGGACGATTCCGTCGGGTTGGCGCTGGGCAAGGAACGGTCGCTCGGCGAGTACATGGTGTCCGGCGCGGTGGTCGTTGACGGCATGATGTACGCCATCAGCGCGGCCCATCGCACGCTGCTCACCATCAACCTGGCCACGCATCGCGTGGTGGCTGCGCAGGTCATCCCGGACATTCCCGCGCCGGTGGGCCTCGCCGCCAAGGGCACAGATCTGTATGTCCTGTCAGCGGACGGTTCGATCGCGGTTGTGCCGAGGCCAGTCCCGGTTCCGGCGCGCCCGGCGGCGCCAGTCAAGCGCTGACGGCACAGGCGAAGAAGGAAGGCGGGGCTACGGCTTGATGCCGAGCACCAGCATCGCGGTGCGAACGGCAAGCATCACCGGGATTGGCAGCAGCGTCAGTCCCATCGAGAAGACGAAGCCGTAGCGCAGCAGCACGGGGCCTATGTCGGGGGCGCGGATGCCCAGTATCCGGCGGAGCAGCAGGTCGACGGCCGATCCCGCCGTGTAGCAGGTGTTCGCGGCGAGCCCGTACAGCAGCACCACCCCATAGGTGCCGGGCTCCAGGAATAGCCCGAGGCCCATGGGGTGCAGGAACAGCATCGCGACGAGCGTCGCCAGTCCGGCCGTCCCGACACAGACGTTGTAGGCGAGCCGGCGCCGCTCCCACCAGAAGATCACGTCGAACGGGCCCCGCGGATAATACAGCGGCGTGAAGAAGTACTTCTCGACGGCGGTCGGCGCCGCCGACAGGGTGTCAGACATGCAGTTACTTTATGTTGCAAAGTACTTATACGCAAGTCCGCCGTCCGGTGCACCGTCAAGACGTCCACGTCGCGGGCGGCCGCTGGCGGCCCCTCTGGACGACGACGACATTCAATTCGCCGTTTCCACCCTTGCCACAACCCTGCCATGAAGCGCGCTCTCCTCGTTCTCGCCGCTCTCATTCCCGCCGCGGCTTCCACACAAGCCCCGCGTCTCATCCCCGCCCCGCGCGAGTTCACCGCCGCCGCCGCCGTCCCGCTCAAGGGCGCCATCGCCGTGGTCGCCGGCGCCGACAAGAATGACAAGTTCGCCGCCGCCGATGTGGCTAGCACCCTAAAGGAGCGCGGCCTGAAAGTCGCCGCGCCGGCGGCCGTCACCATCCAGCTCCTTCGAACCTCTGCGCCCGAGGCGAAGGCGCTGCTCGCCAAACACAAACTCACGTTCACCGACGAGATGCAGGGGGAAGGCTACGTCCTCATCGCCGACCCGACGTCCATCAAGGTGGTTGGCGCGTCCGCCGCTGGGGTGTTCTATGGCGCGCAGACAGCCAAGCAGCTGATCACCGGTGCCGGTGCTGGCCTCACGCTCCAGACCGGCGTCATTCGCGACTGGCCGGCGATGCGCTGGCGCGGTTTCCATGACGACCTCTCGCGCGGGCCCGTGCCGACGCTGGAGTTCCAGAAGCACATCATCCGGACCATCGCGGCGTACAAGATGAACGCGTACTCGCCGTACTTCGAGCACACCCTGGCCTACAACAGCGATCCGCTGATTGCGCCGCCGGGTGGCGCGATGACCCGCGA
>Ga0194119_10006663_pt1 | contig 16660 bp, 19 predicted proteins | sample TA2MahC100mmetaG_FD_148620 | JGI IMG/M metagenome (GOLD analysis project Ga0194119, IMG submission 148620) | Freshwater microbial communities from Lake Tanganyika, Tanzania - TA2015018 Mahale Deep Cast 100m | ecosystem: Environmental > Aquatic > Freshwater > Lake | place: Tanzania: Lake... | reverse complement strand
TCGCGGAACTACCCGACGCCCAGGGGCTGATCAGCATTGGCGTGGCGGCTCGCCATATCAAGGTCACCAAAACCGGTTTCCGGGTGGCGTTGCCCCTGCCGGCGCACTGGGTGGAGCGCTACCGGCTCGGCGGCTGCAACGGTGAGCTGCGGCTCGAGCAGCTGCGCAGCCGCTACACGCCCAAGTTCGTCAATGAAGAAGGCCAGCCCTTTGACACCGAGCGCGATGTGGTGAAGCGCTGCGATAACAACGAACGGCTAGGGACGGTGTGCTGCCACAAGCTGCGCAGCTCCGATGCCAAGGCGGAGTTTGAACTGATCCACAAGCTTTACGCCTGGGTGGAGACGGCGCCGGCCCAGGGCGGCCGTAAGGCCCAGAAACGCAAGGAGCGCTGCGTGCCCTACGACCTGCGCCACGCCTATGCGATCCGGGCGCGGGAGACCACCACCTGGAACTACGCCGATGTGGCGGCGGTGATGGGCCACAGCCCGGAGGTGCACCGCCGCACCTATCTAAGTGAGATCAGCGGCGAGCAGACCAAGGCCTCGGTGGTACGCCGCATGCTCAGCGGCGGAGCTGCAGACGCGTGCGCCTGAGCAGCTCGGCGCAGCGCTCCAGCTGCCAGAGCTGATCGGAGTGGGGGCGGCAGGGGTTCTTGCGAACCCAGTGCTGCCCCTCGCGCAGGAGGCCCCGTCTCCTCCATCGGTGCAGGGTGACGCGGCTGATGGGTAGCTGTGCACAGAGCTGATGTGTGTTGATCCAGGTACACGGCTCTAAAGGCATCACTGGAGCCTCCCCAGCGCCAGTTCACAGCGCTGCAGGTGCCAGAGCAAATGGGAGCGGCCGCTGGTGGGGTTCTTGGCCACCACGTGGCGGCCCTGCTTGAGCAGGCCTGCCTGGCGGATGGCAAAGAGGGTGCTGCGGCTGATGGCGAGTTGCCTGCAGAGCTGTGCGGTGTTCAGCCAGATCGTCTCGGACATGGCGGTTGGTATGGAGAGGGCCGCGGCCGCGGCGTGGGGCGCCGGAGGCTAAGGGGAGTGGCGGTTCACTCCTGATAGAGCCCCATGCGCTCAAGCCAGTCGTCGGATTGCTGCAGGCTCCAGCCGTGTTCGCGCTCCAGCAGATCGGCGATGGTCACCATCACATCGAAGCTCTCGTCTTCGTAGCCGCCGCTGCGCTGGGCCTGCTCCTGCAGGCTCTGCGCCAGTTGCAGCAGCTCCAGCTCCGCCAGGATGTCGCACTGATCCAGGGCCGCCCAGGCGTGCAGCTCGGGGGTCAAAGAAGCTTGTTCTTTCCCGTGGCATGGGCAATGCCATGCCAATCGCATAAGGCTGCGACAAAATTCGATCAGGCGGGGCAGGCTTGGCACATCAAAAGGAGTCGGGCGTAATAGGGTTCCGAAAAGAGCACGCTGTTTCGAGGGCCCAAGCAATCGGGGCCTCCATTGGCCTCAGACACCATTCAATGACCGACTCATACGGTTCCCAGATCCAAGAATGGGATTGGCACTATCGGGTTGGCTTTGATCAGGAGCTCGCCGAGAGAGTTCATCGGGCATTGATCAAGGCGAAAGGGGACGAAGGCTCGGCGGCAGAAAGACATGAATTAGGCTTCTATAAAAAGCTAATATCGGTAGATTGTCTCATCAATCAATGCATCAGTAAGCCAGTTAAGGCGGAGCAGTTTCTTGAATGTTGCACTCAAAAGAGCGTCTTGCATCTCCCCCTGGAATGTGCGGAAAAAATCTCAAACCGTTTAAGGCAGTGCCAATCAATCAGTCAACACCAACTCAAGGGCTTGCAAGAGTTGATAGCGCGGGCTTCAAAAGCTGAATTTGTGAATTACTCAAAGCACCTTTTGGAGCTTGCATTGGGCAACGGCTTCCTGTCTACCGCTAAAAGCCATCTCACTGAGTGGCGTGACGTCAAGCAGCCGAATTACCCAATCTGGCCACGCGAGTCATTGGAGTCACCGGATCTAATCCTAGAAAAATACAGCAAATCAGCCCTTGCATATGGCAAGAGACTCCTTGGATCTGAGGAAGTGGAAGATCCCATATGGAAACTAAGATTCTGTGACGAGGTCTCTTGCTTTGCTGAATACTGGCCATCTCTCATCACAGGCGTTGAAGATGAACTGTTGATTGGCGAAGCTCTAGTGAATGCTGATAGGGCGGACGTGATTGGAACACTCATTCATGAGATCGCTGGGCATGCGTGCTTCTACAAGCTGGCGTCCACGGGATACTTTGCTTTTCTCGATCATGGGGCAACGTGCATGATCGAAGGATGGGCAACTTGGTGCGAGTGGAAGTCACCATTTTCAACACCGGAATACACATCCAAACTCAGGCAATTAGCGGTCAGGAACCTCGGCCTCTCCGAGCTTGGCAGTCCCTTTGAAGCAAACGCTGAGATCAAGAGCCTTATGGCTGAAATTGGTGGAAGCCCCAATCTTGCCGAACAAGGAATGATCAATTTCTACCAGTACCCAGGCTATTCAATGTCTTACTTTGCGGGCGCTGCCTGGTTTGATTTGAAATTTCAAGAAATACCCCCTGACTCCTATTGGAAGAGCAGGGAAGGAACCGCGATTACCAATGTGCTTGAGCCAACGGTCTAGACAATGAACCAAGCCATCACAGGAAGGACAACCGCAAGTAAAACATATATAAACTGACTAGCACGCTTGAGTTTCGCCTGGGCTGGGGCAGACTCAAGCGAATTGCAAACAATTACCTCGACGGCCATATAGATCGTTAACGCATAAAGCAAGACATAGAATATGTCCATGAATGTGAGATAGTCGAGAGTCGGTAGGCGGCTTTGATAACCTTGATGCAAAAAGATTAACGAAAGTAGTACTGCAGGGGGGATGGCTGCCTTGGACTGCTCCCATCCCTTCCACGGCGATATTGTATTAACGAGCAGCAGCATCGATGCCAGCATTGGGGGCAAGATTTCCTTCCAGAATCCTGATATGATCGATCTCTCAAGATGAATCACTGCCTTTACTGCGGAGACCGAATAATTTTGTGTTTCATGCTTGTCATAGTCGGTAAATCCAAAACGTGTCGGATACTCGTAAACCATGTCTGAGAAGACAACTCTATTGACCTTGTATTCCTTGAACGAGTCCGCTTTTGCGTCAAGGGTCGAATCGCGATCGATGAAGTTCCTGACAACCGCCGCGTCTCCATCCTGAAAAAAGCGGAGCGTCAGTTTCTGCCTATCAAAGGGGTATTTTCTGAAATTAAAGTTTGATTCGAACTCTGCGTCAAACAAGCGGTAGACATAGTTCCACCCATGATCAGACTTGTAGGTATAGTCTTCACCGTCAAGGGTTGAGTCATGCTTGTTGAGCGTATTCATGTACACCCCGTCGAGGGGATCTTGCTTTGGCCATGGCTTCTTGTCCCATCCCAGAAGCTTGCCAGTCCACTTTGACCAGATATATCCTCTAGCCCTGAATGAATTTTGGGCCAAATCGAGTGAGTAAAGTTTCTCAATATAAACCCCTGTATTGGCTATGTTGAGGGGGATCTTGCGGCCATCTGAGTAAGTATGTTTCGCGTACCACCTGCTGGATCGATGCTCAATCACTGAATGATTTACGGCTTGTGTCTTCTCGCCTAAGCTGTCTTCCCCTGGGTTGAGAATTGACAGGGAGACAGCGACGAGCAGAAATAAAGCAACAACTAAAAGAAACAGGCGATATCCCCTGAGCCAGCTCATGGCCCGATTGAGCCCTCTAAGCGTTCTGGGGCGATCAGTCATCATTCGAGCGACGAGATGAAGTGGAGATGATCGTATGGATGGCTTTGAGGCATCTCCTCTATTGATAGCTCGCCAACGGCAAAATCAGTTCTGAGTCAATTCGCGAATGCCTTTTTATGCGCGCCCGCTGCGCACTTCCCAGAAGGCAGCGCCGAGGGTGTAGCTGGCCAGGCCGCATTGCTGCTCGTAGCTCTGGCGGGCCTTGAGCTGGCATTCGAGCTGCTTGCTCTCCAGGGTGTAGCTCCACTGTTTGCGGCCGCTGCGGCGCAGCAGCACCAACTCCGGGGTGATCTGGTAGGCGCTGGCCGCCTCAGTGGTGGGCAAGTGCTGCTGCAGGTCGCCGCGCAGGTGTGCCAGCCGCAGCTGCTCATGCAGCTGTTTCTGCTCTGCGGCCAGGGCCTCCTGTTGCTGCCGCAGCTCGAGCAGTCGCGTCACAGCGGTGGTGATCGCCTCTTGGCAGAAGCGTGGGTCGATCGACGTGGGCGCATCCGGCAGCACGCCCGCGGCGGCGAGCAGCAACAGCGCCTCCGGGGTGCCTGGGGCCGGTTCGCTGCCGGCAATCGGCGTGGCAGCGCTCTGGAGTTGGGGAGTGGTGAGGGTGACGGTCATGCAGGGCGTGTGGTGTGTGGGATGTGAGATGGCGATGCGGCTGACCCGATGGCGCTGCTCAGGGCTCCAGGGCTTGGATCTGCAGCAGGGCTTCGATGAGCTCGCTGCGGCGCAGCAGTTCGATCGGTGCTGGCAGGGAGGTGCGATCGATCGGGTAGCTGCGCAGCTCGGCCCGCAGCTCCTCCACGGAGCGCTCATCCCAGGGGCCCGCAGGCAGCTGCGGTGCAGCGGTGGTCTGCGTGGCGGGCCGTGGGGCGGTTGTGGCGGTGCTGCTCAGCTGGCGCGCCAGCTCGGCCACCAATTCGGCCAGGGCAACCAGGGAGCCCAGCAGTGAGCCCTGTTGCTCTGGGGCGATGGGGCGTTGGGTTGTGGTGAAAGAAGGCATCAGACAACAACTTGAAAAACGACAGAGGGGTTGTGGAGCTTGCGCTCGCTCTTGGGGCAGTACGCCTCCCATTCGGCGGCAAAGGGGTAGGGATCGATGCCGGTGGTGTCCTGCAGGTCGACCTTGAGGCCATCAATGGCGGCCATACCGCCGGCGCTGGTGGTGATGATGTGCACGTTCTGGGCGGCCTTGCTGCAGAAGTTCAGGCCGGCTTCTGAGTAGGCGTTGCTGCCCACCAGCGAGGCGTTGCGGGCGTGGTAGTCGCCGATGTTGCTGGCGTGCAGGTGGCCAAACAGCGTGTAATCCACCGTGATCCCCTGGGCGGCGTACTTGCCGGCGATCTCCTGCACCGATTTCTGGGTGTTGGCTCCGATCTGGTGGCCGTGCAGGCACAGGAAGGTGCGGCCGAGCACCTGAAACAGCAGCTCATTGGCCCGAAAGCCGCAGAAGGCGATGCCGTCGGTCTGGGCGAAACCCCGCTTGAGGATTTCGTAGATCATCAGGTCGTAGCTGTCGGTGGCCAGCGCATCGCTCCAGCCCAGCTCCTTGTTCACCCGGCTTTCGTTGCCGGTGATCCCGTAGATCTCCAACTGAAACTGCGAGCGCAGATCCAGCAGGAAGGCCCGCAGGATGTCGGCCGCCAGCAGGGTGGCCTTGGAGCGGTTGGTGGCGTTGCTGAGCAGCTCGTCGAGACGGCGATCGCTGTTGAGGAAATCCCCCAGGCAGGCCACCACCACCTTGCGGGCGCCGTAGCTGCTGCCTAGCTGTTTGACGCGGGCGGCCAATTTGGCCAGCCGCGCTGCGGCCACCGAGAAGTCGTAGCGGTTGGAGGGCAGCTCCACCCGCTCGTTGAAGTGCAGATCACTGAGCTGCACGACCAGCACCGCATCGCCGCCATCGGGAATCGAGGCCAGCTGGATGCCGCGGCTGAAGTCACGGCTATCCAGCAGACCCGCCAGTTCACGGCAGTAGGCGGCGGCGGCGTTCTCGATGCGGGCGTGCTCGCGGAAGGCTTTGCGCTCGATGCGGTTGGTGTCGGCGAGGGCCTGGTGGCGTTTGGCCAGGCGCACGTTGAACTGCAGCAGCTCGGGCTCCTGCGGTTGCTGCTCGCGGGCGTTGTGTTGGCGCTGCGGGGGCTTGCTCCGGTGCGGGCGGCCGGAGCCGGAGTCGTTGCGCCTGTGGCGCGGATTGGCTGAAGCCATGAAATACAGCAGGGGCGGGAGGCTAGGGGGAGGGGCTCAGCTGAGCTCGAGCCCATCGAGTGGGATGGGGCGCAGGCCGCAGGCACGCCGGCAATCGAGCCAGCGCTCCAGCGGCACCCCCAGTTGATCGGCGATGGCGCGATCGCCAAAGCCCTGCTCGCGCAGGCGGCGGGAGCTGATCCACAGCTCCCGCACGCGGTGGCTGATGCGCACGGCAAAGCCGTTGTCGCGCAGGTGGTGCAGCAGCTCGCCTTTCACCTTCGGCACCAGATAGCTCGAGGGCTTGTGACCACGGCTGGGGTCGTAGCCGATGGCCCCTTTGCAGAGCCCCTCGTAGGCGGGGCCCAGCAGCTCATCCACGGCGATCGACCAACGGCGCGCAAAACGATGGGCCTGTTGCCGTGCGAGGCCCAGATGCGCGCAGGCAAAGGCCCGTTGCTCAGCGCTCATGCGCGGCCGAGGGCGGGGTGGCCTGGGCATTCGGATGCGGCGGGGCCGGGAGGCTAGGGGCGGCTCCGCGGGCCGCCGCCGCCGCTGGGAAGGAAGCCGGCAGCAGGGTGGCGAGCAGCTCCAGGCGCAGCGGTGTGGGCTGCAGCAGTTGCACCACCAAGGCCAGGGCCAGCCCGCAGAGGGCGCCGCCGCAATGGGGAGTGATCAGCATGGCTCCAGAAGCAGAACGCCAAAGGGTTCCAACACCACCGCAATCGGCTCAGCCGAGGTGGAGAAGAGAAGAAAGCCCAAAGAAACTGCTCCCTCTGGGTTGCCTGGCGCCGCTGAGATCACCGGCCAGCACTGGGGCCGGCCACGGCTGTGGCCTGCTTGAGGTCACGGGTGTGGCATGGGTCGGCCACAGGTTTGTCTGCCCCTTTCCACAGCTGTGGGCGGCGGTGCCAGAGGCCCTGCGGCCAGAACCGCTGCAGTGAGGCCAACGCCCATGACCAGCCAGGTACTGCTCACCCATCACCACCACCAGGCGATGGAGAACGCCGCCGAGCGCGGCTTTTGGATGCCCCTGCCGTTGCAGGGCGATCAGCTCTCAGAGGTGCGCTACTTGAGCGCCATCAGCCGCGGCCAGGGCCAGATCACCGCGCTGGTGGAGATCACCAGCTTTGAGCCCTGGCGCGATGGCAGTGGCCTCGAGCAGTGGTTGCCGTTTGTGGGGCCATGGCTCGAGCTGCCGCGCCCCATCCCGCTGGGGAACCGGGGTCTGTTGGCCGGATGGCTCCCGCAGCGGCGTGATCAGAGCCAGATCGTGGAGTTGTTGGCGCTTCTGGCTGCTGAGCGGTTGAGCGATCTTGTGCTTCCACCCGCGCCGCAGGCGCCCCATCTGGGATGTTGTTGTGGCGGCGCTCCTCAGCTCACAGGGGTCAGACGTATGGCCTGTGGAAGCGCTGCGTGCAAATCCCGCAGCTTTGTCTCTGGAAGGGAGTGAACCCCTCGGTGGTTGGGACCTCGCTCCTGTGCCGCCTGCCACGGCCCATTGGCGGGGCCGCCATAAATCTAATCCAGCCGTCTACGCCGGAGATTGAGCTGCACCACGAGTAGCAGGCCGTTCCCGCCATAGATCGGCACAACACGGCCTTCCTTGGTGGTGCGGATCTGAACCATTTCCCCATCCGGCGTAGAGGCATCGAATTCCTTTGAGTTGCCGGGGAGCAGCTCCAATCCGAAGGCTTCTGCGACCAGAACCTCCCCCGGGGTTCCCACGCAGAAGCCTGATGGCGTGCAAGGCCTGCCGCACTCTTGCTCCAGAGCATCGGTGACCCGGTAGAGCTTGCGCAGCAGTAGCCAGATGCGCTCTGAATCAGCCATGGCTCAATCCACTCGCCGTCACGGGCGCCACCATCACGAAGATGGACCTAGCGCAGCTGGGCGCTCAGGTCATGGGGCCGCAGCAGCCCCTGCTGCAGCCCCCAGGCCACCAGCGCCCGTTGATCACGAACGCCCACCTTGCGGTAGAGGGCACTGAGCAGGCGGCGCATGCTGTCGCAGCGCATCTGGCGCAGGGCCGCGATCTCGCGGCTGCTGCGCCCCCGCGCTAGATCCACGATCAGCGCCTGCTCGGCGGCGCTGAGCTGGTGCAGCCGGCAATCGCCCGGTAGGGCGTCTGCAGTGCTGAAACGCAGCCGCAGCCGGGTGGAGAAGCGCGAATCGAGGCAGTGCTCCCCCTCCAGCAGGCTGATCAGGGCGCGCAGGCCGCTGCCGTTGCCGCCGCTCTCCAGGCTCAACAACCCCTCCGGGGCGCACTGCCAGATGTGCTCCAGGCGCGAATCGCTAATGCTGCGCGGCAGGTAGATCAGAAAGCGGCAACAGCCGATCGCCGGATGACGGCGCAGCTGCTCCATCAGCTGATCGGCGCCGCCATCAGCCCGTGAGTCATCGGCGATCACCAGCAGGCGCTCCACCGGCCCGCCCAGTTGGGCCAACAGCTCGCTGGCGGATGTGCTGATCAGCGGTTGCTCCAGCACCAGGGTGGCGACCACCGCCACCTGGGCATTGGCGCTGCACACCGCCAGGGTCCAGCCGCGGCTGGCGAGGGCCAGTTGCTCTTGCAGCGGCTGCAACTTGGCCCGCAGGCTTGTGGTTCCCATCCCTCAATCGTCAGGGGCTGGCCCTGGTGGCCACCCTTGTTCGCTCTAGCGCTGCGGCGCGGATGTGTCAGCCCTGGGATGCAATCGGCACGCTGCATGTGTGGAGCGAGCGTCTAATCGGCGCTCCGCCAGGCCGTTGCCGCGCCGCGCAGTTTGGCCAGGGCCTGCGCCTCCAGGTGCTCCATTGCGCTGGGTTCCATGCCCATCGCACGGCGCAGCTGGTGGGGGGTGAGGGGCGGTCGCCGCAGATAGCGGTTGTGGATCATCCGCCGCTCCTGGGGCTCCAGCTGCTCGAGCAACTGCGGCAGCAGCGCTGCGGCTGAATCGGTGTCTGTGGAGGTGGGTCGTGCTGCCTCATCGGCGCGGCCGGATGCGGCGGCCTCATCGAGCGAATCGGTGCAGGTGAGCGCCCATTGGCGCAGCAGATTGGCCAGCTGCGCAGCGGTGATCGCTTTGCCATCCACCACCAGCCGCTGGGCCAGCTGCTCGAGGCTGAGCTGTTGGCCGGTGGCGGCCTGGTGCTGCTCATGCAGGCGCACGGCCCGCAGCACCACCTTGGCTTTGTCGTAGGGGAAGCGGATGGTGCGCTTCCCGCGGCGCTCCACCTCCCCAAAGCCGCAGCGCACCCAATGGGCCGCGTAGGTGGAGAAGCTGTAGCCCTTGGCCGGATCAAATTTCTCAGCTGCCCGCATCAGGTGCAATGCCGCCTCCTGGAAGGCATCGGCGGTGGCCTCATCGGTTGCCGGCAGGCTGTGGCGATGGCGCCGCCAGATGTGCGGCACCAGGCGCAGGTTGTGGCTCACCAGCCGGTCGCGGGCCTTGAGGGCGCTGCGGCGGATGGGTTTGGGGGCATGGTCGGGGCCATCGGGGTGTTGCTGCCAGCGCTGGATGCGGCGCGCCAGCTCGAGCACGGTCGTTTGCGTGAGCGGTGGCTGATGGCAGCTGGCCTGCATCCAACGGCTGGCGCCGCTGCGGTGGTGGCCGGAACGCGGGGGCATGGCAGTGGCGCAACTGCCGGGAGTGTTCCCCGTGATTTCACGGATGCGCCTACGGAATCAGCAAATTAAAAGCAGCCAACAAAACCTCAACCAGATGTATCACCCACAAAATTCTTCGCTCGAGACAATTAAGAGAAGAGAAACCTTGCTAAATTGCCTGTTGTTTGTATAGCATATAAATGCTTGTCACTTGGGCAATATGCGTTATGTACTAAGAAAACTCGCCCAAATCAGCCTCTTCATCGCGTGCGCTGGAGCTGCTCTTGGAGCCGAGTACTACCCCTTTACGAGCAATCAAGCTGACAACATGCTTGAGCTCATAAGAAGATCTAGTGCACTTAGATTTAGAATAGTTGAGAACTCATCGTACTGCCGCAAAACAGCTGGCCTGGGTGGGTACGTACGATATCCAGAACCGGTCACTTATGGCGCAACAGCAACCTTTGGAATCTGCTCACGTAGATTAATTCAGGAGGGAAATCAGTCGCAATTTGATAGGATCATCTATCACGAGTCAGTGCATGCTGCACAGGGCTGCCACCCACGAGAGTGGCTGCTTGGCATTCCGCAGTCAAGTATTCCTCGTGACTTAAAGGCATGGGTGCGCAATGACTCGCTTTATCAGGGCAATACCGAAGAGTCAAACAAAGCTGAATACGAAGCTTATTACCTTGAAGATTTCCCTGGCAAGGTGGCTTATTATGTGAAAGCGCACTGTCACCGATAGCAACTTACCCCGAAGCAATGACTACTTCTCTGCTTGCATCCTTCTTAAAGGTTTTCGCGACTCTCCTTGTGGTCATTGTATGTAGGAAGATAGATTTATTTGAGAAGGAGCCATGGAAAGCGCTCGGTTTAAGCGTGGCCGCAGGAGTGCCAACGTACTTCGCAAGTCTGGCAGTAACACAATGGCTGTTTCATGCATTCTCGGTCACACCTGAGATATATAGTCTTGGGAGGGTGGTTTCCCTCCTTGTTGCTTCGGCGATTGTGCAAGTGATCGCGCTTTCAATCTGCATGTCTCTATTTGTTAGATTCATGCGGGCCGAGGTTGACTCGTTGCCTGATTTTATTCTGTATTCGGTCGCGATCTCGTGCGGTTATGCAATTGGATCTCTTTCGCTCCAGTATGCACTTGAGGCAGGTGATCCGGCTTGGTCACAGGGGGTCTTAAATGCTTTGTATGACGGACCGGCGCTGTTGGACATTAATATCCCATTCATCTCGGCTGGCATAGGAATCATCTTATTCCTGATCTCGAATCGCAATGTCATTCATCTCAGGTACGGAACAACCGCCATGGTTACTGTCATTGCCTCCTTGGTTGTCTTCTTGCAGGCAGCTTTCATTGTAGGAGGCCTTTTGGCGACTTTAGGCTCACCAGACACCATCAATGCTGCCCGCACCCTCGGAGAGTCCCTGATTGAATTCAGCTCGGTCCTTTCAACTATATTTATCTTGCTTGCTGTTACGCTGGGCGCGCTATTGGATCTGAATATTGTTACTTCATTCATTGATAAGATTTTCGAAGGTATTGCAGATGAGGGACCCACTAATACTCTCACTCAGGAGCAAAAGCGCTTCCGGGAGATATTGGTTAATCCCATTTCTTATAGTGCTTTCTTGAGGCTATTTATCAAGTCTCCTGGCCAGGATCAACAGAACAGCCAACCCTCTCTGGATGAACTGAGAGTAGCTAGAACAATTGCAGGGCTTGCATTAAGTAGCTGGAGGCGTCCAGAGACTGCATCCCACTGCGTTACCGAGGGACGCGCGCTTATTAGCCAGCAAGTTGTTTAAGCAAGGCCAGCAAGATCTTGAGCGTATGTGATTCTGGGGTCAGGCTTTCTATTGAACGCTTAGTCAGCAGATCATCGATCTGTAATTGGCCCTCTTGACTTCAAATTCCAGAAAACTATTGAAATAAGCTTAGCCGCATTTTCTTTGCCTTGGTCTTTTTATTCGCACAGTGCTTTCGATGCATTCGGCTGGTATCAGCCTTTATGGCCTTTATGCAAATGTCTAGATGGAAAGTGATGACCCCGATCCAACCTTCATGTATCCCGAGCGAAGGAGCAACGCCTTGAGTGCTTCTGGGAAGGAGGAATAGACGGTTTCGGGACCCTTGCACTCACCCTTGTCGTCGTAGCCGGCCTGGCATTCCTTCAGCCCCCAGTCAGAGCGGCGGAAATAAGCCTTCAGCATCGCCTGCCAGCCACTCTCGAGTTCGCCGACAAGCGCTTTGGTGGCCACGTAACCGGCGAGGAATCCATTGATGCAATCGCTGCTGTACCTCTCGTCACCCTGCTGTGGGAACGACTCCTCAAGCGACTGCAGAGCCTTGGCGTGATAAGGCACAAACGCCTGATCCAGGGTGACATCTTTGAGGTCCTTGCCTTCCAGCCGAAGCAGACGTGTGGGGGAGGCGCTACAGGCGTAACTGGTGAACTTGTAGAGGAACCTCCCGTCGGAAACAGTGAGGTAGTAGCGCCCGTTGTTGAGCGGGTCCTTGGCTGGGCCGGGGCCCCCGTCGTAGGAACCGAGCTTGACCTCAGACCAGTTGTTGCCGCTGGAATCTGATGTCAACGCCTTGATCTCCGTGCAGCAATGGGCTCCGCCGGTGAACGAGGAGAGAATGATCTCGGGGTACTTGTTGGATGGGTCAAGGTCAGCCAGCTGGACCACAGATGAGGCATAGGGGGCCTGTGCGCCAACCAGTCGGCCGACCTCCTGGCCATTGACAGTCACCGACACCACCGGCGTTTTGGTGGCCGCTCCGTAACTGGTTTTTTCGTTCAACAGTTCTGCGTTGACCTGAATCGGGCCGCTGACGATCTCACCGCTCTGTCTGGAGTCACCCAGTTCAATCGAGCGGCCGTTTTCAGTGAAGGCCTTGGTGGCGGGATCCAAGGCAGGCGTCGCCACCTTGGGCAGTGGTCTGGTGGATTGGCTGGTGATGTACCAGCCGCCGACCGCCAGGATCGCCGTCGCGGCGCCCAGTAGCCCAAACACGGCAGGGAGCCAGGGGTTGTTGTTGGGGACAGCGCTGGTCGGAGCCGCTGTCTGGGTGCCGCGCGCGGCAGGCGTGACGGGAGCCGTGGCGGGGCGAGTCGGGGCTGGGCCCCGTGCCGGGCCTGGTTTTGTGGGCAGATCCAGAAAGCCCCCTAGGAAGATTTCCAGATCGGCAACCACCCCCATTGAGAAGGTCCCTGCAAGCGATTGAATCGCGCTGTCCCGTTGGACGGCCCCAGTGCCGGAGCCGGCGAGTGGTGCCAGCTGCCTGAAGGCGGGTGCCGCGATCAGCTCCTTGATCGGTAGGAGGAGCGATTGATCCGCTCCCAGGATGTCGGCCACAACAGCCTGCAGTTGGGTTGTGGAACCCAGCGCTTCTCGGTTGGCTCTGACGTAAATGGCGAAGGAAGCACCGAGGCTGCGAATTCTGCTGTTTCGAGCCTGGTCAGCCATGGGTCCACATCACGATTCGGCGCTCCTGAGGGCTGCTGCCAATCCAGGCAGCGGGCTCAAAGTTCCTACGGTCAAGATAACCAGCCGGTGGGGAGCAGCTTCCTCTCACCCGTCGAGAGGCCGGGGTTTGGCGTGCCCAGGCCGGGGGGCATGTTGGGCCTCAAAGGCTGGGTTACGGCAGACCCCACATCTAAATCTTCTTATAGGGATCAGATCAAAAACAAAAGCAGATCGCTGCATTCAGGCCATCCCCCTAGCCTCCGGCGCCTTCACGCAGGAGCCATCGCGCTCCTGCCTCACCGATGCGCTTTTACGCCGTTCGCACCGAAGCGATTCAACGCACCTACCGGGCCCTGCAGCAGCTCGGCAGTCAGCGCCGAGGCCCCCATACTCCCAGCCGTGCCATGCGCATGGCCACCCTGTACGGCCACCTCCAGTGCCGCGCCGATGATCAGGGCCAGCTCATGGTCGGAGTGCGCGAGCTGGCAGGGGCTTGGCTGCTTCAGCCCAAGCTCTTGCGCACCGATCTTGCAGATCTCGAGGGGCTGGGATGGCTGAGCTGTCGTCGTGGGAGGCACGGGGTCGCGATTCAACTGCATGACCCGCATGCGCGTTCCTTTGCCCGTGGCGCTGTCACTGCGGAGGAAGAGCCATCGCCGACGGTTGCGGAGTTCAGCGATGCGCTGATGCAGTTCTGCAACACGTACAACAGCCATAAGCCCAGGGCCTGGCCCAGCTACAGGCCACGCAGTGCTGCCCTGGAGACCCGCATCAGGCAAGCCCTGCAACATGCCGGCGGCACCGAGACTTTCTCGGCTGTGCTCACGCGGGCCCTGGCGGCAATGCCGGAGTTCTGGCGCAACACCTATCCCCGCGGCCGCAGCGGGGCTGACTGTGCGGCGGCGCTCTTCTGTGCTGATCGGAGCAATTCGGGCCTGGGCCCTGAGTTCTGGCACGTGTTCACCTGGGCTGCTGCGGCCGTTGGCGCATCGGGGCCAGGGGCCTCGGGGGTGCAAGCCGAGAGCGAGTTCAACCGCGCCCGGCGCCTGTTCGTCTGGGGTGATCACGCCTGGATCGGCCAGGGCATGGAGGCTGTGAAGCTGCCTTTGGAGGAGAAACGGCGGCTGGCGGAGCTCCTGGAAGCGGCCGGCCTCGGAGAAGCCGGCCACGCAGCACGTCAGTTCCAGCCAGCGGCCGACGCACCATGAGCACGATCCCCGGAGGCTTTGATCCCGCGGTGCTGCAGCGACTGATCGAGCGGGGTCAGTTGCTGGAAACCAGCGCCGGCCTGGTGGTTTCTGATCAACCCCATGTGGCACTGCAGCCGGCCTTAGTGGAGCAGGAGAAGAACCTGCTGGCGGCGGTGCTGCTGGGCCCCGCTGATCAGCGCCAGCGCTGGGGTGTGTTCCGTCGAGCCATCGGCCTGCGCTTTGACGAACCGGTGCCCAGTGCCCTGTGGTCAGACGCTGGCCTGCGGGGCCTGGCGGTGGAGATCGATGCGCTGTTTCGTGGTCGCCGTGACATCACGGTGCTCAACGCCGCCGCCATTCGAGAAGACCTGCAGCAACGGGCGCTCGATGGCCGTTTCGGCGGCTCGCTGCAGCAGCTGGAAACAGCCCTGGCGGAGGTGATCGCCTGGGGGGAGGGCGGCGGAGCGCGGCCTGAGCTGGAGTTCACCCTGGCCTGCCAGCTGTTTCAGAGCGCCAAGGCCAGGGCGTTGTTCTACCCCGGGCTGCGCAGGCTCCTGCAGGGCGAACAGAACGACAGCGGCATTGATGCGGCCCTGGAGGGATGCCGTGCGCTGTTGAACGAGGCCACGGCCATCACCGCCGGCCGGCTGCGGCAGAGCACCACGATCTGCAGCACATCCGATGCCGCACGCGAGTGCATTGCCCTGGCATCCCTGCCGGCCGAGCAGCGCCCCAAGCCGATCTCCACCGGTATCCCCTCCCTGGATCTCGACATGCGCGGTGGCGTGATGCCGGGCACCGGCGACAGCACCTGGGTGTTGGCTGCACGCTCCGGCGTGGGCAAAACCACCCTGGGGATTGCCGCAGCCATGGGGCTGGCCCTCAATGGCGCCTCGGTGCTGGTGCTCTCCTGTGAGCTGAGCCGCCGCGCCATCGGCGCCAGGCTGCTGGCCCACTACTGCCGCCGCGCGGCCGGGCAGTACAGCAGCCGCTACAGCTCCAACGATCTGGAGGGCCGTGGAGCTGTGCTCGAAGGCCGCGATCTGGAGCGGCTGCAGCAGCTGGCAACCCTGTTTGCCGATGGGCTGGCACCGAACGGTGAGCCGATGGGGCGTGTGCTGTATCAGTCGCAGTTCGCCGCCACGGCGCAGGAGCTGGCGGCCCTGGTGGAGGACTGCAAGAGCGCCCATCCGCAGCTGGCGGCGGTGGTGCTCGATCACTTCCATGCCATGGGCCCCACCGCCGGCTACGGCAGCAACACCACCGCGGAGCTGGCGGCCCGGGCCACCACGCTCAAGGCAATGGCCGGTCGCTGTGAACTGGATGTGTTCGTGATCGCCCAGCTCAATCGCGGTGCCTACGGCAACCCCACGGGGCCGGATGTGTCGCACCTGGCGGGCACCTCGGAGTTGGAGCGCTATGCCTCGGCGGTGTGGCTGATTGATCGGCCCAAGCTGGATGAATTCAGCCGGCCCACCCCTGGCCTGCTGGAGGTGCACCACGGCAAAACACGCCACGGCCAACTGGCCGGTGACAACGACCTCAGCAAGACCACGATCCGCCTGGACCGCAGCCATTGCTTCCTGGAGGCCGATGAGGCGCGCCGCTTGTTCACCGGCAGCGATCTCTATCCCGGTGTCGAATGCCTCATCTGAGCGCAGCCCTGCTGGAGGCGGTGCGCCAGCGCGCGCAGATCACCGATCTGTTTGAGGCCGGCGAGCTGCGCAAGGCGGGCAAGGAGTTTCTGAGCCGTTGCCCCTGGCATGACGATCGCCGCCCCTCGCTGACAGTGAGCCCGCAGCGCAACCGCGTGCATTGCTTTGTGTGCAACCGCGGCGTTGATGCGATCGGCTGGCTGCAGGACAGGCAGGGGCTGAGCTTCCAGGAGGCGGTGTTGGAGCTGGCGCGGCGCTATGGCCTGGGCAGCGACCCAGCCGACCCCGAGGCGCAGCGGCGGCTGGAGCGGGAGCAGCGCCAACGCGCGCAACTGCTGCGCTGGCGCTGCCGCCAGTGCGAGCAGTTCCAGCGGGCCCTGCAGCTGCAACTGAATCAGGGAGGCCCGGTGGCGGCGCTGCTGCAGGAGCGGGGCATCCACCGCGAGGCCGTGGAGCACTGGCGCTTGGGGGCATCTGAGGGGCGGCTGCAGATTCCGCTCTCTGACGCGGCGGGCCGCTGCGTGGGCTTCTGCGCGCGCGCCACGGGCCAGCAACAGCCTCGCTACCGCAACAGTCCCAGTGATCTGGTGTTTGTGCGCCAGGCGTTGGTGTTTGGCCTCGATCGGGCCGCAGCGGCCATCCGCCGAACGGGCACGGCGCTGTTAGTGGAGGGGCCGTTGGATGTGATCGCGCTGCATCAGGCGGGTTTTGATGGTGCCGTCGCCGCTCTGGGCACGGCGGTGTCGCCGCTGCAACTGCAGCTGCTGCAACGCCATGGCCTCAAGCACC
>Ga0194119_10006662_pt1 | contig 16662 bp, 18 predicted proteins | sample TA2MahC100mmetaG_FD_148620 | JGI IMG/M metagenome (GOLD analysis project Ga0194119, IMG submission 148620) | Freshwater microbial communities from Lake Tanganyika, Tanzania - TA2015018 Mahale Deep Cast 100m | ecosystem: Environmental > Aquatic > Freshwater > Lake | place: Tanzania: Lake... | reverse complement strand
GTAAAATTTCGCTACGGAATAATCCTTTTCCACTTATTCCAAAAAATGGTGAGACTTCTGAGTTTGATTGGAAGGATTTTGTACATTTTGAAGATCTGCCTGAAGTCTTAAATCCTGCAGATGGATTTATTGCGACCAACAACAATTTACCCTCTCACAACCTATCTTATTATATAGGCAATTTGTGGGAGCCGGCATCGCGCACTGAACGGATTCACGAACTTTTAACTTCAAAGGAAAAATTCAATAAGGATGACTTCATTAAATTTCAAAATGATGTAGTTTCACCACACGCCAGAAAAATCACTCGCCACATTTTAGATGCATTTGAAAACGTTGAAGTAAAAGATAAGAACCTCGAAACTGCACTGACTTACTTCAAAAATTGGAACGCAGAAATGAATCAGTATGATCAGACTTCGGGTATTTACAATTATTTTTATTCCGAACTTTTGAAAAATACATTTGTCGATGAAATGGGTGAAGAACTTTTCAAACAATTCATATTTATTGGTAATGTTCCGCATAGAGTCATTCTTCAATTACTATCAAAACAGTATAACAAGCAAAGCAGGACTGCAGATTCAACGATAATTCATCAAAATCCAGTCTCCATTTCCTGGTTCGACAACATCAACACAGATCAGACAGAAACCAAAGAAGAAATCATTCGCAAAAGTTTAGTCGAAGCGATTACCAAACTAGAAAATGAATTTGGAGATGATCCAAGATCCTGGCAGTGGGGAAAAATTCATAAAGTTAAGTTCAAACATCCTTTTAGCGGACAGAGTTCGATAATAGATTATCTTGTCGATATCGGTCCGTTTGAAATCGGCGGCGATCAAACCACTCTTAATAATACAAGCTTCAAATTCTCTGAACCTTACGATAATTATCTCGGACCTTCAATGCGGCAGATAGTTGATTTAAGCAAGATTGACAGTTCACTTATAATTCTTACAAGCGGGCAATCCGGTCACATTACACACGATAACTATTCAGACCAAACCAGAATGTGGCTGAAAGGAAAATATATCCAATTCAATACTTCGGCTAAAGTTTATCAAAAATATAAGCTTCTTACACTAAGTCCCGAAAAATAAATTTACAATCCTCAATCGCGGGGATGTATTTCAAAGCTTAAAATCTTAGGTTTTTATTTTTTTTGAGGAATAATTTCCATAACCATGCTTCAATCAAATTAAATCAGTGTAATCAAAAAAAGCTCTTGACAAATTCCCTTCGATTTTATAAACTACCATACAGATGTATGGTATTATTTTTACACTGTAATCTGATTCAATAAGCAGAAAAAATGTGACTTACGTGACGGAGTTGTATCAAATTAATAAGAACGATTTTTCAAAATCGAACTTTTACTTTAAGAATATTTATCTATATTTATATAAATTGAAAATCATGAAGTTATTGTTAATAGAACACAAAGACGAATAATTGTATGGCTGTTAAAAAGAAAGCTAAAACAAGTTCCCCCAAAAAAGAAGTAAGCTATAAAGGCACAAAGCAAAAACCTCCATTAGTGAAAGAAAGAGCCGCTAACAGTTATAATGTACTTTTAAAAAGAACAAATGAAAAAACAAGCTACGCCAGAGTTAAAGACTTCGTAAACTTACCCAAAAATACAACTCCGTTAATACTCAATGGTGATGTATTTGAGTGCATTAAGATGATTCCCGATAAATCAATTTCCGTTATTGTTACTTCGCCTCCTTATTGGAATCTCCGTGATTATAACGCTGAAGAACAAATTGGAAGAGAAAAAAATCCAAAAGATTACGTTGAAAAAATTGTACAATTAAGTAAGGAATTCCTACGCATTTTGAAAGATGACGGTGCATATTTTCTAAATATTGGAGATACTTACGTTGATCAAAATTTACAAATGATACCTCAACGAGTTGCAATTGGAATGCAAGAAAGGGGATGGTTATTGCGGAATCAAATAATTTGGTATAAACCTGATCATATGCCTTCTCCGGTCAAATCAAGATTTAAGAATACTTATGAGCCGATTTATTTCTTTACAAAAAATGATTGGGAGAAAAAAGTTTATTTCAATATTGATGCAATTAGAATTCCCCACAAAACAGAACAGCTCGAATTAAAACTGGCTAAAACTAATTACAATGGAAAATTTAAAGGAAACGAATCTAACATTGGGGCATCTCCTGGCGGAAGAATCTCAGTAAATGGGATCAAATACATAACCAAAAGAAAAATAACTTCCTCGCAAGAGACAATTTGTGATTACTTAGCTTTTTGGAGAGATAAGAGAGGATTCACAAATATAGATATTGTCAAATTTTTTGGTAACTCTTACCGGCATACTGTTGGACATTGGTTCCGCAAAGATGCTGGCGGCTCTTATCCTTCTATAGAAGATTGGCTAAAGCTTAAGGAATTATTAAAGTTTGATTCCAAACATGATTTTGAAATGACAGAAACTGAAGAAGTGCTGCAGCAAATTAATTATCATCCAAATGGTAAAAATCCAGGGGATATAATTGATGTCGATATGATTCCAGATTTTTTCAAAATTAACACTGCAAAAAGTCAATATCGTCATTTTGCTGTGTTCCCTTCGCGGATTCCAGAAATTGCTATAAAATGTTGTTGCCCTTCAGACGGAATTGTTTTAGATCCGTTTGCTGGCTCAGGTACAACCGGAAAAGTAGCAAAAGAATTAAATCGAAAATCAATATTAATAGAACTTCAATCTGAATATTTAGACATTATCCAAGAGAGAAGTGGAAATATCAACATAATTAAAGGCTAAAAGTTATGACAAATATTGACGTAGAAAAAATGAATGAAAAAATTAAAAAGAGGCTTAAATTTTTCTTTGATATTTATGAAAATCTAAAATGAACACGAAACACTTAATAATAAACGGCGATTCACGAAAGATGAACGAGTTGAAAGATGAATCCGTTCATCTGATAATCACATCTCCGCCTTATTGGCAGCTAAAAGATTATGGAAGCGGTGATCAAATCGGATTCAACGATAGTTATGAAAATTATATAAACAACTTGAATCTCGTTTGGAAAGAATGTCATCGTGTTCTTCATGATGGCTGCAGGTTATGTATTAATATTGGCGATCAGTTTGCCCGTTCTGTTTATTATGGAAGATATAAAGTAATACCAATTAGAACCGAAATAATAAAGTTTTGCGAAACGATTGGCTTTGATTATATGGGAGCAATTATTTGGCAGAAAGTGACAACTACAAACACAACTGGCGGCGCAACTATAATGGGCTCGTTTCCTTATCCTCGCAATGGAATATTAAAATTAGACTATGAGTTTATTTTGATATTCAAAAAAAGTGGATTTCCACCTAAAGTTCCAAAGGAAAATAAAGAACTTTCAAAATTAACAACAGAAGAATGGAATACATATTTTCATGGTCATTGGAATTTTGGTGGGGCAAAACAAGATAATCATATAGCAATGTTTCCTGAAGAACTTCCAAAGCGATTAATAAGAATGTTTTCATTTGTAGGAGATACGATTCTTGATCCATTTCTTGGAAGCGGAACAACTTCTTTAGCCGCGAAAAATCTAAACCGAAATTCTGTTGGCTATGAAATTAATCACAAGTTTATTCCGGTTATTAAAGATAAACTATCTGTTAAAGAAAATAAATTTTTTGAAGAATATTCGTATGAGTTTCTAACTCAGAAAACACTTCAAATAGACTTCCAAAAAGAAATTGAAAAACAATCTTACATATTTAACGACCCTCATAAGCTTGATAAAAAAATAGACCTGAAAAAACTTCAATTTGGCTCCAAACTAGATAATAATGGTAGTAAAAGAGAAGATTATTATTCTGTTAACGAAATAATTAGCCCAGAATTATTAAAGCTAAATAATGACTTGATTGTTAGATTAATCGGAGTAAAAGAAAAACCAGAAGTAACCGGAAAAGCAAAGGAATTCCTTCTTAATAAAACGAAGGGACAAAAAGTATATTTGAAATTCGATGAGCAAAAATACGATGATTATGATCGATTACTTTGTTATCTATATTTACAAAATAAAACTTTTATAAATGCACATCTTATTAAAGAAAAATTAGTTTTAGTTGATACAGATCTCAACTTTAAATACAAAAATAAATTTCTGCACTTACTTGGAACAGATAATGCCTAAAGAATGGATCCTTAATAGTGTAATGAATCGATTCCAACTTAATTTCAAACGTAATGTTGGTCCGACTTCTGAATCAATTCGTAAGTGTTCACCGAAGACAATTGAAGAATGGAAAAAATACTATTTCAAAAATGTAAAAAGCAAAAAGCATATTACAGAACTTGGTAAAAAACTCTATGTAAAAATCACCGAGGTTGTACAAGCTGAGCTTGATGATATCACAGAACAAGATTGTATTGATTATATGATTAATCTTGTCATCAATTGCACTTTCGATGGTTACATGACAGAGATTGAAACAATTTACGGGCAACTAGAAAAAAATCTCGATATTAAAATTGAACCAGCGCCGGACGATTGGGATAGATTATTTAATGTTGATTTCTTTATTAAAATAAATGAAAAATATATTGGGCTTCAGATTAAGCCGGTTAACGAAGGGATACAACTTCCGGAGAGCTATAAAGAAAGGGCTATTCAAGAAGAAACTCATTTAAAATTTACAGAAGTATTTGGTGGAAAAGTATTTTACATTTTCTCTACGAAAATCAATGGTAAAAAAGAAATAGTTAATACTGAAATCATTGATGAAATCAAAAAAGAAATAAATAGACTTAAAGCAAATTAGCTCTAAGATCATCTTACTACAAAATTTTAAAATCAGAATTCCCAGCGCACATTTTAAATTATGAAATTCACATTAACTATCTTTTAATATTTCCGTCTTTCAATTTTTCAATCAACCTTCGGTCAACAAATCTTTTAATCTTTTAATTGAGAATAATTCCCATGTCCAAACAAATAACCGAAATACAAAAAAGAATTCTCGACTTCATAATCGAGATGATGACAGTAAGGCAACTATTGGTCTTATCTAATCCCTTCTTGTGTTTTAATTTTTCTTTCTTGATATTTATTACAAGAATAACTTAGTAATGAAAACAACATCAGTACATAAATATGGCTGGGTTAACTGGGGCGGTTTAAAAAAGTTTTCTAAGGGGAGAGTTTTACTTACTACTTACTACTTACTTCTATATATATACCGTGTAGAGTTTGCGCGTGTTCAACTCATTCAAAATGTTCAGGTAGTTTTTAAATTAAAGGCGGAGGTGGTTGCCTGTCTCTTACACTGCGGTGAGTTTACGACAGGGTTTATATAAGGATTAATTCATTTCAAGTAATAAACAAGTTTCAAAGGGTAAAAATGAAAAAATTAAAACTTATTTCAATTGTTTTATTTTTATTTCTTTCCACAGTATTTGCAGATAATAAAAAAGAAGATTTATACGGTGGAAAATTTACAAGGGTAGTCGGAGAAATTAACCCAAAGACTAAAGGTGATTGGAACAAATTTTATCCATTAAACATTGGGGACTTTTGGGAATTCATTGAGAAAGATACGACAACATTGTTTGGTATTACACGAAGACTAAACTTTTCTATAGCTAAAGAAATTATCGCAGATACACTGATGCCGAACGGAATAGTATATAAGAAAATAAAGATGTGGAACTGTGCCAATAGTGTAAATCGAGAGATTAAATATTCTTTCCAGAGAGCCGACAGCTTGGGAAAAATCTATACTTATTTAAACAATTCAGATAAACTTTTATATGATTTAACTAAGAATAAAAATGAGACTTACCCTTCACCCTTTGAAAACTTTTTCTGGAAAGTTTTAGAGAAATATTATGTCGTTGGGTTTAGCGATACATTGCTTGCAATCGATATAGCTCTATTTGACTCAACCAATATTAGGAAATACAGCGAAACAATTATTGAAAACTTTGGTGTAGTTTTTTATCAAGGAAATTTAAGAGACGATTACCTCAATCCAGAAGGAAGTTTTTGGGGTGCTGTAATAGATGGAGCTGTTTACGGAGATATGATTGTATTGAAACAAGAAATTGACTGGAGAGAGTTTTATCCATTACGTATTGGAAATTTCTGGAAATATATGGGATATGTAGGAGCTATTCCCTTGACAATATCTAGAAGAGTTTTAGCTGACACAATTACAAGTGATGGAGACAAGTATTTTAAGATAAGAGAAATTGATCATACGTTCGGATACACATATTACACGTATGATATGGTAGATAGTCAAGGACAAATTTGCAGATGGAATTTAAGAGAATCTAAGAAGGAGCTTATATATAGTCTATCTTCTTGTATCGGCGATACATTAGCTTCATTTGTAACTAGCTTCGTATGGAGAATGAATGAAAAATGGAGAAATGCCCTACATATCAAATTGTTTCCAGATATAAATTTTCAAACAAGGAGTTTCGTTCGGGATATAGGACTATCAGAAACTACAGGAGATTTATATATGATTGGATTGGTAGGTGCAATTATTAATGGAGTTGCATTTGGAGACACTACTATTACTTCTGTAGAAAACATTATTTATAATCCTTTGAAAAGTTTTGAGCTTTTTCAGAATTACCCTAATCCATTCAATTCGCTTACAACAATTAAATTCTATTTACCTAAATCTGCTGATATAAGCCTACAAGTTTACAACTTACAGGGGCAGTTATTAAAAACAATTCTTTCTAAAAATATGAATGAAGGAATGCATATGGTATTTTGGAATGGACGTAATGATGAGAATAAAGAATTGCCAAGTGGTATATACTTCTGTCGGCTGACAGTCAATAATCAGCAGTCAAGGATTAAAAAATTAACTTTATTAAAATAACGAGGTAACAATATGAAAAAGTATTTTTCCATTTTACTGCTCTTTTGTTTGTCCTTTAACTATTCTTATAGTCAGGAAGATTTTTGCATGGTGAATAGTACGAGTACAAGTTCAGCTATTCCTAACACAGGAACTTTTAGAATACTAATTGTCTTGTGTAAATTTTCTGATGATAACTTTAACCAATCGCCCCACACTGATTTATGGCCTGATACACTAAATCAAATGCCAAGCTGGGGCCCTAATTTAGTTTCAAGCACTGTTCAACAATCTTATTCTAATCCAAGCATGAGCGGTTATTTTAAGACAATGTCTAATGGGCTTTATGATGTTATTGGTGATGTTGTTTTTTATCAGCCACAACACAATCAGAGTCATTATTTTATATCAAGCGGCAGACATATAGGTTATTTAACTGAGGAAATTTTAACTTCTATAGATCCAGTTATAAACTTTGCAAATTATGATAGTAATAATGATGGCAAAGTTGATATGATAAAAATTTGTTTTAGATTTGCAAACACTCTAATGCTTGATGGGAGCCCTTATCAGGGTATAGCTGGACTTACAGGATTTCGACAAACATTTGGCAGTGGTACTTCACTAACTAGGGATGGTGTAACTATAAGCGCCAACTTGTGGGGTTCGGGCACATTTCAAAATGGAGTTACTGATCTTCACGGTGGACTTCCAGTAATGCTACATGAATTTGGGCACTATTTGTTTGATGCTCATTATGAGGGTATTGGTTATCATGGTTTAATGGATGGTAGTGGAACAGGTGTAATGAGCTCATTTGAGAGAATAAAAATGGGATGGATTACTCCTATTCTTATAACTTCAAATGCTGTGGATTCTATCCTAACAGATGCATTAACCACACACAAGGTTTATAAAATTAGTATTCCAGGTACTTCAGAATATTTTCTAATTGAAAACCACCAACGTGTAAATTTTTATGAAAGCTCCTGGCTAATATATAATGGTGGTCCAATTAGGAGTCCTGGAACAGGGCTTTTAATTTCTCACTGCACTAATAATTCTGTTGATATCGAAAGTGCCTTTGGTAGATGGAACTGGGAAAGAGTTTGGCATACTTTTCCGAATTATCCATATCCCGATTGGTTATATACTTTTCCGTTTAAGAGGTTAGATCCGAATAAACCTTTCGGTGAAGACAAACTGAATTTAAGGGGGAAAAGAATAGACCCACTCAATTATTATTCGACCAAAAATCATACTGACTTTTTGGGTTCTACTGTAGATTATTTTAATATTGGATATAATCAGATATTTTCACCTTGGAGCAATCCAAGTACATATCCGGATATTCAGAATCTATGTGCAGAACTACTGCAAAAAGATCAATACAATAACATTCATGTGAATATATTCATTAATAATCCATTGGCTGCACCCCCATCCAAACCACAGCATTTAACCATAAGTTGCAATGCTAATAACAAACCTTTATTAAAATGGTTCAGAAACCAAGAACCTGATATGCACAAATATAAAGTCTATAAAAAAGTAACTGAGGAATGGGGATTTCAATACTTAGCTGAAACAACAGATACTTTTTTTGTAGATAATACTGAGCAGTGCATTACAGGTCCTCTAATTGCGAATGAGCGTGTTGCTTCGTATAGAGTAACTGCTGTAGATAATACCAGTAAAGAATCTGTACCGTCTGATGCGGCTTCTACAAGAGTATATGGGCCACCAATGGAAAAAGCATTAAGTCAAAACAAAGTATTGTCTTATCAATTGTATCAGAACAATCCGAATCCGTTTAATCCCACAACCAAAATAAGATTTTCGATTTCAGATTTTGGACTTACGAATTTAAAGGTCTTTGATTTACTCGGTCGTGAAGTGGCTGTACTTGTTAACGAACCAAAGCAACCCGGTGAATATGAAGTTGAGTTCAATGCGAGTAAATACGAATTAAGTTCCGGGGTTTATTTCTATCAGCTTGTGGTGAACGGAGTGAACCAACTTACCTCAGGATTGTTTATTTCAACTAAGAAGCTTTTACTAACAAAATAATTATACAAGAGATGTCATTCCGACTTGTAACTTTCCTATCACTTTATGGTCGGGATGACATCTCTATAATTTTATAAAAATTTCAACTCCTAAACTGAAACATTTTATACCTTACTAAAATCTCTACCTATCTAACTAAATTTGTATTCACCGTAATTATTAATTATACATTATAAATTGTACATTCCTAAGAGGTTTCCATGTCCAAACAAATAACTGAAATACAAAAACGAATTCTTGACTTCATAATTGATATGATGTCGCTTAGACAAATTCCGCCTACATTGGCAGAGATTGCAAAAAAATTCAATTACAAAAATCGTTCAACAGTTCAGCAACACTTGAAAGCACTTGAGCAAAAAGGATTCATCAAACGAAATCCATTGCTTGCGAGAGGAATTGAACTAACGCTTTCGGATAAGTTTTTTGTTCCTCGTCCGGTGCTTGGAGAAGTTGCCGCAGGAAATCCGCTCGTGATTTATCCCGACGCAATCGATACAGTAGAACTGCCTACAATCGTCCGTATGCCAAAAGATTCTTTTCTTCTAAAAGTAAAAGGCGACAGTTTGAAGGATGCATACATTTTCAGCGGAGATGTTGTGATAGTAAATCCAAATGCACAGATTACAGATGGACAAATCGTCGTTGCCGTGCTCGATGATTCTGCTGTTGTAAAAAGATATTTCCGTCAGAACGGAACAATAATGCTGAAATCCGAGAACAAAGCATTTAAACCGATCGAGATAAAGCACAACTACGATAAATTCAAAATCATCGGTGCTGTTGTTGGAGTTTATAGAAGTATGAGGAAGAAAGGATAGTGTGGAATTTGGATTATGAAATTGTCTTTTCTACATTATCAATTCGAAATTGGCGGATCTTAAATATTACCTTGCATTTATTACCATCTTATTTTACTTTTTATTAAACTAAAAAGAGGCTTAATACGTCAGTATTTAGAAACTTGGGCGACAATATTTCCGAAATGCAAATCGCAGATACGTTAAAAATTAACTTTAACAACTTTATAAATGGTACAGCAGAATTTTCTGGAACTTATATTGCGGAAACCGGCGAGATTAATTTTAGCACAAATCTCACTGAAAGAGAAGCCATCGGCGAAATTAGAATGGGCGAAGGAATAATTGTAAATACTGAGGTAATTCTGTCAGATCTATCAGATCCGCTAAATGAGCAAGTAATCAGAGCAAAATTCAACGAAGAGGAGGTAGAGGTAAATCTAAACAGTAACGATATTAACAATCTTATCTCAGCTAAGGAATTAGGAAATTTTGCATCCATAATGGAAACTATTAAAAGATCATCTGAGAATGCGGAGTTTGTAAAAATTTGCGAACGACTTAAAGAGAATTTAACAAGAAAAAATTTTATTAATTCTTACAAAGTAATTTTGGATGGCGATGTTTTTAATGAAACACAAAAAAATATTGTGATGTGTATTATTGCCATTCTTTCCTTTATTGTAGCATTTATAGGACTTATTACTTGCGCCGGATTAGTGGGATGCGTAGTAGCTGCCGCAGCTTATGCTCTTGCTACTGCCGGCTTAGCGGGTTGTTTTATCTAAAAATTTTATGAATGTTTTCATCTACATTGCTGTAATTTTCTTTCCAATACTAGTTTTTATAATTGATATAAGGAAAGCTCAAAAGGAAGACATATATATTATATTTGGTTTTTCAACATTATGGTATTTTTATTGGTTTACCTTACAAAACTCTAACTCTATATGGCAAAGTGTTTTCTTTATTGCATTCGAAACAACAATAATAGCTGGGGGATTGATATCAATAATAATTTGGTACAGTAGAAAAAAAAAGCGAATTAATTCATAATGGAATGGTTATATGGAGCTGCCCCATGGCTTAGAATTTTAGTTTTGAGCTTTAATCTTTTAATAATGATTTCTCTTTTTATAACGAAAAAGTTTTCCCTTCAAATATTCATATTGAGTATTGCTATTCCAATAGTTCATTTGATATTATTCTTTGCCCCACCATACAAACCAGAAACTATAATCTCTTTATTTCTATCGCTAGGATGTATAGCTTTTGGCATAAGGATTATTATTAATCAATTCAAAAATACATAAAACTTAGTCTACAAATCGAATCTCCGTGTTATAAGTAGTAACCCGAAAACAAAGCTTACAAACCAATCGAGATAAAACACAACTACGATAAATTTAAAATAATTGGTGCGGTAGTTGGCGTTTATAGAAGTATGAGGAAGAAAGGATAATGTTAAATGCGAAGTGTGAAGTTAAGTAAAACATAATTGCAAGTGTTGAGTTTAATAATCATATTTGAACAAAGTTATGATGAATAAAGAACAACACGTTAAATACTGGCTTGATAGTTCTGAAGAGGATTGGATTTCAGCAAATGAAATCTGTCAAAAAAAATGAACGGAAACATTTTGCTTTATTCATTGCTCATTTAAGTCTCGAAAAACTCTTTAAAGCATTGTATGTTGAAAAATTTGGTGAGATTCCGCCTTTTAAGCACGATTTATATATGCTTGCTTTAAAATGTGAAATGGATTTAAATGAAGACATTATTGCTGAATTAAAAATCACTAATGAGTACAATCTTCAGACAAGATATCCTGAATACAAAGAAAGTTTTTATAAAAAGTACACATTTGATTTTGTAAGCAACGAATTAAATAGAATTAACAAACTAAGACAATGGGTATTAAATACGATAAACAATATGCAATAAGAAAAGCAAAAGAGCTTGCTAAGGTTTTAAGAGACAATAATATAAAAATCCAAGCCATGTATTTGTTTGGTTCTTTTGCAAATGATGACGAAGCTAATTTAGAATGGTCTGATATAGATATTGCCATCGTCTCCGAAAGCTTTATGGGATTTAGATTGGAAGACAATAAAATGCTTATTCCACTAGTCGTTAAAGTTGAACCAAGAATAGAGACTCATCCGTTTACTCCTGCAGATTTTGAAAATTCCCCTTTTACTAAAAACGAAATAGAGAAAAAAGGAATTTTATTAGAAACCTAAAAAATATACCACCAAGTGTTAAATAAGGAAATTAAAAACAAGATACTAAAACTTATGATTACTCAATCGATAGATACTAATCCAGAAGTAGAAAAATTTCTCATCTCTCTCATAAGAAATTCAAGCGTGACAAAAAGAATTTTGCAAGTACAACATTTAACCAAGACAATGTTACAACTTTCTCGAAGAGCAATATCAAGAGCTAATCCCAAATTATCCCCAAATGAATTGGACATGCTTTTTATTAAATATCACTACGGCGACGAATTAGCTAACAAATATCGTGCATCTATTGAAGAAAATCACATGTGAAAAATGGAAATTTTATCTGCAATAGAGCCCGTTATAAAAGCTTTTGAAGAGTTAGGAATATCGTATTACATCGGTGGTTCAATAGCAAGTTCTGCTTATGGTATTGCAAGAGCAACATTAGACGTTGATTTAATTTCAAATCTAAAGCCATATCAAGTTAACTCGCTTGTAAAAAAACTTAAACCGGATTATTTCATCGATGAAAATATGATTCAAGATGCAATCCAAACAACTTCTTCTTTTAATTTGATACATCTTGAAACAATGCTGAAGGTCGATGTATTTATATTAAAAGAAAAACTATACTCTCAAAAAGCATTCGAAAGAAAACGAAAAGATACAATTGATGTTGAAAACAATTCGCTTCAAATTTACCTTTGCTCTGCAGAAGATATTATTCTAAACAAACTTGAGTGGTATAAGTTAGGCGAAAAAGTATCTGAACGCCAATGGTTGGATGTGTTAGGCGTTATAAAAGTTCAAGGAAATTTACTCGATGTAGAATACCTCAAACATTGGGCAAAAGAATTAGATATTTCTGATTTGTTAGAAAGAGCATTAGAGGAAGGAAAGGGTTGAGGCTTAATTATAAAATTACTATTGTGAGCTAAATGAACACATAAAATTTTAAGTTAAAAAAATAATAAGTCATAGCTCTCAATTAAGAAAGAAAAGATAATGTCAAACGCGGAGTGCGGAATTCGTCCGTCAACCGACGGAGTGGATTGTAGAATTCGGAATTGTCAATTGCTTATTGACTAAACTTTAAACAACACCTTTAAAAAAATCGGAGGCACAACAATGCTTACAACAAAACGAGTACTAATCGCAACAATCTGCGGGTTCATCTTTGGAATCGTTTGCATGCTTTTAGCAAGCTCAAATCCAGACGAGCCAATATCCACAGCAACAAAGTGGACAATAATTTTTAGCCGAACACTGATGGGCTTTACAATCGGTGTAAGCGCCATAAGATTGCAATGGTGGCTTCACGGAATTGTTATCGGCTTCATCGGTAGTATTCCTATGGCGTTTCCTGTAATGGACAGACCAGCTATAATGATAGCAACTTTAGTTATGGGAATTGTATATGGTTTCCTTACAGAATTAATCACATCAATTTTATTTAAGGAAAAACCAGCAGGAATGCAGAAAGCAACAGCGTAAAATCGGTAATTTGCAGGCTGTCACGAACTTCCGTCTGTTGACAGATCGTGACAGCCTGAATATGGTAGGACAGATTATGCGAAATATCCTTGTGATTAATCTGTCCTACAGCAAATGATATTGAAATGCAACAAATGATAATAACAAACCATATAGATAAACACGAAACCTACTACAATTCTCCAATTGGACTGACCAAAATCACAGCCAGCGAAAATGGAATCAACTCAGTAGATTTTATCGAAGAACAAGCTGAAAAGGGGTTGCGAACTCATCCAATTTTAGATGAGTGCGTCACTCAACTCGATGAATACTTCAAAGGTAAACGAAAAGAGTTCACCGTAAAGCTAAATCACGATGGAACAGAGTTCCAGAAAAAAGTCTGGAATGAACTGCTGAAAATTTCATTCGGCAAAACGGTCAGTTATTTGGAACTTGCAAAATCACTTGGTGATGTGAAAGCAATTCGTGCAGTTGGTAAAGCAAACAGTAAGAACAAAATCGCGATAATCATTCCGTGTCACCGTGTAATCGGAAGTAATGGAAACCTCACCGGATATGCCGGCGGTTTGTGGAGAAAGGAATGGCTGCTGAAACACGAAGGCATTTTAATGCTGTGATGGAACAGATTCACAAATGTAAATCTATTAGGTTAAAAGAATATGATTACTCACAGGCAGGCTGGTACTATATTACAATCTGCACAAAAGATAAAATGTGCTTATTCGGTAGAGTTGTTAATGGGAAAACGATATTGAATAAAATTGGAACTATTGTTAAAAAACATTGGGAAGAAATCCCAAAACATTTTTGCCATGTTGAATTAGACGAGTACGTTGTAATGCCGAATCATTTACATGGGATTATTATAATTAATAATGTTGGGGTTCAAAATTTTGAACCCCAACAAAATAAATTTCAACATATTATACCAAAATCGTTGGGTTCGATCATACGCGCTTTCAAATCCTCGGTAACACAATGGTGCAATAAAAACGAACTTAAATATTTCAGATGGCAGCGCAATTACTACGAACATATAATCCGTAGCAAAAAAAGTCTTTACAACATCCGCCAATATATAATCAACAATCCATTAAAATGGGAATTGGATGATGAATACTCAGAGAGTTAGAAATAATTGCCTTCTCTTTTAACTAAAAATAATTTTGATTAGATTATTCGTGTTTCAAACATCTACGGACTATCAACAGAAAAGAAAGTCAATAAACAAAAAATCATAACTGAGGAGATTAGCAAATGACTTCTGTTAAAGAAATTGAATCAGCTATTGAAAAACTCGCAAAAGATGAATTGGCGGCATTTAGAGAATGGTATGAAGAATTTGACGCTAAGCTATGGGATAAACAGTTCGAGGAAGATGTATCTTCGGGGAAATTAGATGTTCTTGCCAATGCAGCTCTCGATGATTACAGAACGGGTAAATGCAAAGAGATATAAAACACTTTGCCGGTCCATCGTTCTGGGCGTGTTACGAAAAATTACCAAAAGAAGTGCAAGAATTGGCGGACAAAAATTTTGAGCTACTTAAATCAAACCCCGAACATCCCTCACTATACTTTAAGAAGGCTAAAAGCTATTATTCGGCAAGGGTTGGAAAAAAATATCGCACCATTGGAATAGAAATCGAAAAAGGAATACTGTGGTTCTGGATCGGTACCCACTCTGAATATGACAAACTTCTCTTATGATCAACTAAAAAATGGCGCGGTTTAGTGCCGTCACGGACCTCCGTCAGTTGACGGATCGTGACAGTAAGAAGAAAAGCATTATGACACAACAAAATTCTTTTTCTGCTTTTTATCCGTCCCAGCGGACTTGTCCACTACTGCGAATTGGCACCGCCGGTTGGTACCGACTCTGTCAGAATTGAGTCGGTCGCTTTATTCTCAAGCTTGACCGAAAGATTTTAGTCTGTCTGGCTTACAAGACAAAGTCAGCTGAACTATTGTGTCTTGACTTTCAATTTTTTTTTGGACACTTTTAATGTAAAATTTTAGGAATAACTTGCTACAATTAATCCTGAATATTTTTTGCTATTTAAAACATACAAATTATTTTTAACCCGCTAAAAGGGAATTGTTAAAATGAAAACATTCTCTTTACTTTCACGTTTTCTTTTGATGTTAGTGACGGTGGTTCTATTAACTGGGTGCCAAGAAGAAGCGACAAAGCCAAATGAAACACCCAGAATGTTCGTGAGGCTTGAGAATCAAACAGAACACTCTGGCATAATGGTAAAGATATTAGAGTTGAACAGATGGACAACAACCGATTCGCAAGGATATTTTCAATTTGATACACTTCAAAATGGTAATTATACGTTTCAAGCAAGGTATCCTTACTTTAAAACAGAAGAGTTCTCAATTATGGTAAATAACGGAGAGATACAACCGCTTATTAATCTTCACCTAAAACAGCTTTTACAGTTTTGGATTGAGCCCGCTGAAACTACAGTCTCACAAAATAATTTCAACAATCCAAATTTCTTTGCATTTTCAGGAATGCGAATGAAGTTGACAAATATATCAAGTGATCCTGTCAAGGTTAGAATAAATCATGATCCTTTATACCCATGGGGATTGGTGCCTCAAGAATTAAACTGGCCATGTGTACCAAATCCTGACAACCGACCTGATTTCTGCTATGAACATTACGGGTGGTTAGGTAACACCGATGCTATAATTCTTTTTTATCTTACTATCTATCCAGGTGATACATTATCTAGGATTGTTCCAGGCCCTTCAAATGTAATTGGAAAAGACTGTGTGAGAATAGGAAAATATCTTTTCTTTTCATTGCTAAATAACGATCACTATTATCCTGAGTATTTTGATGCAGCCTATTTCTGGATTGATACATTGCCACATCCACAACCATATAATCAACTTAATAAAACATTAATTAAGAAGCAGGAATTATTTCGCCCCGCTATAATTAATATAACAAATCACTACTAACCGAGAAAAGAATAAAAAGGAGCTACGTAAGAAAGCAGCTCCCAAAAGTCGTAATTTTGTTAAACCAAAAACAAAAAGGAATTACGACATGGTTAAAAATACTAAAACTTGGCAGAAAGAAGAAGTAGGCGAAGTGAAATTTGTCGGTCAGCCGATTTTCGGACAAATACTAAGACTTATAGATAAATCAATATTTGTTAGTTTAGTAAAAGAAAAAATGAG
>Ga0194119_10006661_pt1 | contig 16665 bp, 17 predicted proteins | sample TA2MahC100mmetaG_FD_148620 | JGI IMG/M metagenome (GOLD analysis project Ga0194119, IMG submission 148620) | Freshwater microbial communities from Lake Tanganyika, Tanzania - TA2015018 Mahale Deep Cast 100m | ecosystem: Environmental > Aquatic > Freshwater > Lake | place: Tanzania: Lake... | reverse complement strand
TGACATTATCTTCTGAAGGAGAAGTTCCACAATACACGGCAGCATATTATTTGTTAGGTTCCCCAAACAATTCGTATTGTAGTGTAGGTCCCCTTTACAATATAAATACAGATAATACGATTAACTCAGGGTCAGTATCAACATTAAGTATGACTGCCAGTTTCGTCAAAAGAACATTTCCAACAATATACCCACTGACTATATCAATTAATCTTGGTTCCTCGTCGTCTGGTTCAAATGAGATTTCATCTACACCCCCCACAATAACAGTGCCTATTCAGGCAAATATTAATAATATACCTACGGTACCGACTACTTTAAATGGAATAGGAAAAATAGGATATAACTTGATGAATAATGTTATCGGTTCCCAATTAAACATTAATTATAACGTAACAAATTTGTCGTATAATTCAGATCAACAATATAACATTGTATTGGATAATATGGCCTTAGTGATATTTCCAAACGATGCTTATAATTTTATGAACGGAAAATTAACAGTAAATAATGGTCAAATTGATTATACAAATACGGCAACAGATACCTCAACAGAACTTCCCAGTTGGATAAAACCGCAACAAAACTATACATTAACGGATGAAGAAAAAGAAATTGTATCAGAAATGCAGACATTTGCCCACAAAACACAAAACATTACATATATATATAGTATAACAGGATATTCTGAACTTGCTTATTCCAATCTATATACATCGCAAAATATATTTAGTATTAATGTAACCACAGGTGTTATTAGCATGAAAGGTAGTTTAAAAGCGGGCAATTATATAATATGGGTTGAATGCACACCATACAATAATAATACTGAAGCTAGTACTGAAGTTTTGAATATTCCAATGTATTTAAATATAATACCACCATAATAATACACTTTTGTATCATATACAATATTAGGAATTTGTATTGGTATTTTCAATAATTGAATTAGTTTCACCAACAGGTAAAACATATTCATCTTTTAAAATAGTTTTTGATATTTCGATAGGCTTAGGAAATATTATAGGTATTTTATATTTTAAGGACGAATTATAAATGTAATATTCAGTAAACATATGGTTTGGTAATTTATTTTTGTAATTGCTTTCTAAAAAATTCATATAAATCATCACATTACTTTCTGAAATATAATATTCTACAACATTATCTAATAAATCATCAATATTTGGCTTTATTGATTCTATTCTTTCAACGTTTTGTAGATATGTTTTTGAATCATTATCCATTTCTATGTGATTGTAATTTAATACAGTAGATGACGCAGAATATACTACAATAGCATTTGGATTCCATTGATGGTAAGAGCATAATAATTATATTTTATGAATTACTTGTATATTTATATACATTAACATATTTTTCCATCCAGTCACTATTTGATATTATAAAATATTTATTTAATAAACCTATTAATTCATAAGAGTCAAAAAAAATATTTATTTTTGTTTATACTTGACAATAAATTATTTCCACATTGTGATAATATATTATAAATATTATAGTAGGAGTTCGCTTTGCATAACCTACGATGGTCTAACTTTTCCACTTCTTCTTTGGTATATATCTATTTATTATATTCACCTTAGTTTGTCTCATTTTATTACGCAGTGCTTTTTAGTCGGTGTAATGTTCCTAGAAAAACTTAAAATTGTATACATCTATAACAACTATTGTAATGTCGTAACACATTGAAATACAACACATAGATTTCCCATTTATTTTAATTCAAATTTTTTCTTCCAATTTATAAATCCATTACTTTTTACAACATTAAATGATGAACCCAAATGTGTTTTACCAATCATATATGCTTTGCGTTCAATTATATTCAATTGTTTAAAATATTGTACCATTTGTTCTTGAATTTTTTCATCATATTTTTCAAAATTATCAGGTAATTCTAACCCTAATTCTATCTCAATTTCTTGACGAATCATTGTACTTAGTTTTATAATTTAATTTTTTATAAAACTAAATCAATTTTTTAACGCATATAAGTAATATTAGGTTGAGATGTACCATAATATGTGACAGTGAATGCTAAATTTTTATTTGATAATTTATCATTTTGATTTATCATGTTAGTGATTTGAGTTTCTATTTGATAACCATTTTCTACTAAAAATGTGATTAAATCAGGTATTTCATCTGGTGTCATGTAACTGTTATCATAAATTTGTCTGTTAAATTGGGTAAATTCTCCTGAACGTAATGACAATATTACTAAACAACACTTTGGTATAGGATTACAAGGTCCTTCTTTTTGATAGGGAGATAATTTAGGTAATTTAATCCGTCTCACTAATCGTTGTAATGGTCCTTGTGGCTCTACATTAACCATCATTATATTTTTATAGCATTGATTATATTGTTCATAATAAGGTTGAGACATAACGCTAAATGTCTTAATCAAATTATTTCCACTATTACACATTACTTATATAAAATATAAAAAATATAACCAAATTACACCGTCCGAAATAAAAACAGATATTGTGCTATATTGTAAAAAGATTAGCTACTATTGAATGATAAAAAATTATTGTATAACTTATAAAACTTCATTATAAAAGTCTTTTTTTTTATCTTCTTCTAATCCTCTTAAATTTACCTCTAATCTATACACTTCTTTGTATAACATAAAAAAAAAAGTAAAAGGATTCAAATATACAAATATACCACCAGTTCCCCACATTAATTTATCTAAATAAATAGGGTTTACTACTACGTTTTTGTCATGGTTGTGTTTGTATAATTGATTCTTTGAATAATTATAATCATAAGAATTCATTCCACGTGTAAATCCTAATGTTGGCCACCCAACAATAGTTATAAGTCCAATAGTTCTTTTCATATTATTCATTTTTACAATATACTTTAATTATTTGTATTGTCTTTGAATTGTTTATTATATATATATATATCATCGGCTTCTTTTATCATATAATATTCATATAATCCATGAATTTTATAATCATATGTTCTTATTCTATAATGATATAATAGTAAACATTACGCAGTAATATAAAAAAACTAATTTACTTTTGGGAAAAAATTAGCAAAACACAGGGGGTGACCACAATGCTCAGAAATAATTTTATGTGAATTAAAAAATGCCTCCACGAAGTCGTAACACAAGGTGTAAAGTTGATTCTTTTTGCACATTATAATCAGATAATGTTCTACCATCCTCCAATTGTTTTCCTGCAAATATAAGTCTCTGCTGGTCAGGGGGAATACCCTCTTTATCTTGAATTTTTTGTTTAACATTATCAATAGTGTCAGATGGTTCAACATCTAACGTTATTGTTTTACCAGTCAATGTTTTTATGAATATTTGCATTTGATACACTATATAACAATTTTATCTTTAAATTGTTTCTTTAGGTTATAATATTGTTTTACTTCTTTAACTTTTACTTCTTTTACTTTTACTTCTTTTACTGTTACTTCTTTAACTTTTACTTCTTTTACTTTTACTTCTTTTACTGTTACTTCTTTTACTGTTACTTCTTTTACTGTTACTTCTTTTACTGTTACTTCTTTTACTTTTACTTCTTTTACTTCTTATTCTTTTACTTTTACTTCTTTTTTTTTGTGTGTTTTTGTGTGTTTTTATTTTTTCTCCTCCTTTTACCTTTCTTTTTTTTATTTCGTTAAACACTTGTAGTTTTTCTTCATTTGACAACTCATCGTTGTCAAAACCTGTAATATCATCAATAGAAGTTATAAAGTCGTATTCTTCTGGGTTAATAATATTCAATACGCGTTCTACATTATTTATAACCGCTTGTATTTTAGGTTTAGGTTGTGTAATATGTTGCAATTTTGACAATGAATACCAGCATTCAAACGTACTTTTATTTAATTCGCCCATTCCCAATTCTAAATACCCCTCTTCTGTTAGTTCATTATTTTTATAAAATGTACCTCCTCCTAAAAATATAATTTCTTTTTCATCTTGTTTATCACCAATTTTATCACCGATAAAATGGTTAATATCAATACAAGGAACATCGTGCAAGTGAATTATAAAAACACAACAATTAGTTCCAGCAAATTCGTGTGTAGCAATGTTTATATCAGTTGATGCAGAATACCATAATCCAGGTCTAATAACAGGTGTATTGTCGTGTCCTCTATATACAGTAATTGATAATGGAGGTTGATTAGAGCAAAAGTTACTTATCACAATTCCAGCATTTTTTGTTCTGTCTAAATGCTGTTCTTTTACATATTCAATTAAAACTTCTTCTACAAATTCATCCATTTATTATACCGACCGAAAAGAAAATTTTTTTATAAATTTTGTCTCATTTTACTACGTAGTGCTTTTCGGTCAGTGTAATATAACATACTATTTTATGCCAGTCAAAAGGTGTAAAACTAAAACTAAAATTACAAAAAATAATAAGTAATTATCCGATAAATTTATTAGTTATACAAAGTAATGAAAAATAGTAAAGAATTAGAGTTAGAGAATTGTGTATTTTATTTTTTTAAAGAATATCAACTTAAAATTAAAAAACCCAAAACGCATAAAATTGTTCAAAATGATTTTTATATTCAAAATGAACTAACAAATCACCAAAAATTACTTAAATTAAAAAATACAAACATACATTTTTATCTGTGTGAAAATACTTCTGGATTAAAAATTACACATATAGAAGAAGCTGATAGATATATTCGTAGTAAATATACAAAAAATGATGATACTATTTTGTTGCAATTTGAAGATCGACAGTTAATATGTTTTAAAAAACATTTAAAGGTTTTAAATCCTCAAAAATATATATTAACTATCATCAATACATATAAACATTTGCTTAATTCAATAAATTTGTTAGTAACTAACAATATTTTTAACAATCATATCAATTTTGATTCTGTTGTTATTGATAATTCAGATTATCCATTATTATCTAATTTTTCTTTGTCTATTGATTATTCACGCAAAGATATTCAACATTATATTAAGCACTTTATTATAGATTATGACCCATCTTATATAGAATGGCCAATTGAATTACACATCCTGTCTTATCTACTAACAAACAAACTAGATAGTTTATCAAATTACAATATTGAAACCATTATAAATGAATATATTAACCATAATAATATTTTAAATGCTTTTGGATTTTCAGTTGTTAGTTCATATACAGAAGAATCTAACACATATTTTAAAAAAAAATATGTTAACCAAACTTATGACTATATATTAAATGATATTTTACAATATGTACATACTTGGGATAATTATGCGTTAAGTATGTTATTTTTACGTATTTTAATTGGTTTACATAGATGTATTGGAATTAAAAACAAATTCATAATACTTTTTATGAAGTTGTTAGTTACTAACATTAATTTAAATCCGTTAAAAAGGCTAACAATTGATATGACAATCAATCATTTTAATATTTTATTAGATAGTCTTGAACCTAAAGATTATAAAGAAATTATTACTTTAATGTCTACGTGAAGCGCGCCTGCGAGACTTATATATAGTTCTTCCTCTTCCTCTTCCTTTTCCTCTGCTACGTTTTATTTTTCTTGTGTTATGTCTTGCTCCACCAGCAAATGTTTTATGCTTGTGACGACCACCAGATATGGGAATTGAAGGTGATGTTGGCAATTCATTTTCATTCATCGTCATATCAACATCTTTATTTCCATCATTTTTCATAAGGTCATCTTCATTCATCGTCATATTAACATCTGTATTTGCATCCATTTCTTCATTTGCATCCATTTCTTCATTTGCATCCATTTCTTCATTTGCATCCATTTCTTCATTTGCACCCATTGTTGTTTTTTCGCCGCCAGTCATCCACTTTTCACCATTATCTTTACGTTGCTTAGCACGATGAATAGCATCCTTGTAACCAAGTTTTTCTTCTTTCTGAACTTTCTTAACAAATATAACCCAAGCCTTAAGACTTTTGTTTACTTTACGTTTACCTCCAGTTAAACTCATAATATATTATATGTAGAATATTTTCTAACGAATTTGGAAAATAATTCTTAATCTTAATATAAAAATTGAAATAAAATTAGATTAAAAAATCTAAAATAAATAATATTATTGAATATTTTTATACAATAAATAATGAAGTGTTCAGCATTAACTTTATATAGAAATCCTTGTAAAAATAAAGATGTTGGTGATAACGGGTTATGTAAAAAACATGCTATTATAGAATCTAGTGCTAAACAAAAAAGGGAAGGAAAATGTGTGTATATTCGGCGGAATAATGAAAGATGTTACAAAAATGCATATATTGATGGTGAAGATAAAGATTATTGTGCTGAACATTCATTATATGTTTTATCCAGTAAAAAAACGGGTGGTTGTAAATGTTGTATAGAATTATATATAAATATACAACAAGAAAAATTAGGAGGCAGTCTTGTCGAAATTTATCATGACTAATTATCAGTAATCGGCATTTCGGCGAAGCACATAAATGTAAAAAGGTGTAAAAATTGTTAGTAATTCTATGAATGGACTAACAAAAGAAGAAGGTGACAAAATATTACTAAGATTATTAGTAACGTAGCAAAAGAAGTAACTATTGAAAAAATTTGTAAAAAAAATTGAAATGTATTTAAAGAATACAGAATAAAAAATATAAATACAAAATGGTAAAGAATATTCAAGGTGGTTCTAGTCATAAGAAATTTGCTCGCAAACATACTAACGGAGCAAAAAGTAATAAATTAAGAGTTTCTGAAGATGAAGGAGAAATTTACGCAATTGTTACAAAGATGCTGGGCAATGGTATGTTCCATTGTCATTGTATTGATGGCATCCTGCGTTTAGGTCATATACGAGGTAAATTCACAGGAAGAGGTAAGCATGACAATATGGTTGAAGGAGGGAAATGGGTTTTGATTGGATTAAGAGAATGGGATGTTCCTTCTGAAAAATCTTGTGGTGTTTCAAAAAAAGAAAAAATTCAGCATTGTGATTTGTTAGAAGTATATTCTGATATGGACAAGCAGCGATTACAAGAAAGTGTTTCAGAAAGTTGGAGTATATTAGATAGTAATGATGTTTTTAAGACAAACTTAGGCGAATCTACTGTAGGCGAAGATAAGTTCTTCTTTGGTACTGATAGAGACTTTGAGAGAGAGCGTTTGATTGAAGAAATGAAATCACCTACAGTAGAAAGAATTACATTGCGTATTGGTGAATCTAATGTAAAGCAGGCAGCAGTAGCAACTAGTGATGAAAAAAATGACGAAGAAGAAATTAATTTTGATGATATTTAACGTAAATAGTAAAAAGATGTAAGAGTGCGAACAATACTCAATTGATATGTTTGATTTATTAGAATCTCTTTAACCTTAAAACGTTAAAATAATATGTAAACATTATAAAAATAAATAATTGTTATAATGTCTATTAAGTGTTTAGATGATATTATATAAATGTTTTTTATATAATTTTTATTTACAATCCTGGTTCCAGAAGCAAATTCTACAAAATAAACAAAAACATAAAAAGTTAGTTAGAAATGATAAAAATGAAATAATATACAAATAGTGGCTCTAGAGGGATTCGAACCCACGATGCCAGATTCAAAGTCTGGAGTGCTAACCACTACACTATAAAGCCGCACAAGCATCTACTTTTATCTTTTATATTTTTTATTTTCTATTTTCTATTTTCTATTTTCTATTTTCTATTTTCTATTTTCTATTTTCTATTTTCTATTTTCTAAATAATAAGATATAAACTAGGTTTATATTTTGCTGCCTCCTGTAAATATATATATGACATGTTTTGTCCTGAAAGATATACTCAAAAGATAATGTTATTGCTGATAGGAGACAAATATATATAAAAGTTTGTCTTTAAGTATTTTTAAGTTTATATAATAATTATCTAATGTGTGTAAAAAGTGTATTGCATACTTAAATTAAACACATTATATCGTGTTGTTATTATTTTTATCGTCATTTTTACAAGTTTCTTGCAAAGCTGTAAAAATATGCAAAGGTGTAAATTTTTAAGGGTGTAAATAGTTACGATATATATATTAAAACTATTTAAATAAAACTCAACCTATTTATATATCTATTTAGACACATTTTATCTTATAGAGCTTTTTTGTATAAGTATGAGCAATAATCATTTATTAAAATCAAAAGAATCCAATAAACACAATGAACATAATAATAGATTTTCATCTTTACAAGATGATGATAAATCTTCATTTAAATGGCATTCTAATAAATCTAATTGTAAAAACATTAAATATGAAGCTTCTCAAAACTCATTTAAACAACAATATTTTAAACCTCAAAAAAACAGAGACCAAGATTCAATATTTAATATAAGAAATGACAAATTTAACAAGTTTACGAATTATAAACCAAGAGAACCATCTCCACTTCCTGGGCCTGACACCACTGATATAAATTTATTTCCCAATTTATTTCCCAATTTAACTCAAATGAAAGAAAATATTACTACTTACAAAGTCGAAGCAGGCACTAAATTCAAAGATATTTTAAATAGTGTTGTTGAAAAAGATAAACCGAAAGAAAATCCAATTCCTTCTGGATGGGTAAAATTATCATCAGTTGATGGAAAAACAGTTATTGAACATTGTCCTACTACACAATTGACGTTAAAAACACAACTGGATGATGACCTAAATTATCTAATGTTTCAAGCAATTGAAAAAATGAAACAGAATTCAAAGCGTTATGAACTTGAATATGACGAAATAAATGGAGAAGGAGCATATGCTGAAAGATTTAGTATTCCACCAGTTTATGAAACGGAATATGATACTGAATATGAAACAGAAGAAGACGAATGCGAGTATGCGTACGAGCACGAGCAAGAGTACGAGCACGAGTACTAATTTGTCAAAATTAGTTCAAAATATAATGTATTATATGTTATCATTATAATACAATATTGCTCTAAATCCTAAAAATGACAAAAAAGAAGTTAAAGAGACAAATTCAATATAGTTATAAATAAATGACAGAAATAATCTCTGTACTTAATAATTATACCAATTCTCAAATTGGTGAGAATGGGAGTTGCGAATATACATGGTCAAATAACATCCATGAAAGAATTCTTCAATTAAGCTTTCAATTAACTAGGACAACAGATGAAACAACCAATGTTAGACTAGCTGAACAAACCGACAAGATTATCAAGGATATTAACAGCTTATACGATGAATATATTCTTAATCGTGAAGAATATTTGGAATATATGTCTATTATGTATCGTATTATTGGATACACTCGTGATATTATTGACGGAAAAGGCGAATACACGTTGTCTTATATGTTACTTGATGTTTGGCACAAGCATCACCCAAAACTTGCACAGTTTGCATTCAAAATGTTTGTACTTCCATATTCCTCTATTGATGGAAAAACAGACAAGTATGTTCACCCTTATGGTTCTTGGAAGGATATTAAGTATTTTTATAAGACAAATAAATGCTCTTCATTAGTTTGGTATGGTTTAAACCTTCTTCTTAATCAGTTGAAACAAGATTCATTAAGCGATAATCCATCTCTGGCTGCTAAGTGGGTTCCTCGTGAAAAATCACAATTTGGAGATTTATTTACTGAACTAGCAATTAGTTATTTCTACGATTATTTTGTTAGTGCTAAGAATGATAAATCTAGAGAAAAAGCAATTATCAAGGCTAAAATGGATTTCCGCAAGCTAATTTCTTCTTTAAACAAGAAACTTGATACTGTTCAGATTAAGCAATGTGGACTTAAATGGTCTGAAATTGAACCAACTAAGCAAACTTCTATTACAATGTATAAACAAAAGAAGGCTTTTTTGAACGTTAAAAAGGATGGTTCTAACCGTTATAAATTAACTGATCGTATTGTCTGTGCTAATAAGTTTAATGAGTTTGCTCTAAATGCAAATTATGGTAAGGTTAAAGTAAAGGGTAAGCGACTTGGACTAAATGATTTTACAAAAGAAGCATTAAGGTTGATTATACATGAACAAAATAATTCAGTTGAAGCAGCTATTCTTAATGCTCAATGGATTGACAATTCTAAGCAAACAGGTGCTCTTGGAAAGATGATTGCCATGGTTGATGTATCTGGTTCTATGAGTGGTGAATCAATGAATGCTGCTATTGCTCTTGGTATTCGTGTAGCTGAAAAGTCTATGCTTGGTAAGAGAGTAATGACTTTCAGTTCAAACCCTTGTTGGATTAATCTTACTGGACAAGATGACTTTGTTGATATGGTTAATGTAATAAGACAATCTAACTGGGGAATGAATACAAACTTTGTCGCTGCATTAAAGATGATTCTTGATGCTATTGTTACTCAAAAATTAAAACCTGAAGACGTAGAAGATATGGTACTTGCTATATTTTCTGATATGCAGATGGATCAATCTGAACCTAAGTCTACATCTCTAATGGATTCTATTGAAGAACAGTATGCTGATGCAGGACAAAGACTTTGGGGAAAGCCTTTTAAGACACCTCATATTCTCTTCTGGAACTTGCGTTCAACTTCTGGATTCCCAACTTTGTCTACTCAAAATAATGCGTCTATGATGTCTGGATTTAGTCCTGCTCTTCTCAATATTTTTTGTGAAGAAGGATTGACTGCTCTTCAAAGTTGTACTCCTTGGAGTATCTTTATTAAGAGCTTGAGTAATGAAAGATATCAACCATTAGACAATTATATCCGCGAATTTCTATAAAATATGATGTAATACGTTTTATTTTGTAAAAGGAAGTAAAATATAAAATTGATTTGTTTACAAGTTATAAGTTTGTTATTATTATAACTTATTTTGATGTTTTACTTAGCTTGTACAAGATTTAATAATATCACTTATGATGAGAATATTGACTATAGAAGTAAATATAATGAAAGTGTAATTTATGGTTCAACATTAAAAATACGTGATAAATATCCAGCAGGATGTTTAATATTTATTGCTGAAATGAATAATGAAAAAAATAGGATTGAAGGTATTGGATTAATTAAGAATTTGTTAGTTCATGATAGAAAACATAAGATTTATGATAATAATGAATATAATAGATATATTTACAGAGGTAAATACTGGTTAAGTCGTGAACAAATTTATAATTTTGATCCAGAAGTATTAGAGATTTTTGATAACATATTGTTTAAAGGAAAATCTCATTTAAAATGTAGAATTGGTATAACTATTATTACAGAACAATTATTTATTCATTGGATTTATGAATTAAAAGAACTAAAGAATAAAGTAAAAAAACTATTTATTCATTATTTTACACATAATATGGATGACGAATTGATAAAAGAATATGTAGAAGAATATTTGGAGATGCAGTTGAATGCGAAGCAACATACTGAAGATTATAAACTTACTGCTATTAAATATTATTTAGAACATAATGAAGATAAACAATACTTTAGTTACACCGACCGGAAAGAAAAATGAGACAAAATGTAAATGTAATAAAAACATCTTACTTAATTTTATATAATGAGGATTAAATTAAGTGAAAAATTTCCAATTGAAAGAGAAGAAATATGTGACAAAATTATTTCCATATTAGATTTAGATGAAAATAAATCATTTCTATTATGTGAATTAGATAATGATATAGAAAAGCAGAATAAAATTTTAGAAATGAAAGAAGATATACAAAAATATTTTTCGGTTAGTTGTATTTCATCATTTCGTCCAAATTTTGATTGTAAAAGACCTTACTTAAATATAGTTAGAAGTATATTACGAAAACAAAATTATATTTTTGAAAGAAGTGAAATAGAAAAATCTAAAAATGATGGCAGTTTTTTTCGTTCAACCAAATATAAAATATTTAGGAATAATTAAGCAAAAATAATTCGTTAAAATTGCTTAAAAATAAAATCTTTATGTAATATATTGTAAATTGTTGTTTATTCAAATTATTTATCAATGCACCCATTTTATCTCTAAAAGGTAATTCTTTGAGTAAATGAGAAAATTGTGAAAAGGATTTATACATTTCATCTTCTTTATCAATAGTAGATTTTCTATTTTTCATTACAGAAACATAACAGGAAGCATTGTAAAAAAGATTTTGTGTAAGTTCAGGTAATTCCTTATTTTCTTCTAATAATCTTGTAAAATGAAAGTTCAATAATGAGTTCTTCGTTATTCATTAAGGTAATATAACAATTTATTTTTATATAATTTTCACTATATAAAAATCGGCGTTTTCCTAACGTGTGAAATGTCCAAAGGTGTAAAAAAATGTTCTCTTATTGAAATATCATCAACAAGAGAAGAAGAAAACGTAAGACCATCAAAATTACACCGACCGTAAAGCACTGCGTAGTAAAATGATATAACGAAGTAAAACAAAAATATAATAAAGATAATATATTTAATTTAATATAATATATGAGTACAGTTGATTATAATGTTGATAGTTATACCATTAGTGAATTATTAGAAATTCTTGGTTTAGATGACCCAACTTCTGATGAAATTATGCAAACAACAAATAATTTTATTAAGCGTTTTTCACCTTCAAAAGAAAATCGTCCAGAATTAGTTAATTTTTTTAAATCAATACAAACAAAATTATTGCGTTATATACAACAATTAGAAACTTCAGGAATTGATGCTGAATATACTCCAAATGAAAAACAAACTGAAGAATGGTTTAAATATGAAGCACTTCCTCAAGATAACGCTGTTCAAAAAGATAAAATAACAGATCGTATTCAAAAAATAGATGTTTATGATAATAATCATGTTCCAATGAATCGTGAACAGTTAGGAGTTAATAATAATTTTCAGGTTCCAGTTGCTCAAGATAGTTTGAACCCAAATTTACAAAATGTTACAAGCCGTTTTATTAATTTAGATAGTCAATTTAGACAGGCATCTGGTGGTTCTGAAAGTATGTCAACCAATTATACATTAGATTTGTCTGAACCGTTAACAGATGTATTAACTTTACGATTGTATTCAATTCAAATACCATATACTTGGTATACAATAGATTATATTTATGGAAATACATGTTTCTGGATAACTAATATGGGTAATACATTCAAAATATGTATTGAACCAGGAAATTATACTCCGAATCAATTTTGTAACACATTAAACGATGTGTTTACAAATCAGATATATTTTTCTCCTCCATACAATCAACAGTCATCAGGAATTGCCTGGACGAATTCATTTACATATCCAGCAAGTCCATATCCAAATAATCCAAATATAGCACGTTACAATTCTAATAATGGCAAAATAACATTATATTTAGATGGTTGGAATGACCCAGCAGGTAATCAAATACAAACAATAACACAATATTCAGATACATTTAACTCGGAAACAAATGCTTATTTTACATTTTTTGATATAACCGGAACAAAAAGTTGTTATGAATCAGGAACATATCCTTGTGGTGCTTCATCAGGACAAGGTCAAACATTTGATGGAACATTAGGATGGTTAATAGGATTTAGATTACCTCTTCAGCCAATTTTTAAAACAACAATAGGACATAGTTCACCAAATTTTACATATAGTGGTGGTAATACAGCACAAGGGGTTATAAATCTATATGGAACAAAGTATTTTATTTTAGTCTTAGATGATTATAATCAAAATCATATAAATAATGGGTTAATTACAATAACTGAGTTATCAAAATCGTTACCTTTGCCGTCATATTATACAGGTTCTCAACCATATATTTGTAGTCCAAATATAATAAATTTTCCTTCATTATTAGACATAAATGCTATAGGTAATTTATCAAATATATCTCCAGCTTATGCAGCAACATTAGGTATTAATCCTGATAATTTATTTAATAGTCTACAAGATAAAATTGATTTTGGTACAGGTAGTATAGAACAAATTTTACCTTCAGCCCCTAGAACATTAACACAAGCACAAATATATACAATAAATGAAATAATAAAGAATAGAAGTAAGACAATATCATTTAGAGCAAAAGCACCAACCAATTCAGATACATTTGCGTTAATACCAATAAAATATGGTTCTTTAACAACCGGACAATTATATACAGAATTGAGTGGTCAATTTCAAGATAATAAACGTATTTATTTTGGTCCCGTTGATATTGAGCGTTTAAGAATAACATTATTAGATGATAAAGGTAATATTGTTGATTTACATGGAGCAGATTGGAGTGTTACATTAATATCAGAGAATTTGTATCAATATTAAAAAGGTCTAAAGATTTTATTTTTATATATTTTTCCGCAAAATTATATAATTCATAAATATTTTGAATTTCTCCATGCCAACCAACCGTTCACGTGACCAGCAATAACCTGTCTCGCATGTGTCAATGCTTCGGTATCAGATGGCGCAGGGGCGTACAAGTCATTACAATGTGCAGTGCCTAAGATGTATACTGGTACTTCAGTTGGTTGACTCTCCTGTGGACTTGGTACAGTATAATTAGTGACACCGAGTGCATGCCAAGGGTCAATAGTGCCTGCAACCAATACCGTGTTCGTCCCTTGAATCTTCACTCCACCGTACATCTGATTAATCCAATCCACTTGTGGCTCCTTATGCCAATGATTGAAACCCTCATAACACATATCCATATAGAAAGCTAAATTTAAAGGTTTCCAGGAATGGAATGGCTGATGCACGCTGTCGGTAGTCTGGAAGTAGCCAAATTCATTGCAAGTTTGATAAGTCCAAGGTCTAGCGGCGTTATTAGGGTCCATTTCAATAGGAGTCAGCCATGCTAATGTGGCACCCCAACTAGCATCTTCACAGCTAACACCACTTTGTTCGCGATACAACGCAGAAAGTGTGACGAAATTTTGATAAGGGGTGCTACCTGGGGTAAGCATAGTGGAGCAGATATCGGTAGCATTCATAATACCATTGTGTTCGTTGTTGTATTGGATAGTACCTTGGATATTACCCATGAGATCAGATAATAAAACCACCAAGTCACGTTTAGTTTGCATTGGTGAACAGGTTTTGAAGTCACCATTCAATTGTTCCCAGCCTGCACTACCAGGACCCTGTTCATACAACGAGGCAACTTCATTAGCAGCAGCTTCGAATGCATCATAACATCCCTGTCCGGAGAAATACAGAAGCGACTGAGCCACAACATCCATATACTCAGGAAAATTGGTTTGTGCAGTTAAAGGAGCAGAAGAGGCAATAGAACCATCAGTGACTGAGGGATACTTCAATCTGAACCAAGCTGCAAGATTACCTGGATAACTACCACCAACAGTTATCACCTTGGAAGATTCAGAACCCAATTCTTTCTTGATGTGACCAATAATACGAGCTAAATCAGCCAAAGCTTGTGAACTACTCAAATAGCTCAAGTTAGCAGTGCTCATGTCAACAGTGGGGTAGGATTGGCCATAGAAACGATGCTCAACGTTAACTAACAAAGCATTGTGTTGTTGAGCAAGGGTGTACATGTACATCTTGCTGGTAAGGCGACCGCACGACTCTTGCCCTTCACCACCAATGAACACAAAAATTGGAGCGCCAGGTCCACTCCAGAATTGTTTATTCAACCAATAACGTTGACCCTCATTCGCCCAATATTGTTGTCTTTCAATGGGTGCAAAGTTATCAACGACGGCCTCTTTAAACCAATATTGCTCTACATTAGCACAGATTGTTGCGTTTCCTTCTCCTTGAAGAACATGCTTGTTAAAGTGTTTCAATCTGGTAGCACCAAAACCAATTTCTCTCCTATCGACACCCGCAGCGGAACCCAAAGGCAAAGCAGCAATTAAAGCCAAAGATGAAGTAAGTAATGGAAGCATTTTTTTTAATTGTTTTAAATACATAGAACCTTTCTCTTTAACAATTTCTTTATTTTTTTCATAATAATTCTTGTGATTATTACCATTAGTATATTTTTTTAACTTTTCCTCTAATTCATTTACTCGCTGTTTTAATAATTCATTTTCAACAACTAAATTATTGTCCATTTTATAAATATTACTAAATATAATTTTATATATTTTTATGTAAAATTATATTATTTTGTCACATTTTAAATCTTCAAGGGTGTAAATCTTCAAGTGTGTAAAGAGTCTTTAAGTATCTTTAAAAATAATATATATTGTTTGAGAAAGTTCAAATAAAAGTCAACGCCAGAATGAAAAATGGACATTTTTACACCTTTGGACATTTCAAACGCTAATTATAAATTTTTAGTTACACCATTATTTTCAATGTTTAATAAAAAATTGAAATACTTTTTTATGTTTTAATAAAAGACATAAAATATATTAAGTTTGAGATTTTAAAAATGACTACTGATTGGCTATTGTGGGTTGGTGACGGAGAAAACCTTAAAAACTCTTCCAAATACAGAATTTGGGGGATACAATCAACTACACCTGGCAACAAATATTTTCTCAAAAATGTTAAATCCGGTGATAGATTATGGTTTGTGAAAAGCAAATCTCAAGGCAAACTACTTGCGGTTGCGACATATCGCTCACATAACAAGCGTGAGTTTGGACCTCTCATTGATATTTCATTGACTAATGAAGAACTTGGTTGGACTGGAAATGGACCGGATTGGACTTCTGATATAGAAGTTCATTATACAGACTTATATGGATTAAGTGATTGTG
>Ga0194119_10006653_pt1 | contig 16673 bp, 12 predicted proteins | sample TA2MahC100mmetaG_FD_148620 | JGI IMG/M metagenome (GOLD analysis project Ga0194119, IMG submission 148620) | Freshwater microbial communities from Lake Tanganyika, Tanzania - TA2015018 Mahale Deep Cast 100m | ecosystem: Environmental > Aquatic > Freshwater > Lake | place: Tanzania: Lake... | reverse complement strand
TTCATTCGTTTCTTCTTTTATTTCTTCCTTTATTTTTTCTTCTATTTCTTTATCTATATCTGAATCTATTATCTCATTATTATTTTCATAAGCTTTTGATTCTTCTTTTAATTCTTCTATTATATTACTTACTTCTTCTATACTTTTTTCTATTAAAATATTATTTTCTATTTCTTCATTTATTTTTTTTATTATTTCGCTTTTTATCTCTGTATTATAATTCTCTAAATTTTTATCATTATTATTATTTATATTTTTTATTTTTTCCTCTATATTAATATCTGATATTTTTTCATCTATTTTATTTTCTATCACTATATTTATATTATTATTTTTCAAATCTATTCTTTTTATATCATTTTCTATATTTGTATTATTTTTTATTTCTTTTCTATTTGATTTTTTTAATTCATTATATAATATTACTTCTTCATTCTTCTCCATATTATCAAAATTATAACCATCATTTAATAATTTCTCATATAATTCTAAACTTATTTCTATAGAATTTATTAATATTGACATATAAAATATATTTATTTATTTTTTTTTTCACATTAACGCATTTTTTTATCTTAAATACCAATGATATGATATATAATCATATTTATTATTATATAAATCTTCTAGTTTATTTGTATTTTTCCATTGCAATTTTCTTATCTTTATTTTATCTATATGATATATTAACATATAATTAAAATAAATCTCATATTCTGATGCTCCTGATCCATTATTTATTCTATATCTATTTTCTACTTCTTCTAAAAATATTCTCCAAAATGGTTTTTTATTTTGATGATAATTTTCTACCATTTTTATTAATTCTAATATATATTTTCTATTAAATAACATATGATGACATATACCTGACACATTATGTAAAACTTTTATCAATGATGGATGTAGTTTTTTCATGTGATTAAAATATGGTTCATGATATTCTTCTCCTATATTAAATAATTCTTTATCTGTTTGTTCATCTATAAAATTTATTGGTTTTATAAAAAATGTATCACAATCTATTATCAAATATCTATCTAATATCTTTGGTATTACTAAACTTACATATATTTTTAATAATTGTTGTAAATACCATCCATTTCTTTCATTTTTACCTTGTATTTCTTCTATATCTTTTATTTTAAAAGGAAATATTTGTTCCGGTATTATTATACAATTTTCTACTTTTATAAATGGATAATATGATAATATATATATATTTCTATATCCTAATATATTTCTTTTCGTATATGATATTTGTTTATCTAATATATTTAAATCTTTTGGACCAACTACAATAATTATATCAAACATCTTAATTTTAATTTTTTTGTTATATAATAATATAAACAAAACTTAAAATGAAATTAATCTCAATTGATAACAACAATGTTGTTAATATTGAATCTAATACCAATATTAAAGGTGATCTTTTAACCAATAATATTAATTTATCTAATTTATTTACTAATAATGGTATTGCTTCATTAGGAACTATTGGTGTTAAAAATTCATATACTACACCTACTCAATATATTCAATTTGGTAGAGATATTGCTTATACTCAAAATGGTAATGATGGTAATAATGGTAATGGATACCGTTTCGATGGTCAAAATACTACTGGTCATTTTACATTTAAAGGATATAATAATTTTGTTTTAGAGCAACCTTTAAATATGAATTCTACCAATAAAATAATAAATGTTGCTAATCCTACCAATCCTCAAGATGCTGCTACTAAAAAATACACGGATGATCAATTAGCTACCAAAGCTAATTTATCTGGAGCTACTTTTACTGGTAATATTGTTATGGGATCTAATTATATAAGTTCTACTGCTGTTCCTCAGAATATTAATGATCTTACAAATAAACAATATGTTGATAATAATTTTTATACTAAATCTCAAATTCATAATTTATTAACTGATTTATTAACATCTAATCCTTCTCTTACTAAACCAAGTAATTGGAATTGGTAAATTATAGTTTTTATATATGTTTAAAATTATATTTATTTTATATATATTTTTATATATTTATTATATATAAAAACCTATTTAATGAAACCTTTATCTATATCTGATAATAATATTAAATTAGATTCAGCAATTTCAGATGCAATTTATAACGCTTTATCTGCATTTGCTTCTGCAAATAATCTACAATATCCTTAAATTAAAAATATTAATTAATAAAATAATTAATCTTCATTTTAAATATATATATAACCTATTTAATGAAATCTTTTTCTGTAATCAATAATAATGCTCAAATTAATTCTAATACTACCATTAAAGGAGATCTAAATGTTAATGGTGATGTTATAGCTAATAATTTTACATCAAGAAATTTAAATGTTTCAAATAATTTGAATGTATCTAGTGATGTTTTTTTATCTAGTAATTTGGGTGTTACTGGAAATGTTAATCTTAAGAATAATCTTGATGTTTATGGAACATTAGGAGTCACTGGAATAACTAATCTTAAAAATATTTTAAATGTTTCTAGTGATACTTTTATATCTGGTTCTTTAGGTGTTACTGGTGCTGTTAATTTTAAAAATAATTTAGATGTTTCTGGTTCTACTAATCTTAAGAGTAATTTAGACGTTTCTGGTTCTTTAGGTGTTACTGGAATATCTACTTTTTATAATGATATGAATATTATTGGAACTGTTTGTGTTACTGGACCTTCTTTTATCTATAATGTATTAACAGTAACTACAGATACTTTTATTAATGGAAACTTAGAAGTTTCTGAAATTGGTGGTTTTAAAAATTTAGTTGTTGATAATAATGCTTATGTTAATAATAATTTAGGAGTTACTGGTATAGCAACCTTTAAAAATGATGTTAATATTATTGGTTCTTTAGGAGTTACTGGGATTACTTATCTTCATAATCAATTAAATGTTTCTAGCGATGTTAATATGGATGGATCTTTAGGTGTTTCAGGTATTTCTACATTTCATAATAAAATTTTAGCTAATCAAATTGATTCTTTATCTGATACTCTTAATATTGGTAACGATAATTGTGTTACTGCCAATATTGCTTGTGGTAATCAAACTCAAACTGTCAATATTGGTTCTAATTCTTCTAGTGGAAATACTACTATTAATATTGGAGGTGCAGGTGATACAGTAAATATTGCCGGTTCTCTTAATTATATTCAATCAACTAATTTACAAGTTTCTGATAAAAATATTACTCTTAATAAAGGAGGAACTTCTTCATCTAGTATTGGTTCTGGTATAGATATAGAAGAAAATGGTTCTGTTCAAGGATATATTAGAATTGGAAATAATCGTGATAATTGGGAATTTAAATCTACAAATAATAATAATAAAGCTTTTCTTAAACCTATATCAGATTCATTTATTTTACTAGATACTGATACGTCAATTACAAATATTAATAATAAAATTGTTCAAAGAAATAATACTGGTGATATTAATATTTCTACTTTAAATTCTACAAATATCAATAATTCAAATGATGTTAATATAGTTGGTTCTCTTGGTGTTACTGGTATTACTAATCTTAGAAATAATTTAAATGTATATAACGATGTATATATATCTGGATCTTTAGGCATTACTGGATCTGTTGATCTTAAAAATAATCTTAATGTTTCTGGTTCTACTAATCTTAAGAGTAATTTAGACGTTTCTGGTATAGCAACCTTTAAAAATAATGTTAATATTATTGGTTCTTTAGGAGTTACTGGGATTACTTATCTTCATAATCAATTAAATGTTTCTAGCGATGTTAATATTACTGGAAATTTAATAAATTCTGGTCATGCTACTTTCAATGATAAAATTATTACTAATAATATTAATTCTTTAAATGATACAATAAATATTGGTGAATCTTCTAATTTTATTAATATTGGTATTGGTAACAATTCTAAAACTATTAATATTGGTAATCAAAATGATATTATTAATATTCTTGGTAATGTTAATAATATTCAAAGCACAAATTTGCAAGTTTTTGATAAAAATATTCAATTAAATTCTCAATCTGTTGGTAATGGAACTTCTATTGATGCTGGTATTTATGTTAGAGATAATAATAATAATCAAGCCGGTTATATTAAAATTGGTAATAATGGTGATAATTGGGAATTTAAAGCTCCTCAAAATAATAATATTGTAAAACTTAATCCTATTTCAAACTCTTTTATTATTTTAGATCATGATGTATCCGTTAATAACAATAATAATAAAATTGTGCAAAGAAATAATTCTGGAGATATTAATATATCTACATTAAATTCTTCAAATATTAATAACTCTAATAATGCATATATTTATGGTTCTTTGGGTGTTACCGGAAATGTTAATCTCAAGAATGATCTTTATGTTTCTGGTTCTTTAGGTGTTACTGGAGCTGTTCATCTTAATGATGTTCTTAATGTTTCTGGTTTAACTAATCTTAAGAGTAATTTAGATGTTAATGGTAATTTAGGTGTTACTGGAGCTGTTAATTTTAAGAATGATCTTGATGTTACTGGTTCTTTAGGTGTTACTGGAGATGTTAATCTTAAAAATAATTTAGATGTGAATGGTTCTTTAGGCGTTACTGGTATTTCTACTTTTTATAATAAAATTTTAACTAATCAAATAGATTCTATTTCTAATACATTAAATATTGGTAATGATAATTGTGTTACTGCTAATATCGCTTGTGGTAATCAAACTCAAATTGTAAATATAGGTTCTAATTCATCTACTGGAAACACTACTATTAATATTGGTGGTCCTAGTGATTCAGTGAATATCGCTGGCTCTCTTAATTTTATTCAATCTACTAATCTTCAAGTAACGGACAAAAATATTATTTTAAATAAAGGAGGAGCTTCTGGATCTGGTTCTGGATCTGGAATTGACATTGAAGAAAATGGATCAATTTCTGCTTATATCAGACAAAATTCTAATAGATCTGGTTTTGAATTTAAAAGTTCTAATGTCACCTCTCCTTTTAATCTGGAATTATCTTCTCTAAATGAAGGATTACTTAAATTAAATGAATCTAATCAAATTATTTCATCTACGGGAACTATTAATGATATTCAAAATTTGCAATCTACTCTTGATAGTAAAGCTGATTCTTCTACTGTTAATAGTCAATTAGCTCTTAAAGCTGATTCTTCTACGGTTAATACTCAATTAAATACTAAGGCTAATTTATCTGGAGGGAACCGTTTTAATAATAATCAAGCTATTACTGATAATAATACACTTGTAGGAATATTTGCTTCTTCAACATTACCAGCTGATGCTAATCCAACAAATAATTTTAATGTTCCAGATGCTTTTACTATATCTCAAGTTGGAGGTAATGGAATTGGTAAAGTTAATTTACAATCTTGGAATACAAGACCTCTTGTATTCAATGAACTTGGAAATGATACTCTTGTTCCTAATATGGGATCATCACCATCTTCTGTGGTTAATAAACAATATGCTGATACTAAAGCTTCTTTATCAGGAGCTACTTTCACTGGTGTTATTAATATGAATTCTACTAATAAAATTATTAATGTTGTTGATCCTACAAATGCTCAAGATGTTGCCACTAAAAAATATACTGATGATCAATTAGCCACTAAAGCAAATTTATTAGGTGCTACTTTCACTGGTGCTATTAATATGAATTCTACTAATAAAATTATTAATGTTGCTAATCCTACCAATCCACAAGATGCTGCTACTAAAAAATACACGGATGATCAATTAGCTCTTAAAGCTGATTCTTCTACAGTTAATACACAATTAGCTACTAAAGCTGATTTATCTGGAGCAACTTTTACAGGTCCTATTAATGTTGCTAATGATTCCAATCTTAATAATGTTAATGTAAATGGAACTTTAGGTGTTACTGGAATATCTACTTTTTATGATAATTTGAATATTATTGGAACTGTTTGTGTTACTGGACCTACTTATATTTATGATGTATTAACTGTATCTACTGATACTTATATTACTGGAAACTTAGAAGTTTCTGAATTTGGTGGATTTAAAAATTTAGCTATTGATAATAATGCCTATATTAATAATACGTTAGGAGTTACTGGTATAGCAACATTTAAAAATAGTGTTAATATTGTTGGTTCTTTAGGAGTTACTGGAATTACTAATCTATATAATGATTTAAATGTTAATAATAATTTATATATAAATGGAAGTTTAGGAGTTACAGGTATTTCTAATTTTTATAATAATATTAATATGGGATCTAATAAAATTATTTCTTCAGCCACACCCTCTACTGATAATGATCTTACTAATAAAAAATATACTGATGATCAATTAGCCACCAAAGCTAATTTAAGCGGTGCTAATTTTACTGGTGCTATTAATATGGGATCTAATATAATTACTTCTTCTTCTATTCCTTCAAATGATAATGAACTTACTAATAAAAAATATGTTGATGATGGATTAAATACTAAATTTAATAAATCAGGTGGAACTATTACTGCAACTACAACAATTTCTGCAGATAGTGGAGTATTTTATTTAAATAAAAATAATAATACTATTCAAAATTACATGTATTTTGGAGAAAGTAATGGTCAATATCAAAATCTTATAGAATGCTCTGGTAATTCTGGACAAACTATTTTATTAGGAAATCAAGGATCTTTTGATATGAACATTATTACCAATACTGGAAAAATAAATATTGCTCCTAATATTTCTAAAAAAATAGAAATTAGTTCAAATAATATGAATATGCTAATGCCAATACAAATGAATGATAATAAAATTACTTCCTCTGCTACCCCCTCAACTGTTAATGATCTTACTAATAAAAAATATGTAGATGATCAATTAGCTCTTAAAGCTGATTTATCTGGAGCAACTTTTACAGGTAATTTAACAATTGGTTCTATATCAAGTGGATATATTGGTCCTAAAAATCTTGATATATATGGTAAAGCTTATTTTAGAAATAGTAATAATCAAAGTCAATATATATTAATTGATAGTGATCTATCTTCACCTAATAAATCTATTAAATTTATTGGTGATCATATGAATTTACAAGGAGATTCTTCTATTTATGATTTTACAATTAAAGGTTTTAATTTAGTAAATCTAAATAATAGATTTGCAATTACTAGAGATTATGATGCAATTGGAATAAGAAGACAAAATGATACTGTTGCACAATATATATCTTTTCAAAATCAATCAGCAGGTGTATCTTATGGTGTTATTGAAAGTGCAGGTAGTGGAGGATCATCGTTATTTGATTTAGTTGGAGCTTATGATTTTAATATTGGTTCTTATGGTAATGGTGGTGCTACTAATATTTTCTATAAGACTTCAACTCAAAATGGAGGACTAAGAATTAAAGTTACTAATACAATTAAAAATTATGTAGATGTTGATATGAGTAATAAATTAATTCAAAATCTTGCTGATCCTACTAGTAATCAAGATGCTGCTACCAAAAAATATATTGATGATAAATTAGCTCTTAAAGCTGATTCTTCTGCATTAGATAACAAAGTTGATTTATATACTGTTAATTTATATTTAGCTACTAAAGCCAATTTATCAGGAGCAACTTTTACTGGAGCTTTATTAAGTGATAATGGTATTGCTTCATTAGGAACTATTGCTGTTAAAAATTCCTATGCTACACCTACTCAATATATTCAATTTGAAAGAGATATTGCTTATACTCAAAATGGTAATGATGGTAATAATGGTAATGGATACCGTTTCGATGGTCAAAATTCTACTGGTCATTTTACATTTAAAGGATATAATAATTTTGTTTTAGAGCAACCTTTAAATATGAATTCTACCAATAAAATAATAAATGTTGCTGATCCTATCAATCCTCAAGATGCTGCTACTAAAAAATACACGGATGATCAATTAGCTACCAAAGCTGATTCATCTACAGTCACTACTCAATTAGCTACCAAAGCTGATTCTTCTACAGTCACTACTCAATTAGCTACCAAAGCTGATTCTTCTACAGTCACTACTCAATTAGCTACCAAAGCTAATTTATCTGGAGCTACTTTTTCAGGTTCTATTGATATGGGATCTAATAAAATTATTAATGTTGCTAATCCTACCAATCCACAAGATGCTGCTACTAAAAAATATACGGATGATCAATTAGTTCTTAAAGCTGATTCATCTACTGTTACAACTCAATTAGCTCAAAAAGCCAATACTACAGATGTTAATAATGAATTAGCTCTTAAAGCTAACACTACTTATGTTAATAATGAATTAGCTCTTAAAGCTAACACTACTGATGTTAATAATAAAGCTGATTTGTCTTATGTCAATAATTTAATTTCATCTGGAACATATAACTTTGATGTCATTACACCGGCTGCAATTGACTTTAATGATATTTTCCATCCTGAATGGGACTTTTCAAGTAATTTCACTATGGTAGGTAATTACATTAAAATTGGTAATTTTGTTCAAGCATTTTTAACAATGACTTTTAATATAACAGATTATAGTAGTTATAAAGATTTCTATATACAAATTGCAGTTCCAAATAATTTAAAATTTAAAACTAATTCAGTAAGTGGTTCTTTTACTAAAACTGGTGTCAATTTAGCCAGTAATAATAATAAAGCTGTAATAGGCAATATTATTGGGGACCCTACCAATAATAATAATCAAAATTTGATTTTGATTTCAGGTAATTCTATTGATCATTCCTATCACTTAAATACTTATCAATATTCAACATCGGATTTATATACAACTATAAGGTATTATGGTAAATCAGTATTAAAAGTTGATCTCAGATATGAATTATTATAAATTTTACTAAAATATATTTATTTCAAAAAATTTAATAAATTTATTAAATTTTTTTATATTTAATTATTGATTTTCTAGTTTATTCATTTATTATAATTATTCAAGGGTGTAAATATTTATAAAAATTATTTTATCAAATAATCTATTATATATTACTCTAATTCTACTGATTTTATACTTAAATAAGCTTTATAGAAATCTTCATAATTTGTGAAACTTTCCATTTCATCTTTTTCTCCATTATATAAACTTATTTTAGCAATTATATCATTGTAATAAGGTTTTTTTAAGATTTTACGAAGGACTGAATATTCTTCATTAGGTATTTCTTCCTCTTCATACTCTTCTAAATCTTTACAATAACCAGTCCCCAAATCACAAATTAAATGAATCGGTTTTTTCATATATTTTAACACCTCTTTATTTGGATGATGCCCTTTAATAATAAGTGTATCTGCATTTGATAAATCATTCTCTAAACTATTTAATGAAAATTTTAAATGGTGAGGAATACAAGTAGAAGTATAATATTTTACAAACATATCATTATCATTGTTTGTAAATAACCATACTGCTGATTCTAAATGATCACAATTTATTTCACTAAAATTATCCGTTAATTTCTCATGACTTTGTAAAGAAAAATCATATTTTTTGAATTTTTTTTGTAGTTTTTCTATAAAATATTTCCTATAAAAATCCCTATCATAATAATTTAAACCATGTTCATTTAATGGCAAACTATCTACTAATATTAATCCTTGAAACTTATTCGAAAAAGATTTCACTAGTCTTATATCAAAACCTGCACCAATATATACCGCTGTTGAGATAGTCATATATCTATATATATTAATTATAAACATGAATCTAAACAAATTTTTTCAATTTTTTATAATATTTAGTAAATTCTATTTATTTTTTTGATAAAACTGCATAACTACAACGAACTCCTTCATCATTTTCAAAAATGTATTCATATACATTTTCATCAACATATTCTTCTGGAATCTCATCATATTCAGGTAAATATTCGTAATATTCATCATTTTCTATATCTTTGTATTTATCATCTAGTTTTCCTGAAAAATCAGAATATTCATTTTTAACTTGTTTTAACTTTAAATCATTCGAATATTTAATCACCGATATAGGTAACCAATACTGATCTTCGCTACTACTCAATTCAAATCTAACACTCCATTTATTCGAATCTACTCTTCTAAATGGAAAATTACTATATATTTGTAATATCTCTTTTTCAGTTGGAATCATATTTTTGTTACTGTTATCTTCTCCTTCATATACAGGGATTAAAATTTGAAACCATCTATTTTCTAATTTTTTTAAAATTGTATTGAAATCTTTTATTAATAATCCATTTATATTTCTTATTTCTGTTTCTATCTGTTTTTCTTGTTCTTCTGTTATATGTATATGATCTGGAACAATTAATTCTAAATCACCATAATCAACATAACCACAAAAATCTTCTTCTGGTTTATATATTAATTTATATCCATTATCATATTCATATATCTTTGTATATCCTCTACTTGCCATATTATCTGAACTATCCGTATGATATGGATATTCACTACATATTTTATCAACTATTTTTGCATAAACTTTACAAAAATTTTTAACTGTTTCGTCCAATTCTTGTTTTTTAACTATTTTTTTTGTTATTTTAGTATTTTTCTTTACCTTTCTTTTATTTATTCTTGATTTATTTATAGTTTTTGATTTAGAATAATTATTTCTGGTGGATGATCTCGTTTTCATCAAATTAATATATTTATTTAATAAATTAATTTATATTTATCATTTCATTTCAATTTTTTATAATGTTCAAGATATTATGATTCATTCAGTTAAAACTGCATATTCACAATTATATCCATCATCTACCATATCTTCAAAGTGATCCTTATCCATATAAGATTTTGGTATTTTATCTTCAATATATTCATATTTATCATCTTTATCTTTATATTCTTCATCTAGATCTCCACTATATGTTTGATATTCTTTTTTTACTTTTTTCATCTTTAAATCCTTTCCATATTTTAATACACTTAATGGATTCCAATAATAAAAACATTCTTCACATAAATTATATCTCAAACTAAATACATTCGGACTAATTCTTCTAAATGGTGTTGTGATCCTTAAAATCTTATTCTGATCTGGAATCCAATTGACTTCACTTGCATCTTGATCATAATCTTTATATATTAATTTATCATACCATGTATTTTCTGATTTCTTCAAAATCGCATTAAAATCTCTTATCAATAGACTATAAATAAAATTAATCTCTTTATATATCTCCTTCTCTTGTTCTTCCGATATATTTATATCATCTGGAACTACTAGATCTATATCAGCCCATTCTACCCAAGCTCCACCACGACTTTTTTCATCTTCTGGTTTATAGATTATTTTAAATCCTCTCTCATATTCAAAAACTTTTTCATAACCATTTGTCCATATATCATTGCTGCTATCATTACTATGAATAAACTCGGAAGTTATTTTATCAATTATTTTTGTAAAAACTTTACAAAAAATCTTCACATCTACATCTAATTTTCTATTAAAATTAATTGCATTTTTATTCTTTCTTACCTTCTTTATTATCTTTGAATTTTTAGCTAATGTTATATGATTCTTTATCAATTTTTCTTCATTATATTCTTTCTTGATATTGTTCCTTTTGGGTCTTGTGGTCATCGTTCGGGTCATCATTTAAATAATGATATTATATATTTTATAAGTTGTAACATATTGTTTTTAATATTTCAATTTTTTTTATCAAACTTCTAATGTTACTTTTGCAACTCCTGTATTAAATCCTTGACGATAATCAGAAAATAATGAAATTTCTTTGAATTCAGGTCCATTTTTAATACATTCTATATATTCAGGATCTGTATATTCTTCCTCTTTATCTTCTTCCTCCGTTTTTTCTTCATCTTCGGTTTCTTCTTCATCTTCTTTAACCTTTTCATCTTTATCTTCATTTTTGGTTTCTTTATCTCCTTCAGATTTAGATTTATTTTCTCTAAAATATTTTAATATATGACCATATTTTTCATACATTTCTTCAGGCGTCATATGTTTTAAATGATCCCATTCCTCTAGATCTTTACAATATTTAATGACCTCAAGTGGTCTCCAAAAATAATGACAAGATTCACCAAGATTAAATTTTAATATCCAAGAATTCTGATCATTTTTCTGAAATTTATGATAAATTTGTAATATATCATTTTGATCAGGGACCTCTTTTTCTATCTTATTATAGAATCTATTATTTGTCAATTTCATAAAATTATTAAAATCTTCAACTAATAATCCATTTACATAATTTATCTGATCTTTTATTTTTTTCTGATTATTTAATCTTATATTCTTGGGTATCAACAATAACAAAGCAGCTCTCTCTACCCATCCATCTGGTTTAGCAGGGTTATACATTATTTTCATTCCATGTGTATTCTCATATTGAAATACTTCTCTTTTTCCTGTATAATCATAATCACAAGCACCATCATCATGATGAATATAATAATGACAAATCATTGATACCATTTTAGCATATAATTTACCAAAACTAATATATTTATCATCATTATCATTCGTTTCATCGATTTCTGGTTCTATTATTTTATTTACTTTTTTTGAAGTTTTCTTTGTAATAGAAGATTTTGGTGTTGTTATATTGTTATCATTTGATTTTGTTGATCTTGATTTCGTTTTCATTATGAAATATAATTATATAAAATTTAATTAATAATTCTATTTAAATTTTAATCAATTTTTATAATTTGATTCTATAGTGTAAATCTTTAATATCCATAATTTTGTATATAATATAATGTATCACTATTTATATATTGATAATATAATGATTTATTAGGATCATTAGAATAATTGATAACTTTTAATGGATACCATTTTAAATTTTCAGTTGATAATAATTTATATTTTAGTGTCCATTTATGCTTATTTATTTTATGAAATGGTTGTTCTATTATTTGTAAAATACTCATTTCATTGATTCTTTCTTTTGGTATATGATAAAACCATTTATTCTTAGTTTCCATTAAAACTTCTTTATAGTCATCTAGTAATAAATTATTAATTTTTTTTATTTCTTTATTTATATATTTCATTGTAATATTAGATATTTCATATATTTCTGGTATTTCTAGATATATACTAGCATATTCTATATAACTATAATTCTTTATTTTAATTGGTGAATATTTTATTATTAAATCCATATCTCTCTTAAATATTGTTTCACATCCTGTATCTCTATAATCTCGTAATATATCATCATGATGAATAAAATAATTACAAATTTTTGATATTATTTCCGCATAACACTTACCAAAATTTTTTACCAGCTTAAAATCATATTTTTCAATCTCTAAATCAGTAAAAATATTAATATCTGGTTCTACTTCTATTTTTATTGGTATTTTATCTGTTTTCATAGATTGCCTTTCATATCTTTTATTTTTTTTTATTTTATTTATATTATTTGATAATTTATATATTGTTTTCATATTTCTTATATATTTTATAATAGTTTGGATATTTTTAATATTATTTCAATTCTTTATCTATCGTTATATTTTGTATATTACTTTATTAATGAATAATATATAATGACTAGTAGAGATCAAGTTATTGCATTAATTAAATTTAAATTATTAAAAAAAAATAATAAAAATAATATTGATAATTTGTTATCATTAAATGATAATATACAACAATTAAATTTTATACCTAAACGTATTTTTCAAACTCATAAATCACTTGATTATATTTATTCTAAACCAAAATTATTTACTGCTTTAATGAGTTGGTTAAGATTTACACCTGAATATAATTATTATTTCTTTGATGATGAAGATATGGATAGATTTATGAGAGAAAAAATGAGTGAAAATATTTATAAAGCTTTTTTAAAATTACCCTTACCGGTTATGAAAGCAGATTTATGGAGATATTGTATTGTTCATTATTATGGTGGTATTTATACTGATATTGATACTGTATGTAAAGTTAATATTAATTATTTTATGAGACATGGATCTCAATTAGTTATTGCACCAGAAAATGATGTTCATCTTTGTCAATGGACATTCTTAGCACCTCCTAAATCACCAATATTAAATATGATTATTGGTTTATCTGTTATTCGTATTCTTTCTATTAAACAATTTAAAGGAGAACATATTATTCATTATTTAACTGGTCCTGGTGTTTTTACTGATGGTATTGAACAATATTTAAAAATGAATAATAAAATTACTCATCCTAATAGAATTAAATATCATAACTATTATGATAAAAATTTATTATATGTATTTTCTGAATATGATTTTTCATTTAATCTAATTTATCATTTATATACTGGAGCAGATGAAGATGGATGGACTAAAGATCGGGATCGTTTATTCAAATAATTTTCTTTTTATATTTTATAATGCATTATAATTTTCTACATATTTTTAAATATTTATCATTTATTTTATTTATATTTCAATTAAATAAACTTCCTTTTTATAAGTAATCATATATAAAGATTTAAAATATATTATATATATTTTAAATGGAAAATATAAATTTATTTTACTATTATAATTATAATAATTATTTTAAAGATTATACCAATTATTTTAAAGATTATAATTATTTTTATAACAAACATATGGAAAAAATATTATTAAAAAATAATACTTATAATTCATATAATAATCATTTATTAAATTATAATACAGAAATAGATTTTAATTATGATTATGATAATAATTATGATTATGATAATAATTTATATATTTATAATACTACTTTGATTAATTTTTCTAATAATTATTTTGTTGGTATTTATATTATTTATTATAACATTGATTATGATAATTCTTGTTATAAAAGAAAGATTTTTAATAAAGATGATGTTTTACAGGATACTAATATTACTTATAATAGATTTATGAAAAAAAATTATGATTTAAAAAAATTTTCTAATAAATATCATGGTATTCGTATTTTTGATAAATTTATGAATCTTGATTATGATAAAAGATATAAAATTACTCTTAAAAGGAGATTAATTAAAAAAAAAATACATGATGTTCCTATTTATACTACTTTTCAATATGATTATAGTGATTATCTTGATAATATTATTATATATTTTATGAATGAAGTTTTAGTTAGTTATAGTATTCAATCTTTACCTGAAATTATTAATATTAAACCTATTTGATTATTTTATATTTTTATTCAATATATTATATATAAAAATAAATACTCTATATATTTTAGTTATTAAAGTTTATAAAATTATATATAAAATGATATTTAACAATAATGATATAGAAAATAGTGATAAACATTTAGAAATAGAAGATAATATATATAATGATTTACCTGATATTTCAAATAAACAAAACTTAAGTATTTTTCCAAAAAATAAAGATTGTAGTAGTAATATAGATTTTAGAGAAAATGAAGATATATTATCATATAATAAGAATAATAATTCATTATTTGATAATGATGATTATAAAAAATTATTTTTTAATGATTATTTTACTATTTATATGAATATAATGAATAATAAATTATTTATTTCTAATTATTTCAATGAAACATATGATTTACAAAATATAGAAGAAACTAATTATTATTTTAGTGATTTTATTATTGGTAATGGTGCTAATGGTATTATTAAATTAGGATTTGATATAAAGTCTAATTTACCAATAATAATTAAACATTATATTCATATAAAGAATAATCAAATGAATAATAGTTCTAAATTATCTTTTTCATATAAAGAAGAACAGATGTATAAAATTGATTATTCTAGTATATTTATTGAAAGAATTAATAATAATTTAATTTTGAAATATATTGATTTATCATTATCTGATTTATTAAATCAAGGATTTTATTTTTATAAAAATGAAATTAAATATATTATGGTTCAGTTATGTGATAATGTAATTATTTTTTATAATAATGGATATATTCATTCAGATATAAAACCTGATAACATACTTATAGATGATAATTTTATTGTTCATATTATTGATAGAGAAAGTTTTATAAATTATAGAGATAATAAAAATGATTATCCTAAATATATTACAACTATTTGGTGGAGTTGTCAAAGTGCAAATCAAAGAGCTATTGATAAAATTACATCCATTTCTAAAAATGCTGATACTCATTCTTTATGTATTATTTTGATACATATTCTAATAGGAAGATTTCCATCTCAATTAAAAGGTAATAATCATGAAGAACAAAATATTAATATTCTTAATTTTTTACATGATGTTAATAATAATAAATTTAGTATTCTAAAACCGTATAAAAATTTAATTAATTTATCTCTATCATTTGAATCTATTTCTCCAATTGAATTTAAAAATATTTTATTAAAATTTTTTGATAATCATTTATAATATATATTACAATGAATAAATATTATATTATTTATATGGAAATCTCATATGAAAATATTTATATAAATATATTATAAAATTATTATATCAAAATATAAAAAAATTAAAAAAATTAAAAACTTTTTTTTGAAAAATAAAAAATAAAAATTTTTTTTGAATCTATTTTTTTTTTATAAATTTTTTTTGAATGTAATAAAAATTTGGAAAAAGATCTGAAAAATACTAAAATTTCAGATCTTTTTGTTTTTTTTCTTTTTATTTTTAATTTTTTTTAAGTGAATAATTCATATAAAATATTTTAACAAAAATAGGTAAAAAAAAAAAAATTTGAAATTTTTTATAAA
>Ga0194119_10006649_pt1 | contig 16678 bp, 7 predicted proteins | sample TA2MahC100mmetaG_FD_148620 | JGI IMG/M metagenome (GOLD analysis project Ga0194119, IMG submission 148620) | Freshwater microbial communities from Lake Tanganyika, Tanzania - TA2015018 Mahale Deep Cast 100m | ecosystem: Environmental > Aquatic > Freshwater > Lake | place: Tanzania: Lake... | reverse complement strand
GGGGCGCGAGGCGGCGGCGGGGGGGGCGCGTAAGGCGACGCGGGGGGCGCGAGGGGCGCGAGGGGCCGGCGAGCGCGAGGCGGCGCGGGGGGCTGCGGCGGGCGCGGGGGCGCGCGAGGCGGGGGGCGCGCAGGGGCGCGGGGACGCCTCCCCGCTCCTCCCTCTCGCCGCGCCCCTGGCCGCGCCGCGCGTGCGGCAGGTGGGGGGGGTGCCGCTCCTGAGCATCGAGGACCCGCGGGGCGCCCTGCGCCCCTTCTTTAGGCGGCTGGGGGAGACCGCGCGGGGCGAGCGGGTGCGCGTGCTCCACTACGGCGACTCGCTCATCGCGGGGGACTACGTGACGCGGACGGTGCGCCGCCTCCTGCAGAAGCGTTTTGGGTTTGGCGGGCAGGGGTTCTTGCTCGCGGGCAAGCCCTCGGGCTGGTATGGGCGCGCGGGGGTGCGCCTCGCCGCCTCCTCCCACTGGCGCCCGGACCGCGCCACCCGCAGCACCACCCCCGAGCGCAGCTACGGGGTGGGCGGCGTGAGCTTCCGCACGCGCGCCGCGCACGCCACGGTGACGGCGGAGGCGGAGGAGCAGGCCCGGGAGGGGCTCGACGCGCGCGTGGACACCTTTGAGGTCCACTTCTTGGCGCAGCCGGGGGGCGGGCGCTTCCGCGTGAGCTTTGGAGGGGCCTCGCAGGAGGTGAGCGCCGCGGCGGAGGGGCTAGAGCCCCGCCGCGTCACCCTCCGCGCCCCCCTCGGCCTCCACACCGGCGAGGTCCGCACCCTCGGGGGGGGCGAGGTGCGCCTCTTTGGGGTGAGTCTGGAGCGCGCGGGGGGGGGCGTGGTCTATGACGCGCTGGGGCTGACCGGCAGCCGCGCCAAGCAGCTCTTGATGTGGGATCGGGCGCACTGGGCCACGCAGGCGCGCTGGCTCGACCCCGACCTGTTTGTGCTCCACTACGGCACCAACGAGAGCGAGGACGGCGCCCTCAACATGACCACCTACGCGGGGGTCCTGCGCGACCTCATCGGCCGCCTGCGCGCGGCGAGTCCCGCGGCCGCCTGCCTGCTCGTGAGTCCCATGGACCGCGCGTACCGCGATGAGGCGTCGGGGGCGATTCGCACGCGCCCCGTCATCCCCAAGATCGTGGAGGCGCAGCGCGCCGTGGCGCGCGCGGAGGGCTGCGCCTTCTGGAGCGCCTACGACGCCATGGGGGGCGCCGGCGCGCTCAAGCGGTGGTATGAGGCCTCGCCCCCGCTCGCCGGCGGCGACCTCACCCACCCTACGGGGCGCGGCGCCAACCTCCTCGGCGCCATGCTCTTCTCGGCGCTCATCGAGGCCTACGGCGGGGGGGCGCCGTGAGCGCCCTCGGCGCCTCCTGGGCGGTCTTGGGGGAGGAGTGGGGCGCGGTGGCGCTCCGCACCCCCACGCTGCCCCCCGCCACCCACACCAACACGCACGTCCTCGGGCGGGCGGCGCTCACCCTCATCGACCCCGCCTCACCCTACCCGGAGGCGCAGGGGGCGCTTGAGGCGCTGCTCGAGGGGCGCCTCGCGGCGGCGCGCGCGGCGGGGTGGGCGGCGCCCGACGGGGGGCCGCCGCGCGTGGCGCGCGCCCTCCTCACCCACCACCACCCCGACCACGTGGGGGGCGCCGAGCGCCTGCGCGCGCGCTTTGGCGCGGAGCTGTGGGCGCACCCCCTCACGGCGGCGCGGCTGCCGTTTGGGGTGGACCGCCTGCTGCTCGACGGCGACGAGGTGCCCATAGACGGGGTGGGGGCGCGCGCCCTCGTGGCGCTCCACACGCCGGGGCACGCGCCGGGGCACCTGTGCTTCGCGCACCTCCCCTCGGCGCAGGCGATGGTGGGCGACATGCTCGCCGGGGAGGGCACCATCCTGATCGACCCCGACGAGGGCGACATGGGCCTCTACCTCGCGCAGCTCGAGCGCCTCCACGCCCTCGACCTGCGCCGCCTGTGGCCGAGTCACGGCGGCCCCCTCGACGCCGCGGAGGCGCTCCCGCGCTACCTCGCCCACCGCCGCGCCCGCGAGCGCCGCGTGCTCGACGCGCTGCGCGCGCCCGGGGGCGCGTGGCGCGCGCTCGACGAGGTGGTGGCCGCCGCCTACGCCGACGCGCCGGCGGCGGCGCGCGCGGGGGCGTGGGGCGGGGTGGCGGGGCGGGCGGCGTGGGCGCACCTCGCGCACCTCGCGCGCCAGGGGCTGGCCGCCGAGCGCCCCCCCCGCGCGCCGGGGACCCCCCCCGAGTGGCGCGCCGCCGCCCTCGCCTGCGCCCCGCCCCCCGCCCCCCCCTCCGAGCTCGCCCGCGCGCTCGACGCCCTCGCGGCGGTGATGGGGCGGCTGCGCGCGGCGTGCCCGTGGGTGGCCTCGCAGACCCTGCTCGGCCTGCGCCGCTACCTCGCGGAGGAGGCGGCGGAGGTCCTAGAGGCCCTCGAGCTCCCCCCGGGGCCGGCGGCGACGCGCGCCCACCTCGACGAGCTCGGCGACCTGCTGCTGCAGGTGGTCTTCCAGGCGCGAATCCGCGAGGAGGAGGGCGCCTTTGACCTCACCGCCGTGGCGCGCGGGCTGACCGCCAAGCTCGTGCGCCGCCACCCCCACGTCTTTGGGGACGCGCAGGCGCGCACCCCCGAGGAGGTGCGCGCGCTGTGGACGGGGGTCAAGGCGCAGGAGCGGGCGGCGCGGGCGGCGGAGGGGGCGGCGGAGGCGGCGGAGGCGGCGGCGGCGGGGGCGCCCCGCCCGCTGCTCAGCGCCGTGCCGCGCGCCACGCCGCCCCTGCTCCGCGCGGAGCTCCTCACGGCGCTCGCCGCCACCGTGGGCTTTGACTGGTCGGGCGTCGAGGGCCCCCTCGGCAAGGTGGCGGAGGAGCGCGACGAGGTCCTAGAGGCGCTCGCGCGCGGCGACCAAGCGCAGGCGGCCGAGGAGCTCGGCGACCTCCTGTTCGCCGCGCTCAACGCCTGCCGCCACCTCCAGGTGGACGCCGCCGCCGCCCTCCACGGCACCTGCGACCGTTTCGCCGCCCGCTTTGAGGGCGTGGAGCGCCGCGCGGCGGCGCGTGGGTGGGCGATGGGCGCGCTCTCGCTCGCGCAGCTCAACGCGCTGTGGGAGGAGGAGAAGCGCGCGCGTCGAGGGGGGTGAGCGGCGCCTTTCGCCTTGTCAGCCGCGCTCCGACGTGCCGTGGGACCTCGAGCCCGCCGCCGCCGACTCCAAGGCCGACGGGCTGGTGTCGAAGTTTGACCCCGAGTGGCTCATGAGCGACTCCTTCTTGTCGCGCGGGCAGGGGCGCGCGCCTCAAGGGGCGCCTCGAGGTGCCTTTGTCTTGTCTCTCGGTCGCGGAGCGCGCTATTGTGCCTGGCGTGTCAGTCGTCTGTTCGTAAACCCCATAGGTCCCAAAGGAGCCCCCGCGATGCTGAGCCAATACCTGCGCCTCTTGATGGCGCTGTCCCTGATGTGTTTTGTGTCCCCCTCCGTCGCCCGCGCTGACAACCAAGAGGGCGAGGCCGCCGCGGAGTCTGAGGAGGAAGGCGACGAGGAGGGCGACGAGGAGGGCGATGAGGAGGGCGATGAGGAGGTCGCCGATGAGGAGATCAGCGAGGATGAGCTGAACGCCCTGCTCGCCGACGAGAAGGTGATCGAGACGCCCACCTCGGCGGACCTCGAGAAGGCGCAGGCGGAGGTCAAGCAAGAGGGGGCGGAGGTGCACGTGGAGACAGAGGAGGCCGCGGTCACCGCCGGCCCCGAGGGGGCCGCCGTCAAGACACCTGAGGGCGCCGTGACCGCCACCGGCGCCGGCGTGGCCGTGGGCGCCGTCGCAGCGGGCACCGTCGCCGCGGGCGCCGTCGCCGCGGGCGCCGCCGCCACCCCCGCCACGGGCGCCCCCGCCGCGGACGCCCCCGCCGCGGACGCGCCCGCGCGCGAGAAGTTTGGCATCCTCATCCTCCGCAGCGGCGTGGCGGGGTCCGTGAAGGTGGACGGTAAGGCCGCGGGCGCCGTTAAGGCGAATGTGGCGCGTCAGCTGGTGATGAGCCCCGGCTATCACATCGTGTCGGTCCGCGAGGGTAAGAAGACCCACGCGCTCAAGGTGAACATCGCCGCCGGTAAGAAGGTGACGCGCGTGATCTCCGCTCAGCATGGCTTTAAGGGCATGAAGCGCATGAAGGGGAAGGGGAAGGGCGGTAAGATGATGAAGGGCGGTAAGGGCGGTAAGATGATGAAGGGGAAGGGCGGCAAGATGGGGAAGGGCGGTAAGGGGATCAAGGGCGTGAAGGGCGTGAAGGGCATGAAGGGCGTGAAGGGCGTGAAGGGCAAGGGCGTCAAGGACGACGAGTGAGCGGCGCGCGAGGGGGCGCGGGAGGGCCTCCTCGCGGCGCGCCTCTTAGCGCGGGGCGGAGGGAGGAAACGATTGTTTTTACGTGGGGATAATAGGAGCCTGGCACCTATAATCGGAGCCTAGCACCTATGATCCCAGCTAAGCGCTGATCAACCGCCACCCCAGCGCCGATCTGCCCCCTCGTTGACCCCACCTCACCCGCCGGGCGCGGCGCTCATAGGGGGGGCGCGGAGGAGACGTCTCCAGAAATCATCTGTCTTTACAGGTAGATCACATGAGGCTGGCACCTATAAGGGCACCCATAAGAAGCCCCGCTAGACGCGCCGCGCGCTCACGTGGACGTGAGGCGACCGTTGGCCTTCTTCTTGAGGAGGCTGCCGGTGCGGAGGCGCACCTTGCGGAGCTTGGCCTTGCGGGCGGCCTTACGGCGGTTGGTCTTGTTCTTCTTCATAGGGATTCTCCAAGAGCGTGGGGAGCGCGTGAGGGCGGGGAGGAGCGACGCGCGAGCGGGCTTAGGTGCGCTCACGCGACGCGAGGGTCTGTGCTTTTAAACAGACTCCGCGCGCTTGTCAATCGCTTAACGCTTGCCCTGAGGAGCCCCTCAAGGACTACACTCCCAGCGCTCCTCCCCCCCCCCCCCCCCCCCCCCCCCCCCCCCTCCCCCCCCCCCCCCCCCCCCCCCCCGACGACACACCCCCGCGGCGCCTTGGGCTCGGCGCCGCGTTCGCCTTGGTGGCGGGCTCGATGCTGGGCATCGGCATCTTCCTCGCCCCCGTCACCATGGCCACCCACCTCAGCGACCCCGCCGTCTTTATCGGCGTCTGGGTCTTTACCGGCCTCATCGCCCTCGCCGGCGCCACCTCCTACGCGGAGCTCGGGGTCATGATGCCCCACAGCGGCGGCGACTACGTCTTCCAGCGCGCCGCCCTCGGCCCCTCCTTCGCCTTCGCCTACGGCTGGGGCCTCCTCAGCGCCGGCTTCGCCGGCTCCATCGCGGCCATGTCGGTGCCCCTCTGCACCTTCCAGCTCGGCGCGCTCACGGGGTGGCCCATGGGGGACGTGGCCCTCACCCTGCCGCTCGTCGGTGACGTGGCGTGGGCGCAGGTGGCCGCCATGGCGCTCATCGCCCTCATCACCGCCGTCAACATCTACGGCGTCGCCCTCTCTGGCGCCCTGCAGAGCCTCACCACCTACATCCCCCTCATGGCCCTCGTGGCGCTCAGCCTCTACGTGTGGAGCCTGCCCCCGGCGCCCCCACCCGCCCCCCTCCCGCCCGCCCCCGCCCTCACCCTCTCCGGCCTCGCCACCTCGTTCCTAGAGGCCTATTTCGCCTACTCGGGCTGGAACTCGGTCATCTACGCCGCCGGCGAGGTGGAGCGCCCCGCGCGCGTCCTGCCGCGCGCCCTCGTGGGGGGCACCCTCGCCGTCATGTGCCTCTACCTGCTCCTCTGCGGCGCGGCGCTCCACAGCCTCAGCCTCGACGGGCTGCGCGCCCTCGCCGCCGCCCGCCAGGACATCGGCAGCGCCATGGCGGCGCAGGTGGGCGCGCCGTGGGCGCTCGGGGCGGTGGTGGCGCTCATCGGCGCCGCCCTCGTCGCCTCGATCAACGCCACCGTGCTCGGCGGCGGGCGCGTGGCGCTCGCGCTCGCGCACGATGGCGCCTTCTGGGCCCCCGCGCAGCGCCTCCACCCGCGCCTCGGCACCCCCGCCAACGCCCTCTGGGCGCAGGCGCTCATGGCGGAGCTCACGGTGCTGCTCGTGCCGTGGGACGTCATCTTTAGCGTCGTCAGCCTCGTCATGGTCACCGGCGGCGCCCTCTCGGTGCTCGCCCTCTTCGTCCTCCGCCGCCGCGCCCCCGGCGCCCCCCGCCCCTACCGCGCCCTCGGCTACCCCGCCCTCCCCGCGCTCTTTGTGCTCGCCGGCGCCCTCGTGATCGCCGTCAAGCTCTCCGACGCCGCGCGCGGCGTGGAGGGGGCCTGGTACCCGGTGTGGGGGCTCGGCGTGGTGGCGCTCGCCTACGTCAGCCACGCCCTGCGCCGAGGGCGGCGAGCGCCCAGCTGAGCTCCTCGCGCGCCTCCTCCTCCTCGGCGCGGCGCGCCGCCGCCTCCGCGCCGCGCGCCGCCGCCACCGCCCCGAGGAGCGCCGCGCGCGACGCCGCGCGCTCGTCCTCCCCCGCCCCCTCCGCCAGCAGCGCCACCGCCCACGCCGCCGCCCCGCGCACCACCGGACTCTCGTGCGCGAGGCAGGCGCGCGCCGCTGGGAGGGCGCGGGCGTCGCGCTGGTTGGCGAGCGCCACCAGCGCGTTGCGCTTGAGCCCCTCGGGGCGCGCGCGGCGGAGGGGGCTGCCGAGCAGGAGCGCGTCGAGGGCCTCGTCGCTCATCGCTAGCCACGCCACGAGGTCGGGCCACGCGCGCGCCGGGTCGGGCGCCCACAGCGCGCGCGCGCCCTCGCCCTCGTGGGGGGCGCGGCGGTTCCAGGGGCACACGTCCTGGCATAGGTCACAGCCAAACGCCCACTCCCCGATGAGCGGGCGCACCTCCCGCGGAATCGGGCCGCGCCGCTCGATGGTCCAGTAGCTGATGCAGCGGCGCGCGTCGAGGCCCTCGGGGCCGAGGGCGCCCGTGGGGCAGACGTCCCAGCACGCCTCGCATGTGCCGCAGCGGGGCGGGTGCGCCGCCGGGGCTGTCGGGAGGGCGGCGGTGGTGAGCAGCACGGCGAGGGAGCCGTAGGTGCCCCGGCGGGGGTGAATCAGCATGGTGGACTTGCCGATCCAGCCCACGGCGGCGCGCTCGGTGAAGGCGCGCTCGAGCACGGGGCTGGTGTCGACGCTCCCGTGACTCTCCGCCCCCGCCCGCGCGGCGAGCCAGCGGCTGAGCTGCCGCGTGACGCGCCGGAGGATGTTGTGGTAGTCCCGCCCCCAGGCGTACGCCGCCACGCGCCCGGTGGGGTGGGCGGGGCGCGGGGGGGCGGGGAAGCGGTGCCCGAGCCAGAGCGTGAGCGCGCTGCGCGCCCCCGGCAGGAGGCGCCGCGGGTCGAGGCGCTCGTCGACCTGCGCCTCGAGCCACGCCATGTCGGCGTGGCGCCCCTCCGCGAGCCAGGCGGCGAGGCGGGCGCGGTGGGGGGCGAGCCAGTCGGCGGCGGGGTCGCCCGCGGCGCCGGCGGGGTCGAGCGGCGCCACCCCGATCACCTCCACGCCGAGCCCCTCGCAGGCGGCGGCGAGCTCCTCCCAGGAGATGGGCGCGGGGGGGGCAAGCTCAAGTTGATCGACGAGCGCGCGCGCCATAGGTTAACCTCACGTCTAGCGTCTCAGCACCGCGCCCCCCCCACCGCCCACAGGAGGCCCCATGCGCCGCACCCTCGCGCGCTCATCTCTTATGCGCCCCCCCGCGCCCGCCGTCAACCGCCGCCCGCTCGCCGCCCTCGCCGCCCTCGCCGCCCTCGCCCCGACGTGGGGCTGCCGCGCCTACGAGGACTATGAGGAGCCCGCGCCCGCCGGCGTCGCCCTCGCCCCCGACATGCGCGCCCCCGACCCCCTCAACCCCGACATGCTCGCCCCCGACATGCTGAGCGGCGCGGAGGCGGGCGCCGCGCCCGACCAGGGCGGCGCGGAGGCGGGCGCGGAGGCGGGCGCGGAGGCGGGCGCGGAGGCGGGCGCGGAGGCGGGCGCGGCGGGCGGCGAGGAGCCCCCGCCCCTCGAGGCGCCCCTCCTCCGCCGCTCCCGCGCCTTTATCAACCGCCAGGACGGCGGCCTCGGCATCGAGCTGATCGGGCGCGATGAGGACAACAACGTCGCGAGCTTTGAGTTTGAGTACTTCTATGACGACGGGCGCGCGGTGCAGCTCAGCGAGATGCCCGGGCCCCTCAACGTGCGCTTCAAATCGCTGCGCCAGGGCAACGGCGACTTCGTGGGCGAGTGGAGCGTGCCCGTCCTCATCGAGTCGCGCGAGGACCTCGCGCGCCTCACGCGCGTCAAGGTGCGGGTGCTCGACGAGACGGGCTACGCCAGCGCCCTCGCCGACCTCGAGCTGCTCCCCACGCCCACCGCCGCCATCAGCGAGGAGTGCGACGTCAACCGCGGCCTCTCGCGCTGCGCCGACGGCGCCCTCTGCGGCGACGCGGCGGGGGGGCGCAAGAAGTGCGCCGCGGCGACCACCGCCTGCCCCCCCTACTACGACGTGGTGGACCTCAACGCCGCGGGCGGCCGCTACGAGGGCGACACCACCGGCCTCGCCACCTACGGGCGGGGCTTCTGCGGCGGCGGCACCGCCTCCAAGCTCTTCTCGTTCACCGCCGACGCCGCCGGGCAGTACGCCTTCACCTCGCAGCCCCTGAGCGCCCCCGACGAGGCCCCCACCGGCCCCGACACCCTCATGTGGATTCGCAGCCACTGCGCCTTCTCGGACTGGGTGGCCGAGCTCGGCTGCAACGACGACATCAACCGCGCCATCGGCGACCTCGGCAGCCGCCTCGTCCTCGACCTCGCCGCCGGGCAGGTCGTCTACGTCTTCATCGACGGCTACTCCGACCCCGAGACGGGCATGGCGGGCTGGAGCGGGCGGTTCCTGCTCGAGGTCGCCGCCCTCTAAGACTCAGGCGGACTCAGGCGGACTCAGGCGGCGCGGCGGCGGCGGAGGGCGAGGGCGCCGATGAGCGCCGCGAGGGCGAGCGCCGCCCCCTCCCCGCGCGCTGAGGCGCAGCCCGTGTCGGGCGCGCGGCGCTCCTCCTGCGCCGGCTCGGTGCAGATCGTGTTGAGGCAGATCAGCCCCTCCGGGCACCCCGACTCGAGCGCCGTGGGGTCACAGAAGATGTAGTTGAAGTTGCGCGTGGGCGGCGTCTCGCCCGGGTCGAGGCGGCCGTTGCGGTTGGCGTCCTCCACGCCGTCCGCCAGCCCGTCGCCGTCGGAGTCGGGGTTGGTGGGCGAGGTGGTGGTCTCGGGGTCCTGGTCCGCCACGAACCAGTCCCCGCGATCCGTGTCGGCGCTCGGCTGCGTGAGTCCCACCTCGGTGCCGTCATACACGTCGTCGTTGTCGGAGTCGGGGTCGAGGGCGTTGATGAGCCCGTCGCGGTCCGTGTCGATGTCCCACGACCCCTCATCGCCGTCGAGCACGCCGTCGTCGTCGGAGTCGGCGTCGCGCAGGTCGACGCCCGCCTCCACCTCCTGCGCGTTGGTGAGGCCGTCCTCGTCGAGGTCGAGCGCCGCGTCGTCCGGGTCGGCGGGGTCGAGGTCATTGTCGAGCTCGGCGAGGTCCTCCACGCCGTCTTGATCAAAGTCCACGGGCACCACCACGTCCGCGCTGCCCTCCACGCGCATCCCGTCCGCCGTCTCCACCGCCGCCGTGACCCCCGACAGGTAGCGGCCCGTGGCGCGCCCCACGTCGAGGCGCGCCTCCTGCGCGCTGATGAGGTTGACGACCCCGAGGGCGTCCTCCGCCGTCCACGACACCGCCGCGCCGGCGATCTCCACGCCCGTGGTGTCAAACACGCGCGCGCTGAAGAGCACGCTGCTCCCCACCGCCGCCGAGGTGGCGCGCGGCGAGATCTCCACGCGGGCGGGGGCGCTGTTGCGGACGCGCACGTCGGCGAAGCCGCGCACCGCGCTCACCTCCGCCGACACCGACTGCAGGTAGTCGCCCACGCGGTCGGTGGCGGTGAGGACGCCGTTGGGCGTGCAGAGGCCCACCTCGCCGTTGCACACGAAGGAGGGGTTGACCCCGGTCACCTCGTTGGCGTGCTGGTCGTAGGCGCGAGCGCTAAAGCTCACCACCTGGCGGGGCACGAGGTCCGCCGCGGCGGGCTCCACCCGCACCTCCACCACCTCGTCGGGCACCAGATACACGTTGGCGGCGCCGCTGCGCCCGCCCACGGTGGCCTTCACGGAGCTCAAAAAGCGCCCCGCCGTCAGCCCCGCCTGGAGCTCGCCCTGATCGGAGATGGCGCCCACGGGCCCCTCCTGCACGGGCTCGCCCCCCGACACAAACACCCCCTGCGCGCTCTTGACCGCCCACACCACGCCGTCGGGGCGCCACTCGTTGCCGTAGGTGTCGTTGGCGTAGGCCACAAAGCCCTGCGTGTCGCCCACGGTGAGCGTGACGTCATAGGTGCCCGGCGCGGGGTCCGCCGACTGCAGGTCCGCCGGCACCACGAACACGATCGTGGGCGCGCCGGGGCGCACCACCACGTTGACCGTGGGCGACTCGATGGCGTCCACGGCGGCGCGCAGCTCCACGGGCCCCGCCACGGTGGAGGCGGTGAACTGCCCCTGCGGCGTCACCGTCCCCTGCCCGCTCACCACGCGCCAGCGCGCCACCGACTGCGTCGGGACCTCGCAGAGGTCGCGCGGGGTGGCCGACAAGTTCAAGAGCGTGTTGTTCACCTGCACCTCAAGGCGCGTGGCGTTCACCTCGATGGAGCGCGTGGCGCCCGGGCGCACCTCGATCGAGGCGCTGGTGGTGAGCGTGGCGCCCTGCACCTCCGCGCTCACCTGCACCTCCTGCGGATAGAGGCCCGGCCCGCGCGAGCAGTCCACCACGAGCACCCCGTCGGCGCCGAGGTCGAACCCGGAGCCCTCGCGGAGATTCCAGGTGACGCGGGCGCCGGGGGCCGCCGTGACGTTGCCCTGCGCGTCCGAGAACACCAACGACAGCGGGATGGGCGCGTTGGGGTTGGGGGAGGTGATGATGAGGCTCGGCTCCACGCGCACGGTGCGCGGCGCGCCGGGGTTGACCACCACGTCCACAAAGCGCTCAAGGCCGCGCCCGCGCACCACCAGCGCCCGGCTAAAGGTGCCCGCGGCGCTGCCGGCGGTGAAGGCGCCGCCGGCGGTCACGCTGCCGCCCACATCGAAATCCGCCCACGCGTGGTCCACCGCCACCGCGTTGCCGAACGAGTCGCGGAAGGTGGCGGTGAGCTGCACCACGCTCAGCGGCTGCGTGACCACGCGCTCCGGCGCCACCTCGATGGCCACGGGGTCGCCGGGGATGACGCTCAGGGGGATGGAGGTGGACAGCGAGGCGCTGACCCGCACCACCAGCGCCCCCACGCCCGCCACGGTGCCGGCGCGCACGAGGCCCGACGGGCTCACCGAGACGAGCCCCACGCGGTCGCTCTCCACCCCAAAGACCACCGGCGCGCTCACCTGGTTGCCGTAGAGGTCATCCACGCGCACGCCGAGCTGGAACGTCTGGTTGGGGGTGAGCGTGATGGCGTTGATGGCGTTGTTGGGGGGGCTGACGTCAAAGACGGAGAGACTCACGGGCGCCGCCGGGCGGATCACCACGGGCAGGCGCCCCGCCACGGCGCCGAGGGTGGCGGTGACGCTGTGGTTGGCGGCGCGCGTCCCCACCACGTAGGTGGCCTGCGGCAGCGACGCGCTCGGCAGCGCGGTGCCGCCGCCCGCCGAGACCGACCACTGCAGGGCGCTCGGCGTGAGCGGCACCACGTTGCCAAACGCGTCAAACGCCTGCGCCGTGATCACCACCGCCTGCGCCTGCCCCGCGGTGAGGTTGGAGAGGTCCACCACGTCGATGCCGTTGGCGGGCTCCTGCGCCTCCAAGACGACGCTGGCCACCTGCGCCGGCACCACCTCCACGTCCACCGAGAGCGTGGCGGCGCCCACGCGCGCCGTGACGGCGCCCGCGTACACGCCCACGCGCGGCCCCGCCGTGAACACGTCGCTGGCGTCCACCGCGCCGGCGAGGGGGTCCACCGTCCAGAGGGGGTCGGCGATAAAGGAGTTGCCGAAGACGTCAAAGGCGGTCACCTGCAGCGCCACGGCGCCTCCGGCGGCGACGCGGAGGGGCGCGGGGGTGATCTGCAGGGCGGTGGCGGCGGCGGGGGTGACGGTGAGGTCGGCCTGGTCCTGGAAGCCGTTGAGCTCCGCCACCACCGACGCCGCGAAGGCGCCCGCGGCGGTGCTCGCGGTGATCAGGCCGGTCGGCGTGATGCTCGCCCCCTGCGCCACGCTCCAGGCGGGCTGCCCGGCGATGATGTTGCGGCAGCCGTCGTAGAGGTTGGCGCGGAGCTGGCGCGAGGCGCCCGCCTGCAGCGACACCGCGCTCGGCTCGATCTCCACGCTGCGGAGCACGCCGTCGGTGACGGTCACGTCGGCGGCGCGCTCGAGCGTGCCCGCGCGCACCACCACCGCGCTCGTGAACGAGCCGCGCACGCACCCCGCCGTGTAGAGGCCCGCGCCCGTGACCTGCCCGTTAGAGGCCGACCAGCGCAGGAGGTCATTGCGGCTGTTGCCGCAGGCGTCCTCGCTGTTGGCGATCAGCTGCAGCGGGTTGCCGGCGGGCAGCGAGACGCTCGACTGCGTGAGGTTGAGCACCGAGGGGTCGCCGGACGTGACCACCACCGAGGCCACCGCCTGGAAGGGGCCCACCGTGGCGCGCACGCCGGCGGCGTAGGTGTCGAGGACGGCGCAGCCCACGTTGAGGCGGCGGAAGGCGCCCGGGCCCACAGCGGAGGTGGTGGCGTTGACGATGCTCGTGCTCCACAGCGGGTCCACGGCGCGCACGCGCCCGCAGGAGTCCTCGCCGATCGCCTCAAAGGTGGCGGCGCTGTTCACGCGCACCTGCGCCACCTCGGGCTGCAGGCGGACGCGCGCGAGGGGGGCGTCGGTGACGGTGACGGCGGCGCTCGCCGTAAAGCCCTCCGCCGACACGGTCACGGCGCTCGCGAAGGCGCCGAGGTTGCAGCCGGCGGTGAAGGCGCCCGTGGCGGCGTTCACGCTGCCCGCGTTGGCGCGCGCCGAGAAGGTGGGGGAGACGGCGAGGCGCGTGAAGCCGCAGGCGTCGGTGAGGCTCGCGGTGAACGCCGCGCCCTCGGTCGCCGCCACCTCGACGGCGGCGGGCTGGATGTTCATGCTCACGAGGTTGGCGCCCCCGAGCTCCACCACCAGCGCCGAGGAGCCGCTCACGGCGCCCGAGGTGGCCACCACCGCCCCCGGGAACGACCCGGGGGTGCAGCCGGCGGTGACGCGCCCGACGGGGCTGATCTGTGAATCCGCGCCGCTCACGAGCGACCAGGTCACGGGGGCGTTGGGGAGCTCGTTGCCAAAGCGGTCGAGGACGCGCGCCGAGTACTGCAGGGTGCGCGAGGTGCCCACCGACTGCTGCGGCTTGGTCACCACCACCGAGTGCGCCGCCGCCGGCGTCACCACGAGGTCGGTGCGCCCGCTGACGGCCCCCTTGGAGATCTGTAGGGCGGCGGGGAAGGACCCCGACGCCGTGCCCGCCGTGAGGCGCCCCACGGCGTCCACGGTGGCGCCGCCGCCCACCACCGCGTAGGTGAAGGGGCCGTTGACCTTGAACACGGTGCCGAAGATGTCGCGCCCGCCCGCCCGAAGCTGGCGCGTCTCGTCGGCGGCGATCACCACAGGATTCTCAAAAGAGCCGATGTCGGCGAGCTGGCAGTAGTTTTCGCGCACAGGGCAGGCGCTCGACCAGTCCGTGAAGTAGCACGCCGGCACCCCGTTGCAGCCGCCCGGGAGGCCGCTGGCGAGGTCAGGCGCGAGGCAGCCGCAGTCGAGGTCGAGGTCGAGGGTGGCGGTGAGGGCGCCAAAGCTCGCCCAGAGCCCCTCGGGGTAGAGGCCGGGCTCGGGCGTGGGGCGGAAGCGGCCGGTGGGGGCGTCAAAGGCCCCCACCGCCTCGGGGATGTCCCAGGTGACGGGCTTGACCTCAAAGATGAAGCCGTCGCGCTCGCCCCAGAGGCTCAGCGTGACCTCGCGCCCGGTCATAAAGCTCGTGGGCGTGGCGGGCGCGCCGTCGGCGTAGATAAAGACGCGCGCGGGCCCAAACTCGTAGGCGCCGATGTCGCAGCCGGGGACTCCGTCAAAGTCGCCGTCGAAGGGGCGCGGCGCGCCGTCAAAGTCGAGCGACGTGGCGAGGGCGCAGCTGCCCGCGTCGATGAGCGGTGAGCCGCTGTCGATGCGGAGCACGGGGGGGCTGGCGGGGAAATCGGCGACGAGCACAGGGTTGACGCTGAGGGCGCCGGCGCCCGGGATCACGCCCTGGTAGAGCGCGGCGTAGTCGGCGACGTTGTTGTGGGAGGCGGTGACGCGCGAGGCGCCGAGGTTAGCCACGCCCACCGACCCCGCCGCGCCGCCGCGGTAGATCAGGTTGTTGGCGAGCTGCGTGGCGGGGGCGTTGACGGTGGCGCTCACCGTCACGCCTCTGGGATTCTGCACAAGCGTGTTGCTGAGCACCGCCGTGTCGTCGCTCGGGCTCGGGCCGCCCTCGGGAAACAGGCGCAGGCCCACGAGCTCAGCGCGCGAGATCACGTTGTTCTCCACCACCGCCGGGCCGCGGGCGGTGACGCCGTACACGCCGCCGTCCACGGTGTTGGCGTAGAGCGTGGCGACGTCCGCCTCCACGCTCAGCCCGCCGCCGTGGAGGGGGCTGCCGGTGAAGGTGTTGCGCGAGACGATGACGGTGGCGCGGCTCGTGAGGCCAAAGGCGCCCACGAAGGCGCTCTGCGAGACGCTGGCGCCGCGGCTGAGGGTGTGTGCCTGCGCGCCCTCAAAGGCGCTGGCGGTCATGTTGAGTGTGCCCACGCGGCTCTCAAAGCGCCCGCGGTGGGTGACGTCCTCGACGGTGAGGACGCCGCGGCTGGAGTCGCCGCTGCCCACGAGCGCGAGCTTGCCCTCGCAGATGTAGCCGTATCGCTCGCCCTCGCTGCGCGCGCGCCACAGCCCCGTGCGCCCGTTGGCGCTGCCGGCGGGGTCCTGCGCGTCGATGGCGATGTGGAGGGGGGTGGAGAGGCGGTGGTCGCCCGAGAAGCAGGCGAGGCGGTCGGACACGGCGTCGCCCCAGAGCGCGGCGCTCTGCGAGAAGGAGTCGCCCGAGGTCCAAGACCAGCTCACGTCTCCCCCGTAGCAGTGCTCGTCGGTCTGCGCGCCGGCGTCGCAGCTGGGGATGCGCGACTGGTACTCCACCGACTGCACGCACACAAAGCCGCTAGCGGTGAGGCAGCTGTTGGTGCGCAGCTCGGTGCGCGAGGGGCACACGTTGCCGCAGGCGCAGTCTTTGCCCACGGTGACGGTCTGCACGGGGAAGCCGCTCGACTGCCACCCCGCGCACTGCGACGCGCCGCCGATGTTGAAGAAGGCGTTGCCCACGCCGCAGGGGGGCGAGACGAGCGTGCCGGCGGTCCAGGCGAGGCCGGTGGCGCTGCGCTTGGCGAGCTCGTAGAGCGCCTCCGACTCGTCGGCGTTGCGGGCGTCGGCGAGGCGCGCGCCGAGGGCGGCGCAGCCGGCGGAGGCCTCGCTCCAGGTGCTCGGCGTCTGAATGAGCGCGTACTGCCCCTCGCCGCTGCCGCTGAGGGTCACGGCGGGGCCCACGCGCACGTCGCCGCGCACGTCGGTGCCGGTGAGGTCCACGCGCGCGTCGGCGAGCACGGCGCCGGTGACGCTCAGGGCGCTCTCGGCGGGGGTGGCGGCCCACAGGCGGGAGTCGCGCACGCTGAGGAGCGCGCCGGTGAGGATCGCGCCCTCCACCGCCACGCCGCCCTGCGTGAGCTCCACGCGGTCGAGGCTGACGCTGGCGCCGGCCTGGAGGTCACCGATGAAGGTGAGGCGGCCGGTGACGGCGGCGTCGACCACGCTGAAGGCGCTGCTGAAGCCCTGGCTGCCGCGCACCACGGCGTCGCCCTCGAGGGCGCCGCGCGTGAAGATGAAGCGCGCGTCCTCCACGCCTGCCACCACGTCAAGCGCCGCCTCGGGGGCGAGGAGGGTGGAGTCGGTGAAGACCTGGTCGCCCATGGCCACGGTGCGGCGGAAGGCGGTGTGGCCCGCCTCCACGTGCAGGTGGTCGGCGAGCAGGGTGAAGGCGCTGCCCGCGCGCACGTCCACGCCGTAGGCGAGTCCCTCGATTCGCACGTGGGTGAGCGCGGAGGCGGTGGCGGTGGCGGCGAAGCGGAGGCCGGTGGCGTTGGCGAGGGGGCCGGGCAGGTTCTGCCCGTTCAAGAGCACGGGCTCCTCCTCGGTGCCGTTGGCGCGCAGGGCGCCCTTGATCACCAGCTCCACCCCCGCGGCGCTCTCGCCGGCGGCGAGGGCGTCTGTGGCGGCGAAACGCACCTCGACGCCCGCCTCGATGGTGAGCGTGACCGAGGGGCGCACCTCCACATCTCGCGTGAGGGTGTAGGGGCTACCGCTCTTGGTCCAGGTGGTGTTGGCCAAGATGATCGAGTTGCTCTGGTCCACCACGGTCTGCGCGTGGACCTCGGCGGGCGGCGTGGTGAGGAGCGCGGCGAGCGCGGCGGCCACCCCCGCGATGTGTGATGGGGCCCACGGCGATGTGGGCAAGGAGAAGCGTCTAGACATCCGTTTTCCCTGGGCTAAGCGCCTCGCGT